>RRZU010592165.1_pt1 | contig 24709 bp, 20 predicted proteins | sample 2165561 | NCBI WGS metagenome assembly RRZU01 (sample SAMN10456909, study PRJNA506462) | wastewater metagenome | isolation source: wastewater sludge | place: USA: Moscow, Idaho | reverse complement strand
GTCGGATAGGAAACCCCGCCCTGCCGCACCGTCGCCGCGTAGCCAGCCTCGCCGAGGCACGCGACCTGAGCCTGTGGCCAGTCTGCGGGCTTGACCCAACGCACCAAGGTCACGTCGGGCACATCAGCCAGGTTGCGCCCCACGCCGGCCTTCGCTTCAGCAAGTGCCATCCCGTACAGGGCCGCATCATCCGAGGGCGCAGATGCCCAACCTTGAGCATCGGGACTGGGCGGAGCCACGGGCGTTGGGCCCACACCACAGCCCGCCATGAGAACGAGCGAGGTGCTGGCCCCCACCAGGAGAAGCCACCACTTCAGCAGCACGCGCATGCCAAGTCTCCTTCTACCCCGCAGGCCGGGTCGGTAAGTGCACCCTGAGTCCTTGGCCCGGAACCGTTGCAAGAGTTTTCGACGGGAGCATTGACCGACGAATGAGCCCGGACATTGCAGCGATATTGGCGTCCGAACTGGGTTCTCGCAACGACTTTCCATTGGTCTTCAAGCGAGGATCAACTCGCTCGGCTGGGAGAAGTGTCGCCGCAGATCCAAGAGCCTGTCAACCGCTCAGAGACAGGGAGTTCAGCACCTTTCAGGCCGTCCCGGAATCCATAACAGTTCATGGAATGATCGAGATCCGGTGACCTTGCGGTGCGGGCTGCAACCTTTGCCTGACAGGACGCCAGCGGCCACGACGCCTCCCCCGCTGCCGTCAGGTCAGCCGGACGTGCCAACCTGACGGCGGAGCCAAGACCACCGCGGCGAGCGTAGAGGCCCGGATACGGTAATCTTCGCCTATGACCGATTCCCCGTCCGGAGCCAGCGACTTCATCCGCGACATCGTCCGTGCCGACAACGCGCAGGGCACGTACGGGGGACGCGTCCAGACGAGGTTCCCTCCCGAACCCAACGGCTACCTTCACATCGGTCACCTCAAGGCCATCACCGTCGACTTTGGCGTCGCCAAGGATTTCGAGGGCACCACTGTGTTGCGCCTCGACGACACCAACCCTGACGCCGAAGATGTCGAGTACGTCGAGTCCATCGTCGACGACATTGAGTGGCTCGGTTTCCACCCAGTCTCGGTGTGCCACGCCTCGGACTACTTCGGTGAGTTGTACGAGTGGGCAGAACTCCTGGTCAGCAAGGGCTTGGCCTATGTCGACGATCAGGACGCGGAGACCATGTCCGCCAACCGGGGCAGCTTCGGCGTTCCGGGCGTCAACTCCCCCGATCGGGATCGGACGCCTAAAGAGAACCTCGACCTGCTGCGGCGGATGCGCGCCGGAGAGTTCCCCGACGGCTCGCGCGTCCTGCGCGCCAAGATCGACATGGCGCACGAGAACATGCAGATGCGCGACCCGGTCATGTACCGGATTCGCCACGCCCATCACCACAACACCGGGGACGCCTGGCCTATCTATCCCACCTACGACTGGGCCCACGGCCAGTCCGACGCCATCGAAGGCACGACGCATTCACTGTGCACGCTGGAGTTCGAGTCGCATCGTCCCTTGTACGAGTGGTTTTTGAACCAGCTTCCGCTGGCCTCGGCGCCGCCGAAGCAGCGCGAGTTCGCCCGGCTGGAGTTGACGCACACCATCACGTCGAAGCGGCGGCTGCGCAAGCTCGTCGAAGAGGGCGTCGTCGACGGCTGGGACGATCCGCGCATGCCCACGCTGCGCGGCCTGCGTCGTCGCGGCTACCCGGCCACCGCGTTGCGGGCCTTCTGCGACGCGATCGGCATCACGAAGACCAACTCCCGCAAGGCCATTGAGGAGTTGGAGAGCTTCGTGCGGCGCGACCTGGATCGCTCCTCACGCCGCCGGATGGCGGTGCTGCACCCCCTCAAACTGGTGCTGACGAACTGGCCCACGGACGCCGAGGGCAACCCCGTCGTGGAGTACTTCGAACTGGCCAACAACCCGAAGGATCCCGCAGACGGCACCCGTCAGGTCGCGTTCTCTGGGGAACTGTGGATCGAGGCCGAGGACTTCGCCGAGGTGCCGCCCCCGAAGTACTTCCGGCTCTCTCCCGGGCGCGAGGTGCGCCTGCGCGGCGCTTACTTCGTCACGGCCACCGATGTCATCAAGGATCTCGACGGCCGCGTCGTCCAGGTCAACGCCACCTATGATCCGCAGACGCGTGGCGGCGATTCGCCCGATGGCCGCAAGGTGAAGTCGACGATGCACTGGGTGTCCGCACCGCACGCGTGGGACGCGACCGTGAACCTGTATGACCGGCTGTTCGCGACCGAGGTGCCGGGGGCAGAGACCGGGGAGCCGCTCGACGACCTGAATCCGGCGAGCCGAGAGACGCTGCGGGGAGCGAAGCTGGAGGCCGCGCTGGCCGACGCCGAACCCGGCGAGGTGGTGCAGTTCGAGCGGCTGGGCTACTTCGCCGCCGACCCCGACCTCCCAGGCCTCTTCCACCGGACCGTCGGCCTACGCGACGAGTGGGCGGCCGTCCAGAAGCGCAGCTGACAAGGTAGAGCTCTCCTTTTCGAGGTGAGGGCACCCCCAAGTGCCCTAACCTTCGCCGCACAGTAAACTCCACGCTCGTGGCGTCCTTGAATCCCGTGCGCGCTCGCACCGGCATCTCGTTGTTCTTCTTCACCAACGGGCTGATGATGGCGGGCCTGTTGCCCCGCTATCCAGAGATCAAGGCGTCCTTCGACCTGAGCAACACGGCGTTCGGCCTCATGGTGGCAATCAGTCCACTGGCGGCGATGCTCGCCTCAGCGCTACCTGCGCCCTTGATCCGCCGGTTCGGCGCCCAGGCCGTGTCCCTCGGGGGCACTATCGTCATGGCGCTGGCGGTTTCCCTGGCTGGCTTCGCGCCCGTGTTCGCCGTGTTTGCGATCGCGATCGCCATCGCGGGCTTTACTGACTCGATCGTGGACGCCGCCCAGAACGTCCACGGCGTCATCGTCGAGGACGCCTACCGGCGCACCATCATCAACTCCCTGCACGCCTTGTGGAGCCTGGGAGCGACCCTCGGAGGGCTGGTGGGCGCCATCGCTGCCGGGATGCGCATCCCGCTGGGCCTCCACCTGTCCGGGGTCGCCGCGTTCACCGTCGTGCTGGCCGCCCTGGCGACCTGGCTGGGCCGGTTGCCGGTGAACGCTCCGGCGGAAACCCCGGTGGACGCACCCACACCGCCCACCAAGCTCCCGGCAGGCGCCTGGTCCGTCATTTTGCCGCTGGCGGTGCTTGCGATCGCTGGTTCGCTGGTCGAGGACATCGGGTTCAACTGGTCGGCCGTCTATCTCGTGCAGAACCTCGGAGCCACGGCGGGGGTGGCCGGTTTCGGGTACACGATCATGCTGGGCTCCCAGTTCGTCGGGCGCCTCCTGGGTGACCCCGCCACCGACCGTTGGGGCCGGGTCGCCGTCATCAAGACGGGCGGAGTCCTGATCGCCGTCGGCGGCATTTTGGTCGTCACCGCCCCCGGACTCATCAGCGTCATGGTCGGCTACGCCCTCGCCGGGTTCGGCTGCGCCACGGTCATCCCTGCCGCCTACGCCGCCGCCGGACGCCTGCCAGGTCTGCCCGAGGGCACCGGCATCACGCTGGTGAGTTGGCTGCTGCGCATCGGGTTCTTGGCCTGCTCCCCCATCATCGGCGCGGTGAGCGACCTCACCAACCTGCGGGTCAGCCTCTGCCTACTCATCGTGGCCGGCATCGCGGTCTTTGCCCTTGCACCTGTCGTCCGGGGGCGTCGCCAGGCGACGACGACGGCCTGAGTCCACCGGCCGGTCCGCACCCCGTCCTCGTTCGACCACGAGCGACCCTGAGCGCCTACGGTGGTGGGCGTGCCCATCACACCCGCAACCCAGGCCGCGACGGCGTTGGGGCTCGACTTCGAGGCCACCCAGCACGACGGCCCCGTGACGTCGCTTCCTGAAGCGGCCGCCGCACGAGGCGTGGACGTCAACGATCTGGTCAAGACGCTGGTGGTGCGACGGGGCCCCGACGACTACGTCTTCGTGCTGGTCCCTGGCGTGGGCACGTTCAGCTGGCCCAAGCTCCGCGCCTGGCTGGGCGTATCGCGGATCTCCATGCCGGACGCCGAGACGGCGCAGGCTGTGACGGGCTACGTCCGCGGCACGATCACGCCCCTCGGCGCGACGACGGCGTGGCCGGCGATCGCCGACGCGAGCATCCAAGGACGCCGGATTTCGATCGGGGGCGGCGCCCCAGGCGTCGGCATCACGCTCGACGCCGACGCACTCCTCGCCGCCTTGGGTGCTGACGTGGCCGACCTTCTGAGCTGAAACAGCGGTCCCTGGTTGCGCGTGCGCATCGGCGTTTCGGTCGCGTTCTTCTCGTTGGGCTGCGGCCCATCATCGCGGCAGCATTCGTGTTGCCAGCAGATTCCCTCGTCGGCCCTCACTGGGGCGCCGGTCTTGGCCGAACAAGCAAACAAACAGCGTTGCGAACAGGGTTCGCGCGAGGGTCCGCCCGACGGGCAACATCGCGTTGGGGCAGACAATTGTCTGCGCCGCACCCTAATGTCAGACCTAACCGCCAACGTGACAGGCGGCGTGCAGGACAACCCCCGTCCAACGAAAGGCCCCCAAGGTGCGCACGTGGAAATATCTCGCGGGAGTCGCCGTCGTGGCGCTTGCCGCCCCCCTCTCCGTCCAGGCCGCCCCGGTCGTCGGCAACGACGGCCTGACGACGGCCCCCGGCGGAAAGATTGACAGCAAACTGACCCCCTCCTCCCTCGACAAAGCCCCCGTCAAAGTCATCGTTGAACTCAGCGACGACCCGGTCACTGTCGTGGAAGCCAAGCAGGATCGCGAACTCGACACCGGCCAGAAGGCCGCCGTGCGCGATCAACTCAAACGCCAGCAAAAGGGCGTCGTCGACACGACAAAGAAAGTCGGCGGCACCGTCTTGGCAGAGATGCAAGACGCCTATAACGGCGTCAAGGTGCAAGTCTCCGGTGCGGAATTGTCGACGCTCGCGGGCCTCGCAGGCGTGAAGGCGGTCCATCCCGTCGAGATTCATCGCCTGGACAACGCCACCTCCGTGCCCTATCTCGGCGTCCCGCAGGTCTGGCAGGACACGGGCTACACGGGCAAGAACATCAAGGTCGGCATCATCGACACGGGCATCGACTACACCCACGCCGATTTCGCGGGTCCGGGCACGACGGACGCGTTCCGCACTGCCCTTGCCGGTGAGGCCCAAGCCGCGAATCCGGCCTTGTTCGGCCCGGGAGCGCCACGCGTCAAGGGTGGCTGGGACTTCGTGGGCAACGCCTACGACGCCGAGCAAAAGGGCAGCGTCCCCAAACCCGATCCGAACCCGCTGGACTGCAACGGGCACGGCACCCACGTCGCTGGCACGACCGGTGGCGGCGGGGTGACCGCCGAGGGCCGCTCCTACTCCGGCCCCTACAACGCGGCCACGGCCTCCCAAGCCTGGACGATCGGCCCGGGCGTCGCCCCGCAGGTTGACCTGTACGCCTACAAGGTCTTCGGGTGCACGGGCACGACCGACGTCACCACCGAAGCCATCGATCGCGCCGTCGCGGACGGCGTCAACGTCATCAACATGTCGCTGGGGTCGAGCTACGGGACAGCCGACGACCCGTCCGCAGTCGCAGCGTCGAACGCCGTCGGGGCTGGCGTGGTCGTCGTTGCGTCGGCCGGCAACTCCGGCCCGAATCCCTACCTGACCGGCTCGCCGGGGACCGGGCGAGGGGTGGTCAGCGTCGCCGCCAATGATGCGACCGCACAGTTCCCCGGTGCCACGCTCACCTTCGCCGACCGTTCCACGATCTCCGCGGTCAATGCGAACGCGGCCACGCCGCTCCCGTCGACACCCCTGACGGTCGTCGTCTTGAAGGACGATCCGCAGACCAGCGAGAACGAAGCGCTGGGGTGCTCGGTGGACGCCTACACCAAGAACGGCATCAAGAAGGGCGGCAACCAGGTCGCTGTTTCGGTGCGCGGCACCTGCGCTCGGGCTGCGCGTCCGATCTACGCCCAGGAAGCCGGGGCCGCAGCCGCGATCATGATCGACACGTCGGCCAACTTCCCGCCCTTCGAGGGCCCCATTACCGCTAATCCCGACACGGGGGCACCGTTCACGGTGACCATTCCGTTCCTGGGCGTGCGCGGGGTCCTCGGCAGCGCCGCCACCGACGACGGGGACAAGCTCGTCGCCGCAGCAGGCCAGTCGATCACTATGGCGAGCAAGCCCCTCGACAATCCCGCCTTCACGAAGTTCGCCTCCTTCAGCTCCGGTGGGCCACGCACCGGCGATTCGGGCTTGAAGGCGAACGTGACCGCGCCGGGGGTATCGACCGTGTCAGCGGGCGTGGGCCGCGGCACGGGCGCTGATGTGAAGTCGGGAACCTCGATGGCCGCACCACACGTCGCGGGCGTCGCCGCCTTGAACGTGCAGGCTCATCCGCAGTGGTCGTCCCAAGACATTGCCGCCAACCTCGTCAACACTGCCGATCCGAGCAAGGTCGGCGACTACCGCATGACGCTCGGCGGTACCGGCCTCATCGACGTCAAGCAGTCCGTTGCCAGCCAGGTGACGGTCGTCGGCGATAGCTACACCACCGACGATGGCCGGTTCCGTGAGGCCACCTTGAGCTTCGGCTTCGCCGAATCGAACAAGAAGATCACCGATCACAAGCGGATCACGTTGACCAACCATGGCCGCACTCCGGTCACCTTCACCCTGTCCAACGAGGCCACTCCCCAGAGTCGACCTGCCTCGGTGACCTTCAACACGCGCCGCGTCACCGTCATGCCTGGCAGGTCCGCGTCGGTCACCGTGAATGTTCGGGTGGACATGGACAAGGTCGGCTCCGCTTTGGCGGGTGGCTTCGCCTTCTATGAGGCGTCGGGCAACGTCGTGCTGAACGCCCCGGGCCAGCAACTCCGCGTCCCGTGGCTCCTGGTGCCCCGGGCAGCGTCCGATGTCTCTGCGTCGCTGCGTCCCGATCATGGGCGTCCTCGTGTCCTGACGGGTACGACGGCAGCGGGCAACGATGCGGCATCCGATCAAGCGGAGGCATCGACCGACGATGCGGCGGCGTCGAGCGACGCTCCGGCCACGGAGGGCGTCGAGGCGTCGTCGGTCGGGATCGATACCGCACTCGGGGTCGACAACCGCGGTGGCGTCACTCGGCCGAATCTGCAGCTTGAGTTGTCGAACCGGCGCGGGGCTATCGACACGACCGCCGACGTCTATCAGCTCGGCCTGGTGGACGCCCGCCGCGACGCTACCGTGAAGGGAGAACCTGGCATCGACCTTCGTGCTCTGGGCGTCCAGTCCAGCGATCTGGGTAGCAGCGGCGACAAGCTGCTGGTGTTCGCCATGAACAGCTATGACCGCTACTCCAATGCCGCTCGCAACGAGTCGCAGGTCCTGGTCGACACCAACAACGACGGCACCACGGATTACATCGTGTCTGCGGTGGATTCGGGGTTGGTCCGTTCGGGCTCGGCCGATGGCCGCAACGAGGTGTTCGTCTACAACGTGGCGACCAAGGCGACCACCGCTGCGGGCTACATGGCGTTCTCCCCCACCGACAACAGCACGACGCTGCTGCCGGTCAAGGCGAGCACGTTGGGTATCACGCAGGCATCGGGGACCTTCAGCTACACCGGGAAGATCTCCTCGATCGCCAACGGGGCAGCTACCGATGCCTTCGACGGGACGGCGAAGTACAACCCGTGGAAGCCTGCCATCGAGAATGGTCAGTCTGTGTCGCTGAAGGTGGGGGCCCGTCACGTCAAGGTTCCCTCCCGCGTGGACGCTGCCGCTTTCGCGGATCAGCGCCCTGAAGGCGTCATGGTGGTGGTGATGGACAACACGTCCGGGCCGAACGAAGCGATCCTGCTGCGGCGGCGCTGACCCATCTCCCCTCCGGGGCCGCACCGACGCACCGTGTCGGTGCGGCCCCACCCTTTGCCCACTCTCACTAGCCTTGCCGTTGAACCGCCTCGTGAAGGAGGAATCATGCGGACACTCGTCGCCGTGACGGCCGTGGTACTCCTCACCGGCTGCGCAGGAGGAACCGTGACACCATCGAGCACTCCGTCCCGCCCCGTCCCAAGTCCCTCGGACGCCTCGGCCTCACCCGATCGGCGGTTTGAGACCGCCGCGCCGATGCCCGACCAGACCGGGACCCCGATGGCCCTCCCCGACGACCGCCTTGCCGCCATCCGCGCAGATCTGGCCTCGCGCGGCGTCGATGTCACCCACCTCACCGTCATCAGCGCGCGTGCGGTGGTCTGGAATGACGGATCGTGGGGGTGCCCGCAACCGGGCAGCTTCTCCACCCAGGCCCTCGAAGAGGGCATGGCGGTCATCGTGGAGGTGCAGGGGCACCAATACGACTACCGCTTCGGCGCCGGTCCCACCCCTCGTCTGTGCTTGCCCTTGGCAGAACGCTGAGACGTGGAAGGTGCGGGCGGCGAGCCGCAACGCGGAGTGGGCTTGGCCAACCCGGCACGGACGCCTATCCTCGTTGTCGCGTCGGGCTGCGGTAGCCCCGGGCTCCAACTTTTGCCGCTACGAGCGGCCACGCGCCGAGAGGCGCTCCCAGCCCGACGCACCCATCTCACCGCCTCGTGCGCTGCCGCGCTTGCCTAGCGCAGGTCACCCGCGCGCCACAGGGCCGCGGCGGCGGAAAGGTCCGCGGCGAAAGACTGCAGTCGACTGGCGCCGATGACCGCGCGCATCCCTGCGGTGATGTCGGCACGACCCGCAGCGACGACGTGAGCGAACGCCGCGGCGCGTTCCAAAGCGACCGCGAAGTCCCCTTGAAACGCTCCCCGGAGGATCTCGTCGGCGACACGGACAACTTCGTCGGGCCCTACCGGGTCAGCGCCCGCAATCGCGTGATGGGGTTCGGTGAACCGGATCCCGGCCTCGTATTCACGCGCGACCCCGGCGGGGTTGTGGCGCACGCCTTCCCGCAGCACGTAGAGCCGGTACAAGGCGCCGGGTAGTGACTGTGCCGGTCGTGTGGCCCACAGATCCGCCAAGGTCACCAAGCCGACGTCGTCCACGAGGGCGACCAGTCGTTGCGTGGCGGCGGGGTCCTGAGCGGCGCGACCCATGCGAAGCAGCGCCGCAGCCGTCTCATGCGCCGCATGCAGTTCCGCGATGGGATCATGACGCTCCCCAAGCGCCTCCAGCGCAGCGGGGTCACGGAAGGCGGGGCGACGGGGCTTACGACTGTCGTTCACCCCACCAGGCTAGGCGCTGATAGTGAGGCCAGCCTGCGGCGAGGTGGTCGTCAGCCACGGCCATGCGACGTGCCTAGCTGAGTCTCGTCGTGGAGCCTCTGCCCCCGTTTCGTCCTACGTCGAGCAGTCCTCCCTCGGTGAGCACACCGGCTCTCCCCAGGCGAGCGCTGACCCTGACCCTTCCCTGGAGGTGTCCACAGCGTGAGTGCAGGTCCTAGGCGCGGCCAGACACCATCGCTAGGATCGCGAGCGTGACTTGGTCCATGCCGCAATCCGCCGCCCCCTTGCCTCCGAACCGGCCGACCGCCCCTCCGGGGCCGTTGATGCTGGGCGACTTGTTCTCCTCGTTGTTCGCCACCTACAAGGCCGGGTGGAAGCTCTTCTTGATGCTGTGCCTGGTTCCCATCCTGCTGGCATTCGCCGCTGCGGTGATCATTGGGTTCGCCGTCTTTGCCGCCTTGGCGCCCGTGATGGGATCCATCCTGTCCTCCGGACGCGGATTCGATCCGGCCAGCGTCGCGGTCAGCCTCATCGGTGTGTCTCTCCTCAGCATCGTCGTGATCTTCGTCGTGTCGCTGATCTCCTACGTCTACTACTGCCGCATCTACATCGCGGCCATTGACTACGCCACGGGCCGCGAGATCCCCACCGGGGCCTCCTTGGCGGCACGCACGCAGGGCCTCTTGGGGCGTTTGGCACAACTCGTCTTGATCTTCGCGGGTGTGGCCATCGCGGTGTACTTCGTCCTTGGCCTCGTGGTCTTCGGCCTTCTCGCTGCGTCTGATGGAGGCCGCTCTGGCGCGCCAGCCTTCTTCATCTTCGTGCTCTGGCTAGCCGTCTTCGTCGGTGTCTTGTGGGTGGGCGTCAAGTTGACGTACGCCCTCGTCGTCCTCGCCGAGGAAGGCCTGAGCGCCATGGACGCGATCCGGCGTACGTTCGTCCTGACCAAGGGCGCCTTCTGGCGGACCTTCGGCTACCTGTTCATCATCGGCCTTGCCATCGGCCTCGTGACCGCCATCCCCCAGGGCATGCTCTCTGCCGGAGCCCAGGCCGCGGCCCGCGGCAACTCGTCCGGGATGGCCCTCTTCGGCTCCCTCTTGTTGCTGGTGCTGACCTTCGCGCTGATGCCCGTCCAGAACATCTGGCTCGCCTTGATGTACGTGGGGCGTACCCGCGAAATCGCCAATCAGGCTGCGGGCTACACCAACCCCGGCTACCCCGGCACGGGAACGTCCTGGGGCGCTCCTGCTTCCCCGTTCGGTCAGACGCCTGACCAGTATCGCGACCAGCAGGCTCCCGGATACCCGGCCCCGTCCGATCCCTACGGGCAGCCCGGCGCCTACGGGCAACCAGGCCCGACGAACCAGCCGCCGAGCGGCCAAGCTGGCTACGGTGCTCCGGGAACGGATGCCCCGTACGGACAGCCCAGCACGGGTCAGCAGCCCAGCACCGGAGGCCCCTACGGGCAACCCGGCTCTGAGGGCCCCTACGGGCAGCCCAGTACGGGGAACCCGTACGGAACACAACCTGGTTCGGGCACCCCGTACGGCCAGCCTGGCAATGGCAGCCCGTACGGCACACAGCCAGGCGCCCCGTACGGCCAGCCTGACGCGAACGGCTCTTACACCGGTGGCCCGGCCCCCACCTCCCCCGGTGGCACGCCCTATCCGCCCAACTCCTCGGCCCCTTACGGTCAGTCCACTCCGCAGGCCCCATACCAGCCGGGCCCTCCGAGCACCGGCGGGCAGCCCCCGCGGCCCGAAGACCAGCCACCGTCAGGTGACGGCTACTACGGGCGTCCCTCCCACTGATCCGGGGGGACTGACCCCTGAGCCACGCTCATGAGGCCCCGTCCGACGCGCGCGTCGGGCGGGGCCTCAGCGTTGTTCGTTTGCTCCGACACTGGCAACGGGTGTGCAATCAAGGCATGGAGATCCTTGCCGTCCTAGAACGAGCATCGGTTGCGCGGGCCACGCGCGGTCACATTCCGACCATCGAACGCCTGCTCGCCGACGACCCGACCTCACCCGAATACGTCGCCACCACCACGCTGATTGGCGACGAAGTGCTCGGTCCGACCCCCTCAGACAGCGACCTGGACGCTGCCTTCAACCGGATCGACTCCGACCCCAACCAATCGCTGCTCGTGATCCTCGACACTGCCGACCGGATCATCGGGACGCTGCAGTTGTCCTTCCTCACCACCATGGCCCGCGGCGGTGGCATCCGTGCATTCGTCTCGGGTGCCCGGATCCGCGCCGGGGCCGACAGCATCGCCATCGGCAAAGAGGTCTTCACGTGGCTGGCGAACTACGCGAAGGAGCACGGCGCCCGCGTCCTCATGGTCGCCATGGACAAGGATCGTGCCCACGTCATGGGTTTCTTCACCACGATGGGCTTCCGCGCCTCCCATGAGGCGCTGACGTTGTCCCTCTGCCAGAAGTAGCCCTCGGCCTCCTTCGGCGCCGCACGCCACCGCACCCTCGCACCTCCGCTGAGCCGTCGGTGGGGTCCGTTCTCTGGGCCCTACCGACGGCTCTGTTTTGTCGGGAAGCGCGGGTAGGCTCGCGCCACAACGGCCCGTCCTGGGCCCACCCCGAGGAGGTTGTCATGGCACGTCCCGTGCATTTCGAGATCCAGGTCAATGACGTGGAGCGCGCAAAGAACTTCTACGCCGAAGTGTTCGGCTGGGAGTTCCAGGACTATTCCCACGTCACCGGCACGCCTTACTGGGGCGTCATCACGGGCGAGGAGGGAACGATGGGGATCAATGGCGGCCTGCTGCCGCGCACCCGCACCGAGACCCCCAAGTTCGATGCCCCCAACGCTTTCGTGGTGACCGTCGCGGTCGAGGACTACGACAGCATCGAAGAGGCCATCCTGCGCTTGGGCGGCGAAACGGTCTCCCCCAAGACCGCGCTCCCCGGCATGGCGTGGCAGGGCTACTTCACCGACACCGAAGGCAACGTCTTCGGCATTCACCAGCCCGACGAGAACGCCCGCTGAACCGCGCCGCGCCTCCCCCGGCGTCGGCTAGGGGAGGTGCGGTCAGCGCATGAGCACGTGGCGCAGGGCATCCGAGAGGGTGCCCTGCGCGAACCACAGCCCCGCATCGGCCAACCGTGCCGACGAGACGCGCTGGTCGGTGTCGATCATCTGGTCATAGCCCAGGCGTCCGAGGACGAGTTGCGGCGCCACCGGCGGCGTCGGAATAGCCGCGGGACGATGCAACACCCGTCCCAGCGTCTCCGCGAAGACTCGCTGGGTGACGGGGCGAGGTGCCACCAGATTGAAGGGGCCCTCGGCGTCGGTGATGGCGACGTGCGCGAAGCCCCGCACCGCGTCGTCCAGACTGATCCAGCTCAGCCACGCGTCCGCGGGGGCCATGCGCCCGCCGACGCCCACAGAGAACAGCGGGATCTGCGGGGCCAGCGACCCACCCGACTCGGTCAGCACGATGCCCGTCCGCATCCACGCGGTCCTCACCCCGGCGTCCACGGCTGGTGCCGCCGCCGACTCCCAGGCGGTCACCACATCGGCCAGGAAGCCATCCCCACGCGCCGAGTCTTCGCGCAGGAGCTCTCCTGGCCTGCGAGGCCCGTAGACACCGATCGCCGAGGCCTGCACGAGGGCGGGGATCCCGGCGTCCACCACGGCGGCGGCAAGGGTCGCGGTGGCGTCGATGCGGGAGCGCAGGACCCGACGCTGATGCGCCCGCGTGAAGCGTCCGGCGAGCGGGGCGCCAGCCAGGTTGATGGCCACGTCTGCTCCGGCGATCGCCGCCGGATCCAGTCGCCCTCGCGCCGGATCCCAGCGCACCGCGTCGGTGGCTGGCCTGCCCCGCACGAGGCGCATGACGCGGTGTCCGCCGCTGGTCAGCAGCGCGGTGAGTTGCGTGCCGATGGTGCCGCTGCTGCCCGAGATCAGCACCTTCTGTGGGGTCGCTCCCAGGCGCGAGTGCAGATCCAGGTCGTCGCGCAACTGTCGCTCGCGGTACGCGAACAGCCCATCGAGTTGCATCTCGATCAGCGCCTGCGGCAGGCGCCCCGGCAGGACGCGTGGGAGTTCGTACGTGACGCGATCGGTGATGATGGTGGATCCGGCGGGGCCGTCGCTGAAGATGTGCTCGTGGCGCCAGGATGCGAACGGCCCGCGAATCTGCTCATCCACGAACAGGCGCCCCGGCTCGAAGGCGGTGTGCCGCAACCGCCAGCGCACCCCGACTGGCCCGGAGCCGCCCCGACGGGGAACGTGGGGTAGCAAGCTGGCGACCAGCGGATGAGAAATCACGATGTCGGCCGTGGACCCGACCTGGATGCCGTCGCTCAGCGGGGTCATCTCGGTGGCCATACCAGGTGGCGTGAGCCGGGTGAACGCCCCGGGGCGGGTATGCCAGGCGAAGACGTCCTCCCGCGGGAACGGGTAGCGCGAGTCGCGTTCGAACACCGGCATGACGGCCTCCCCTGTCGTGTGCGCTCACCCTAGCGCCGATCGCCTTCCCTGCTGCTGGCTCGCTGAGGCGAGGTGAAGCCCCACAGCTCGCCCCACGGGGACACGACGACAGGCCCGTACCTCGGCTGCCCGTGCGCGCCGCGACCCGTCAGAATGGGGGCATGATCCTGCGTCTTCGCGACCCGGGCGCGAACCCTGAGCTCGTGACCGAATCCCGGCCCTTGTTTCAGGCGTCCCTGGTGTGGTTCGGCATCACCGTGGTGATGCTGCTCGCCTGGTGGCTCCGCGACCATACGCCTGCCGAATGGCCGCTGGTCGCGACACCGCTGTGCGTGGGGCTCACTCTCGCCACGGTGGCGTGGGCCGTTCACCGCAAGCCGCGACGCACCCGCCCGTTGGCGGTCGTCGGGATCCTGGGCTTTCTGGTGCTGCTGAGCGCCGTTCTGACGGCGGCGCTCCCCTTCTTCTGAGCCGCCGCCCTGGCCGTTCGGCCCTAGCCTTCGAGTGCCGGATCCGCGCCGGTGTCCTTGACGTCGACCCCCGACCGCCCCAGCATTCGGGCGCTGCCCAGCAGCCGGGACGCCGTAGCTGCTGCGGCGGCATAACTGTTGCCGTCGGGCGGGTGGACGTTCGAGATGCAGTTGCGTTCGGAGTCGGCCCGCCCGGGTTCGGGTCGATGCGTCATGTAGATCCCCAGGCTGTCGGCGACCGACAGGCCGGGGCGTTCCCCGATCAGCACGAACACTGTGTCGACGCCCAGGGCCGCACCGATGTGGTCGCCTAGAGCTACCCTCGCGTTCGTCGCGATGACGACGGGCGCCATCGACAAGCCGCTCGGCAGCGCCGCCAACAGTGCGCCCACCATGAGCGCCCCGTGATCGCTGACGGCCCGCGGTGAGAGACCATCGGCCAGCACGATCCCGACGTCGAACCGCCCCTGCGGCAACCCGGACAGGTCGGCGGGGAGGCGTCCGAGGTCGGGACGCCGGACGTACTCGTCGCGGGTGGACGCCTGGCTGTTGACCTCGTACACCTCGGACGCCCCGACTGCGGCTAGGTCGTCGCGCAGCAGCGGGAGGTCGAGCGGGGTCGCGATGGCGTCGCGGGCCAGGGCGAGTGCTTCGCGCAGCGCGAGGCGTTCGCCGGTGGGCATGCCGTCGCCGGAGTGTCCCAGACCGATCCGGGCCTGGGTGCTGCGGCGCAGCGGGGCCCAAAAGTCCACGACGGTCGCCTCTCCTCGGCGCGTCGTGCGGCCGTTCATGCGACACCTCCCAGGACTAGACGGCTCAGCGGCGAACCCAGCGGGTCGCGTGGCAGGACGTGACCGGCGGCGTCGGCCATCTCCATGCCCAGCAGCCAGGCTTCGAACTCCGGCGCCGGACGCAACCCCAAGGTGCGTCGGACGGCGAGCGCATTGTGGAACGACAAGCTCTGGTAGCCGAGCATGATGTCGTCGGTGCCGGGCACGCAGATGACGTAGTTGGTGCCCGCGGCCCCCAGCAGCGTGAGGAGGGCGTCCATGTCGTCGTCGTCGGCTTCGGCGTGGTTGGTGTAGCAGACGTCGACGCCCATGGGGACGCCGAGCAGCTTGCCGCAGAAGTTGTCCTCCAACCCGGCCCGGATGATCTGCTTGCCGTCGTGCAGGTATTCGGGTCCGATGAACCCGACGACCGTGTTGAGCAGCAACGGATCGAACGCACGGGCGACGCCGTAGGCGCGCGCCTCCAGGGTCTGCTCGTCGACGGGACGCCCACCCACCCCGTAGTGCCCTTCCGCGGACAGGGCCGCGCCTTGGCCGGTTTCGAAGTACATGACCTGATCCCCGACGGTTCCCCGGTGCAGGGAGCGGGCTGCCTCGTCGGCCTCACGCAGGATGTCGAGCGTGACGCCGAACCCGGCGTTGGCCTTCTGGGTGCCCGCGATGGATTGGAACGGCAGGTCGACCGGTGCTCCGGCCTCGATGAGCCCGATGGTGGTGGTGACGTGCGTCAGGACGCAGGACTGAATCGGGATCGCCAACTGTTGACGGATGTCGTCGATCAGCTTCAGCAGGTCGGCGGCGGCCTGAGGGGAATCGGTGGCCGGGTTGATCCCCACCACGGCGTCCCCCGAACCCATCAGGAGGCCATCCAGGATGGCTGCGGAAACCCCGGCGAGGTCGTCGGTGGGGTGATTGGGTTGGAGTCGGGTCGCGAGGGTTCCCGATAGCCCCAACGTGGTGCGGAATGCGGAGGTCACCTCGATGGCCCGTGACACGCAGATGAGGTCCTGCACGGACATGAGTTTGCTCACTGCGGCGGCCATCTCGGGGGTGAGGCCGGGCGCGAGGGCCCGCAGGATCCGGGAGGCGTCCGGCCGGGTGGCTACCTCGAGGAGCCAGTCCCGCAGGCCGCCGACCGTCAGGGAGGCGACGGGGGCGAAGGCGTCCGCGTCGTGCTGGTCCATGATGAGCCGGGTGACCTCATCGGTTTCGTAGGGCACGACCTCCTCGTTGAGGAAGGTCATGAGTGGCTCGTCGGCCAGGGCCCATTGGGCGGCGACCCGTTCGGCAGCGGAGGATGCTGCGCATCCGGCGAGTTCGTCTCCTGATCGTTTGGGTGTGGCCTTGGCCAGGAGGTCCACCAGACCGTCGAAACGGTAGGTGGTCCCCTGGACGGACCGTGTCCGGACGCTCACGCGACGTCCTCTTCTGCGGACATCAAGGCGGCGAACTCCTCGTCGGGGGAGTTGGCGACCAGGTGGTGGCGGCTGTAGAGCCCGAAGTAGGCCATCATCGCGGCGAAGGCGGCGAAGGTGAGCCCGGCAGCCAGCACGTCCACCAGGAACGTCGCGACGACGGACGCGGCGGCGATCACGAGGGCGATGGAGGTGGTGACGATGCCGCCGGGGGTCTTGTAGGGGCGGTTGAGGCCGGGCTGCTTCACCCGCAGGACGATGTGGCTGATCATGATGAGCACGTAGCTGACGGCTGCTCCGAAGACCGCCATGTTGAGCAGGACGCCGCCCTGACCGGTCAGCGACAGGAGGAAACCGATGATGCCGGGGACGATGATCGCCAGCACGGGCGCCTTGCGGCTGTTGGTGACCGACAGGCTGGTGGGCAGGTAACCGGCGCGGGACAGGGCGAATGTCTGACGCGAGTAGGCGTACATGATGGAGAAGAAGCTGGCGATCAGGCCCGCCAAGCCGATGTAGTTGACCACGACGGCCCAAACGGAGTTGCCCAGGGCTTCCACGAGCGGGTTACCGGAGGTCGACATGGCCAGGGCACCCCCCGCGCCGGTGGCCAGGAACAACACGAGTGCGCCGGTGACGACCAGCGTCGCCATGGCGATGATGATGCCGCGCGGGACGTCCTTGGCGGGGTTCTCGGCCTCTTCGGCGGCCAGCGGGACGCCTTCGATCGCGAGGAAGAACCAGATCCCGAAGGGCAGGGCTGCCCAGATGCCCAGCGTGCCGAACGGCAGGAAGGGGGATGCGCCTGCGGCGGCCTCGTTCACGGGGATGTTGGTGAGGTTGGCGGGGTCGAACAGGCCGACGGAAGCGATCGCGAAGATGACGAGACCCACCAAGGCGATGGCGGTGATGACGAACATCGTCTTGAGCGCTTCGCCTGCGCCGGTGAGGTGAATGCCCATGAACAGGCCGAACACGGCCAGGTAGACCCACCAGCCGTCGGTGATCCCGAAGAGGTGGAGGGATTCGACATAGGCCCCGATGAAGGTGGCAATCGCCGCGGGGGCGATCGTGTACTCGATGAGGACGGCCGCCCCGGTCGCGAAGCCGCCCCAGGTGCCGAGCGCGGCACGAGCGAACGTGTAACCGCCGCCCGCGGCCGGGAGCGCGGAGGACAACTCGGCCATGCCCAGCACCATGCAGACGTACATGACGGCGATGATCACGAAGGCGATGAGCAGTCCGCCGAAGCCGCCTTGGGCTAGGCCACCGTTCCAGCCGGAGAAGTCTCCCGAGATGACGTAGCTCACGCCGAGGCCCGCCAGCAGTACCCAACCAGCAGATCCCGACTTCAGCGAGCGCTTCTGCAGGTATGCGTCGGACTCTTGCCGGGCATCGAAGGCTCCCCCTGGGGCCTGTTCACGCGTGTCGAGAGACATCGGGCCGTTCCTCCTCCATGGTGACGCCGAGGGGACGGCCCGATGCGTGCGCCTAGGGCCGTCCGCATCGACTGAATGCGCTGAGCCTCGCATCCCGCCACGCGCCGCGTCACGATGTTTCAGCGGCCTTCACGCACGTGTAATCCGTCGACATATCTCTGTAACGCAGGACGCCTGGACATCCCCCGAGATCGACGCCGCGCAGCGGCCTCTGGGGTGAAAGGCCACGTCAGCGGCGGTTGTTCCACTGACGGATCATCGCGATCCGCGCGTCGACCTGGTCGGTCGTGGCCTGAGCCAGGGACGGGCCACCGCATTGGCGTCGCAGGTCGGCGTGCACATGGCTGTGCGGGACGCCGTGGACGCGCGCGTACTGCGCCACCAGCGTGTTGAGTTCCTTGCGGCGCGCCTCGAGCGCCCGGTGCAACGCCACCTCGGGTGCGACACGTTCGCGACGCTGGGCGCGATCATGACGGGTGATCTGACGGCGCTGGCGTTCGCGCAGCAGATGGGTGATCTGCTCGGGTTCCAACAGGCCCGGCAGACCCAGGAAGTCGGCCTCGTCGTCCGAGGTCGGGACGGCATGCATCCCGAACTGCTCCGACTCGAACAAGACGTGATCGAAGGTGGCCGAGGAGTCGATCGCCTCATAGCTGCCCATGAGTTCGTCGGCGGCGCCCTCGTTGCGGTTGGCCGCCGCGATCAGCGCCTCGGCTTCCTCCCACACGTCGACGGCCTCGGCCTCGCCCGGTTTCTTGCCGAGGATGTGGTCGCGTTGGCGTTCCAGCGTGGACGCGTGCGCCAAGATGATCGGCACCGTGGGCAGGAACACGGTCGCCACCTCACCGCGGCGCCGCGTCCGCACGAAACGCCCCACCGCCTGCGCAAAGAACAGCGGCGTCGACGTCGCTGTCGCGTAAACGCCGACGGCCAGGCGCGGCACGTCCACACCCTCGGACACCATGCGCACCGCCACCATCCAGCGCTCCTCGGACGCCGAGAAGGATTCGATACGCTTGCTGGCCCCCGCATCGTCGGACAACACCACCGTCGGCTTGTCCCCGGTGATCGACTCGAGCATGCGGGCATAAGCGCGGGCGTGGGTTTGGTTGGACGCGATCACGAGCGCCCCCGCGTCCGGGATGTGGCGACGCACTTCGCTCAGGCGCCGATCGGCGGCAGCGAGCACGGCGGCGATCCACTCCCCCTTCGGATCCAGTGCGGTGCGCCACGCCTGCGCGGTGATGTCCTTGGTGGTCAACTCGCCGAGGTTGGCCTCCATCTGGTCCCCCGACTTGGTGCGCCAGCGCATCGGGCCGCCGTAGTTCATGAACACGACCGGGCGGACGACATGGTCGCGCAGCGCGTCCGCGTAGCCGTAGGTGTAGTCGGCGCGCGAGATCAGCGCCCCCGATTCGGCAGGAACGTAGCTGATGAACGGGATGGGGTTGTCGTCGGAGCGAAACGGCGTACCGGTCAGGGCCAAGCGCCGCGTCGCGTACTGGAAGGCTTCGCGGACGGCGTCCCCCCACGCGAGCGCATCGCCGGCGTGGTGCACCTCGTCGAGGATGACGAGCGTGTCGAAGTTCGTGGTCATGGTCTGGTAGGCCAGCATCGCGGCCGCGACACCGGCGTAGGTGACGGCGACGCCGTCGTATTGACGCGAGCGCCCCCGCTTGCGACCCCCGGTGCCGGGATCGAGCTGGATTCCGACTTTGGCTGCGGCGTCGGCCCACTGCACCTTCAGGTGTTCGGTGGGGGCCACGACGACGATGCGCCGCACGATCCGGGCTTGGAGCAGTTCGACGGCGACCCGCAACGCGAACGTCGTCTTGCCCGCGCCCGGGGTGGCGACGGCGAGGAAGTCGCGGGGGCCCTCGGCGAGGTACTTCTCCAGCGCTGCCGCCTGCCAGGCGCGCAGCTTGGACGACGTTCCCCACGGCGCACGCTGCGGGAACGCCGGGCCGAGCCGGTCGAAAGCGGATTGGCTCACAGGCCTGCCCCGGCGGGGCGCGAGCGGTGGGGATGGCCGTGAAGGAACATAGGTGTACGAGGGTAGCCCTCCCCGGTGACGATCCGGCCAGCCCGCTCACGCAGGTCACTCATCGGACGCACCCGCCCCGATCAGGCGGCAGCCGCCAGGAGATCCTTGAGCCGGTCCAGGAACGGCACCTGCCCCTGCGTGAGCCGCGTCCGGGCCTTATCGACGTCGAACCATCCCGCCTTGTCGACCTCGGGGAAGGTCTGCACTTGCCCCGATTTGCGCGGCCATTCGACCTCGAAGGTGTTGCTGGACACAAACGCCAACTCCAGCGACGCCTCCACCCCGTAGCCGCGCACCCGTTTGCCGGAACTCAGGCGCACCTCCCCGAGGTCGAGAAGATCCCCTGGAGGTGCCGGGATGCCCACCTCCTCGGCGAACTCGCGGCGCGCCGCGTCCTCGGGGAGTTCGTCCCCAGGAACGTACATGCCTTTCGCCAGGGACCAACCGCCCTGGTCGCGGTGTCCCCAAAAGGGTCCGCCCATATGGACGATGAACACCCGCAGCGCGCCCTCGTCACAGGAGTACGGCAGGATGCCGGCGCTGTAGAGGGTCATGGGGCTATCGTGCCACCCCGCCCCAGTCGTCCCAGCGATTTCGTTTCGGCCGTGCGGCCTTGTGGCGGTTCGTCAACGCCCTGGACGGGCGCGCACGCACGTGCGACAGTGGGGCGCATGAGCGAGCCGGGCACAGCCGATTCCACGCCGGATCCCAAGGAGCAGATGCGCGCCGCCTTGGAGGCGAAGCGAGCCGCACAGCATGGCAGCGCAACCGGGGGCGATGCGCGCGCGAAGGCGTCCCGGGGCCCGCACGGGCAACAGGGCGGCAAGCGCACCTTCCGCCGCAAGTCTGGGGGTTAAACCCCTGACCGGAGCCGGTTCGGCTGTAACGAGACCGTAGTCTGGCCGCATTCTGCGCGACCTCATCGGTCATTACGCTCGCGGCCATGCGGATCGCCGTTCCCACTGAGATCAAGACCCAGGAATTTCGTGTCGCCGTCACGCCCGTGAGCGTGGACGAGTTGGTGCGCGCTGGGCATGAGGTGTTTGTGCAAGCAGGGGCGGGCCTCGGCTCGTCCATGCCCGATGAGGCCTACCAGCGCGCTGGCGCCACCATCCTTCCCACCGCCGAGGAAACCTGGGCTGCCGGAGAGATGGTGATGAAGGTCAAGGAGCCCATCGCGTCCGAATACGGGTTGCTGCGTGAGGATCTGGTGTTGTTCACCTATCTGCACCTCGCCGCCAACGAGCCGCTCACCCGGGCCCTCCTGGACGCCGGAACAACCGCCATCGCCTACGAGACGGTGCAGACCGACAGCGGTCTGCTGCCGTTGCTGTACCCCATGTCGGAAGTGGCGGGGTGTCTCGCCCCCGCGGTCGGCTCCCAAGCCCTCTTGAAGGCTTCGGGCGGGCGCGGCGTCCTCATGGGCGGCGTCGGCGGCGTCCCGAACGCGAAGGTCGTCGTCCTCGGTGGTGGCACGGCCGGTCAGAACGCCGCCAACGTGGCCATGGGGATGGGCGCTGATGTGACGATCCTCGACACCGACCTGAGCAAGCTTCGGCAAACGTTTTGGCGCTACGAGAACCGGGTGGCTGGAGTGATGTCGACGGCGATGGCCGTCCGGGAGCACCTGCGCGACGCTGACCTGGTGATCGGCTCGGTGCTTCTGCCCGGGGAGAAGGCCCCCAAGCTCGTCACGAACGAGATGGTCGCCGAGATGAAGCCCGGATCGGTGCTGGTCGATATTGCCATCGACCAGGGCGGATGCTTCGAGGACAGCCGCCCCACCACCCACGATGACCCCACGTTCACGGTGCACAACTCGCTGTTCTACTGCGTGGCGAACATGCCCGGCGCGGTGCCCAACACGTCCACCTGGGCTCTCGCCAACGCGACGCTGCCGTTCGCGAAGCGGCTTGCTGGGCTCGGCTGGGAGGGGGCGCTCGCCTCCGACGCGTCCTTGGCGAAGGGGCTCAACGTCCACGGCGGCGTGCTGCGTAATGCGGGCGTGTCTCACGCCTTCCCCGACCTGCCGTTCGCCCCCTACCCGGCCTGATAGCGGCCACGTGCGGTCCCGCGTCCACCTCATCACTCGGATGCGGGGCCGTGCCACGGCGATCCTGCGCGAACGCTTCCGGGGCCGCCTCGCGCACGCCTACGGCTAGGGCGGGAATCAGTCGTCGAGGGGCGACTGCGCCGCGACACTCGCGCTGAGTTCAGGCAATTGCTTGGCGATGGGGCGCCCGGCGACGCGGTCGTACACCACGGCCAGCGGCCCGGTCAGGGTCACCGTGTACACCATGGACCACGTGTCCGGCCCCGCAGGCAGGGGCGGCTCGAAGGCGTCCGCGTCCTCGAGCTCTTCGGGCCGTTGCAGCGCGAACTCCAGCCGCACCACCCCGAAGAGCACCTTGCGCTCAATCGCGAACCGCTTCTTGGCCCGGTCGACAGTACTGATCCGAAACGACCAACGTGGCCCTCGCTGGGGACGCACCAGGCCGACCGCACCGACGGCAACCGGACCGTTGAGCTTGGAGGCCCTCAGGCCCGGGAAATGGTCGGCCCACTGGTCGACGTCCACCCAGTGCCGCCAGACGGCAGACGGACTCACCGGCGCGGTGAGTGCGTACGTGTGGACGATCATGTGACTCCTTGTGGTGGGGCACCCTCTATTGTGCGCGATCCCCGTAGCGACGCGCACGCCGTCCCACCCTGGATGCTCTCGAGCGACGCGTCCGCGCGCCGGGACGCGTTAGCGCTCCTCAGCGACGAGCCTGGGGGTGCGGGGCGGATGCCCGAGGATTTCGGCGACCGTCATAGAGATCAGGACGGCCAGGGCCCCAGCCGGATAGGCCATCGTCCACCAGGAGGCGTTATCGGCGCCTCCGAACGCGAACACCCCGATCGCGAGGCCGTGGCCGTTGTCATAGCGGGCCGTGAGCAGGATCATCCCCAATGCGCCCAGCGCCCACCAGGGCCATCGACGATCGCGGTTCGCGAAGCCGACCATGGCCGCGCATAACGGCCACCAGCACATGATCACCAACCAGATCCAGTGATGCTCCCACGAAAAGGGAGCCGCAAACGCGGACGCCGTCCCCACGACGGCCGCGGCGAGCACCGGCAGGCGTCGGGACAGGAGGCGTCCGGCGAGCATGATCGCCCAGGCGCAGACGACGACGGCACCCACCAGCCAGACCCCGGCGGGGGCACCTGGCCACAACCGCGCGATGACGCCGTCGAAGGACTGATTGACGATCCAGTCCGAGGGGGCGATGCGGCGGGTGTCGCGCAGGGCGACCGTCCAGAAGTCGACGGCGTCGCGGGGCAGCACGAGGAACCCGAGCAGGACGGTCAGCGCGAACGTGCCTGAGGCGACGGTGGCCGCACGCCAGCGGCGGTTCCACAGCAGTAACACGACGAACAGGAGGGGCGTGAGCTTGATACCGGCCGCGATACCGATGCCCAGACCCGCCCAACGGCGTCCGCGGGACGCGGCGACGAGGTCGGCGACGACGAGGGCCATGAGGACGATGTTGATCTGTCCGAGCCACAAAGTATCGGCCAACGGCACGAGCAGGAACGTAAACCCGATACCCAGGCAGGCTGCCGCACCCCGAGTGATAATGCTGCCCGCGCCGCGCGCTTCGCGGGCGATGACGCCAACCGTCCAGATGACCAGCATCAGGTTGACCGTGATCATCGCGGCGCTGAGCAATGTGTCGTTCAGCCACGCCATCGGCCAAAACAGGAGCGCGGCGAACGGCGGATACACGAAGTACAACGGGCCATACACCGGGTCGTAGAGGGGGCGTCCGGCCTGGATCGCTTCCACCCCGCCCCGATAGACGAACACGTCGATGCGGAAGGCGTTGTGGGGCTCGTTGAGCACCAAGCCAAACCAGAACGCGAACGACACGACAGCGAACAGGAACGCCAGCAGTTCGACGCGGCGGCGCATCGTGGGGAGGTCTCCTCGGCGCTGGAGGTGCGGGAGTGCCGAGGGCGGGGTCATGCGGACCAGTTCACTGGTCGGCCCACCGACGGGTCAAACCGGCAGCCACATCGCCCCCGCCCTGCGGGTGCCGGTGGTCGACGCCACCCCGGTCACTGTGAATCGTGAGGTATGCGCGTCGAACGCTTGGCGACCACCGCGACGCTGATCGCCAAAGCCAGCAGGGCACCGCCGGCGACCAGGTAGGCGTCCGTGCCCATCCCGCCCGTCAGGGGAAGCAGGACCGGCGGGGTCTTCTTATGGAGGAGGGTGCCCAAGGCAACGGACGCCCCGGCACCGGGGGTCTGTCCGGCGCCCACCGTGAACGGGATCGGGGTCAGGCTCCGCACATACCCGGGAGGCGCGACCGTCTCATTCAGGGTGTAAGAACCCCAGGTCAGCCCGGTGACCGTGAAGGCCCCCACCGCCGGGTTCTGATCAGCTCCCGTGCAGGGCGATGCGGTGCAGTCGATCACCGCGAGCTGCTGGCCACCAGGGCCGTCGATGCGCCACACCGATCCGGCGAGCAGGTCAGTGCTCGTGCCCTCGGCCTTCTTGCTCCACGTGACCTGGCCAGGCTGCGCAGCGTTCGCGAAGGTGCACCGCACGTCTTGACCGGGGGTGAGCGTCACGCGTCCCTGAGCGGTGACGGCGACCGGCGTTCCCGATGGTTGCGCCACGCAGGTGAGCGCCTGCTGGGCGTAGCCCGCGACGGCGTCCTCACTCAACTGGTAGGTGCCGCCGGTGGGCCGCCCCCTTCATTCGGTCCGGTCGCTGTGCGAGTCGTCGGTTTCCGATTGATGGGTGCATTGCCGAGCGTAGTCGACGGGTGCGAGGTAGCCGAGCGATGAATGCCGGCGGTCGTGGTTGTATTCGGTCTTCCAG
>RRZU013210524.1_pt1 | contig 24737 bp, 21 predicted proteins | sample 2165561 | NCBI WGS metagenome assembly RRZU01 (sample SAMN10456909, study PRJNA506462) | wastewater metagenome | isolation source: wastewater sludge | place: USA: Moscow, Idaho | reverse complement strand
TCGGGTTGATCATACTATAATCCTCTACGAGCACACATTAATTCAGCTTCACATACCACTTTTCCGTCGACTGTGGCAACTCCGGTAAAACGGGTAACACCGCGACGCTCTTTAATAAAGTGAACTTCTAAAATCATTTGATCGCCCGGCTCTACCGGACGTTTAAAGCGAGCTTTATCAATGGCGGCAAAATAGTACAGTTCGTCTTTCGGCAGTTCTAGCGTTTTAAATGCCAGCACGCCGGTTGCCTGCGCCATCGCTTCTAAAATCAGCACACCCGGAAAAATCGGTTTATGCGGAAAATGCCCGGTAAAACACGGCTCATTGACGGTGACATTTTTTACCGCTTTTAACCATTTTCCTTCTTCAAAATCGATCACTCGATCAACTAATAAAAACGGATAGCGATGCGGCAATAGCTGCATGATTTCGTTTATATCAACAATTTTTGCCACTCTTTCTGTTGAGAGAGCTTGGGTAGTTTCAGTTGTCACAATAGGTTCCCTTCGTATTATTTCCGTTGCAACCGAAAACATGATGGTTGCAAAAACAGTAGCCTTTATTTATAAATTATGATTTGTCGCTTTTTCGTTCCAGAGCTTTCAGACGGCGATTCATCTCGCTGATATTCAAAGTTAAAGCGGCGGTTTTACGCCACTCTTTGTTAGTTTGTAACGGAATTCCCGATGAATATACACCCGGTTCGGTAATCGGACGCATCACCATGCCCATTCCAGTCACAGTTACGCCATCACAAATTTCCATATGCCCGTTAATCACACTAGCGCCGCCGATCAAGCAATAACGCCCGACAGTCAGACTGCCCGCCATAATCACCCCACCGGCAACCGCGGTGCCTGTGCCGATATGCACGTTATGCGCAATTTGGCACAGATTATCAATAATCACATTATCTTCAATGACCGTTGCATCCAATGCGCCACGATCAATACAGGTGCAAGCGCCGATTTCGACCCGGTTGCCAATAATCACCTGTCCGCGTTGCGGAATTTTGATCCATTTGCCTTTATCGTTGGCATAACCAAAACCGTCACCGCCGATAACCGCTGAAGACTGAATCAAACAATCCTGTCCGATTTCCACATCATGGTAGATTGTTACATTAGCCCATAGCTGAGTACCTGCACCGATTTTACTGTTTTTACCAATAAAACAACCCGCACCGATAATCACGTTATCACCTAATTCGACTCCGCCTTCAATCACCGCATGATGCCCAATAGCAACATTATTGCCTACGATTGCCGAACTAGAAACAACCGCACTTGATGCAATTCCCGCAGCTGCTTTTGGCGTAGTATCCATAAGTTGTGCAATCAAAGCATACGCAATGTAAGGATCTTTAACGATAATCAAATTGGCGTCGGCACGACAAAATTCAATATCGCCTTCAGTGACTAACAAACAGCCCGCTGAAGAATTTATCAATAATTCGCGGAATTTGGCATTAGAGATAAAACTTAATTGATTTGCTTGCGCTTTCTCTAAAGCGGCAATACTTTCTACTGCCGCTTCAGGATTGCCTTGCAAACGTCCGTTTACATGTACGGCTAGTTGTTGCAATGAGTATCGAGCCATATATCCCCGGATTATTTTTTCGCTTCAGTTGCTGCTGGCTTAATCGCTTTGAGAACTTCTTCGGTAATATCTTTACCCGCTGCCGCATAAACAATCGCATTCGCATCAATGACATAACTGTAATTACTTTTTGCGGCAATTTCATTAGTTGCAGTTTGAATGCCTGCTAATAATTTCGCTCTTTCTTGATATTGCAACTCTTCATTCTGTGCCTGAAACTCTTCGGCTTGTTTCTGATAAGCTTCACGCATTTTGTTAATTTCATCCTCGCGTTTTTGAATATCAGCAGCACGTAATTTAGAAGCTTCTTTTTGTAACGCTTCAATTTTAGTCACAATCGCTTTTTCACTGGCTTGTAATTTTTCTGCCGGCGCTTTCAATTCGGCATCGATTTTTGCTGCTGCAGCTTCACGGTCCGGATGATTTTGGAACAAATAAGCTGAATTAATAAATGCAATATTTTCTTCTGCAGAAGCAAAAGTAGACGTTAATGCCAACATTAGCGAAAGTGCGGTAATTTTTAATGTTTTTTTCATACTATATCCTTATTAAGTTTATATGGCGGATTATTCACTAATCCACCCGTTTATTTTATGTTCAACAGAAGTTTATAAAATTAAAAACTTCCGCCGATACTGAATTGAAATTGTTCGATTTCATCCCCGTCATACTTCTTGATCGGTTTGGCATAAGAGAACACCAAAGGTCCAATCGGAGAATTCCACTGGAAAGCGACACCTACAGAAGCACGCACGCGACTCGGATCGCCGTAATCAGCTATACGTTGCGGAATATTGCCTTGCGTAAATAAACTGGCTTTATTTTTATCCCAGTGTGTATTCCAAACACTGGCCGCGTCAACAAAAACCGATGTCCTGACCGAATTTTGGCTTTTGTCACTGACAAACGGAGTCGGCATAATCAGCTCAATACTGGTTGTCGCCATCGCATTCCCACCGACCACATCATTATTGATATTATTATAATCCGAGGCTGGAGCTGAAACCAACGCTCCATTATTGGTATTATAAATCGCTTTCGGCCCGACTGCACCATAAGCGAATCCACGCAGGCTACCAATACCACCAGCACTATAAGTTTGATAAAACGGTAATTTTTTACCGCCGAAACCATCAGCATAGGAAAATCCTGCTCGTCCAGATAGCACCCAAGTTTGGTCATAATTCAACGGGTAGAAAGTAATAAAATCAGCATTGAGTTTATAATATTTATTATCTGAACCCGGAATCGTTACTCGTCCACCAATACTGGCGCGAGATCCGCTTGTCGGGAAATAACCTCGGTTCAAGGTATTGTAGTTCCAACCCAAACTGAATTCAAAATCGTTACTCTTAATTTTCCATTCATCCACGCCCATAGATTGTAAATAAAGGGCACGGCTGTATTCCGGATGCATATCTTTCAATTTATTGTACACATAACCGAGACCTAAATAGTAGGAATTGTCTTCATTTACCGGGAAACCCAAGGTGCCATTGATACCATAACTAGTTCGTGCATAGGATGCTGTCGTATCACTTTTAGAATAATCGTATTTATCATAAAAAACATTTCCACCCAGACTTACACCGTCACGGGTGAAATACGGTTCGCTATAACCTAGATTTATGCTTGTTGTATATTTATTCTTCACACCTGACAAACTAACTGAAGACCCCATTCCAAGGAAGTTATCTTGTTTTACACTAGCTTGATAGCTTAGACCGCTCTCCGTACCAAAACCAATTCCAAAATTGACACTTCCGGTATTACGCTCTTTGATTTTATATAATACATCCAATTGATCATCCACACCCGGTACGGCCAATGTTTGAGTCTCAACCGTTTCATAAAAACCAGTTCTCTCCAAACGAAGCTTACCTTGATCGATCAATGCGGTAGATAACCAAGTTCCTTCCTGTTGGCGCATTTCTTGACGTAAGGTTGAGTCAGCACTGACATCATTGCCTTCAAAACGGATTGAACGTACATAATAACGACGACCAGCATCCACCACCACGATTAAATCAACACTATGATTCGCATCATCAAACTCCGGTTGGATATTGATTTTCGGATTCGCGTAACCTCTGGCGCCTAAAGTATTTTTAATCCCGTCTTCAATGGCTTTAACCGTATTGCCGCGGAACTGCTCGCCGCTTTTTACATTGACAAGTAACTGATTTAGATCAGCGCTCATACCAGCGGTGTCGCCAATAATTCTGACGTCATTAATCGTGTATTTTTCGCCTTCATCCATATCAATAGTAATATTGATATCTTTTTTGTCATCGCTATATTGCACGTCCGTCTTTAAAATTTTGAACTTGGCATAACCTTGATTAAGATAAAAATCACGCAAGGTATTCAGATCTTTTTCAAATTTTGCTTCGGCAAATTTACTGCTGGAGAAAATATTCCACCAAGAAACATCTGGCTGAATCTCTATTTGATCGAGCAATTTGCTATCACTAAACGTATTGTTTCCGGCAAATTTAATCTCTTTCACCAATGAGGCGTCATTTTCTTTAATATCCAGCTTTAACGTCGCCCGCCCTTGTCCTAAATCATCAATAACTGTATTGACTTCTGCATTGCTATAGCCAACTGAATGGTAATAATTGAGCAATTCTTGACGGAATCCTTCTAATTTGTTTTTATCCAAAATCTCGCCTTTGGCAATGCCATTATCACGCAAATTGGTTTCCAACGCATCTTTCGGAATCTGTTTGTTACCGCTAATCTCCAACGAGGTGATATAAGGGCGTGCTTGAATTCGCAATACCAAAGCATTACCTTCACGCACAGCTTCTACATTCTCATAACTACCACGCAAGAATAAACTGCGCACGATTTGGGATAAATCCTGATCCGTCGCACGTTGTCCGACTTTAACCGGTAAACCCGCAATAATATTTTCCGCCGTCACCGGATCGGTACCTTCTACACGGATATCCTGCACGGTAAACGGTGCTGCAAATACGCTGGCACTGCTTAGGAGTAAACTGGTCACAAGGAGTTTTTTCATTGTAGCTTTCCTGTTCAATAAGCTTGGTTAAATAAAATATTCATTTGGATTGCCGTTCAGCCAACACCAATCCGATTCGGTGTAATATCAAATAAAGCGTATAATATCATTAAATAGTGAGAAAACCGTTAGCATTAATAGCAATGTTATGCCTATTCTCAAAAAAATCTCACGAACTTTTTCTGTTACTGGTTTGCCTCTAACAGCTTCAATGGCTAAAAAGAGTAACTGCCCGCCATCTAACACTGGCAATGGAAATAGATTCATAATACCTAAATTAACGCTGATCAACGCCATAAAGCTGAGATAATAAACCAAGCCACTATCTAACGAAACTCCAGCCCCTTGTGCAATGGAAATGGGACCGCCGATATTCTTTATCGAAATATCACCACTTAGTAGTTTGCCAACCAGTTTGATAATGACGACGGAAAGTTCCAGCGTTTTTTCCAGCCCTTGTTGCAAGGCGCTTAGAATATCATATTTTAATTCGGTACGGTACTGCTGCGGCAGCGGATGAAAAGTAGGAGAAAAGCCGATATAAGTTTGTCCTTCAGCGTTAGCTTGCGGCGTAATCGATAACGTCAACTGCTGTTGTGCCCGCTCAATGGTAAAAGTTAAGGGTTGGTTTAAATGACTGCGAATAGTGGTAACCAACTCTTGCCACTGTTGTGCTTGTCCATCGACGGCAAGAATTTTATCACCGATACGCAATCCGGCACGGGAGGCAGGAGAATTTTCACTGATTTTAGATATGGTTAACTCCACTTCCCCCGTCTTAGGCATCATTCCAAGTGCGGTAAATGCCGACTGCTGCTGCGGATCATACTGCCAACTGTTTAAATCTAAACGTATTTCTTTTGCTTGTTGCGGTTGATCAAACGGCGAAAGCGTTAACATCACAGTTGGAGCACCAACTTTAGTCGTCAGTAACATATTGACATTAGTCCAATCTTCCACCGCTTTGCCGTCAATCGCACGAATTTGCATATCTGCTTGCAAACCCGCCTGAGCCGCAATGGAATCTGGTGCCACGCTGCCAATAACCGGTTTAACCGTCGGCACGCCAACCATATAAATAAGCCAATAAGCCAGAATAGCAAAAATAAAATTGGCTAACGGTCCAGCAGCTATTACAAAAGCCCGTTGCCACACCGGTTTGGCACTATAATCTTGTCCACATAATTCGTCGGGAACCTCTCCAGCACGGCTGTCAAGCATACTGACATAACCACCCAATGGGATCATCGACAATGCAAATTCAGTGCCGTGCTTATCGGTTTTGCTCCATAGCACTTTACCGAAACCGATGGAAAAACGTGATACTTTGATCCCGCACTTGCGCGCCGCCCAAAAATGCCCGTATTCATGGATAAATACCAAGACACTGATAACGATTAAAAATGAAAAAACATACCAAAGAGACGACATCAAGCGTTTCCCTTATTGATAAAAATAGAACATTGCACAGAAAAACGGCAATGCGGCGGTCAGGCTATCGATTCGATCCAAAATTCCGCCATGTCCTGGGATCAGTTGGCTGCTATCCTTGATTCCAGCGTAGCGCTTAAACATACTTTCGGTTAAATCGCCTAAAATCGAAATTGTTATTGTGCCAAAAGAAATTGCCAGTAACAGCGGTAATGAGAATCCTCTTAACACAAAATCTGCCGGTGACAATTGCACAAAAACCATTCCGACAATCAGTGCGGAAATAATGCCGCCGATAGCCCCTTCCCAGGTTTTCCCCGGCGAAACTTTAGGCGCCAGTTTATGTTTGCCGAACGCTTTGCCACAGAAATAAGCGCCAGTATCGGTGCTCCAGACCAACAGTAAAACATAGAGCAACAACAATAACCCTTCATAACTGTTTTGGTTATAGTTATACAAACGCAATCCCAATAACGCTAACAGGAACGGAATCAAGGTCAAAAAAGCAAAAATCAGTTGTAACAAAGCCGGCTTTTGCCAATATTTTATCGAAGTCGGATAACTAACCACCAACAGAAAAGCCAGCAACCACCAACAGAGTGCGGCAACTAACAGCCAAACGGTATTGCCGTTCAACACAACTCCGGCATTAATATAATCTTGGTAAGAAAACAGCACGATAAACAAAATACAAGCAAAAAGTCCGGTGATTAGCCAGCGCCAAATATCTTTTTTGTGATTGGCAAATTGACACCACTCCCAAATTCCCAGCACCACAATCAACCCAACGGTTAAAGCAAAGGCGTACGGCGAAAAAAACAGCAATGCTGTAATCACAAAAATAAGTAAGGCTACCGCAGAAATAATACGCTGTTTCAGCACGTGAAATTCCTCTTTTGTTCGTTATTATCTGTTATTGATTATCATAATTTACCCAATTGATATTGGATTTGTTTATTTTTCCGCCCCACCGAAACGGCGTTCACGCAACTGAAACGAAGCAATCGCATTGGCAAATTCCGCTTCATCAAAATCCGGCCATAGCACCGGACTGAAATACAGTTCGGCATAGGCGAGCTGCCACAGTAAAAAGTTGCTGATCCGTTGCTCGCCACTGGTTCGAATCAATAAATCCACCGGGGCTTGTTGCTCGGTCACCAAGGTTTGTTGAAACAACGATGCCGTGATCATCTCCGGCTCCAATGCACCCGATTTCACCTGTTGCGCCAATTTTTGGCTGGCTTGTACAATGTCCCACTGCCCGCCATAATTGGCTGCAATATTTAAAATCAAGCCGCTATTATTCGAGGTCAGCGCTTCCGCTTCGCTAATCTTTTTTTGCAAAGTGCGGTTAAATTTTGAGACATCTCCCAGAATTTTCAGTTTAATATTATTTTTATGCAGTTTGCTGACTTCACGTTTCAGCGCCAACATAAACAAATCCATTAAACCGCGGACTTCACTTTCCGGTCTTGCCCAGTTTTCACTGCTAAAAGCATATAACGTAAGCGATTCAATCTGATTTTCAGCAGCGAAAGCGACCGCTTTACGCACCGCTTGCACGCCGTTTTTATGCCCGACAAGCCGCAATTTGCCTTTTTCTTTCGCCCAACGTCCATTGCCATCCATAATGATAGCAACGTGTTTGGGTGTATTTTTAACCTGTTCGCAAACTGCTATTTCTTTGTCCATAAGTATCCGAATAAGCATCTGATTAAGCGCATAATAATCCGCTCACTATACCACAAGCCTGAAATAACTTAAAAAGCTAAAATCAGTCGGCGTGCCGATTCTCGCGCTTTTTGATCCACTTCAAAAACATCGTCTATCTGTTTGATTTCAAAAAACGGAAATTGTTCCACAATTTGGCGGTTTATTCGCTCGATATCAGTGAAACGAATCTGTCCGCACAAAAAAGCATCAACCGCAATTTCATTGGCGGCATTCATGGCGGTGGTGGCATATTGTCCGGCAGTAAAACTGTCGATTGCCAACTTCAAACAAGGATAACGTTGATAATCCGGTTCGATAAAGGTCAGTTCTTTAATTTTGGAAAAATCCAATGGCGCCACTCCAGCAAAAGTGCGGTCGGAAAATGCCGTGTTGTACGCCATGCTGTGCGCTATCGGCGTGCGCATATCCGGATTGCCCATTTGTGCCAACACACTGCCGTCTAGGTAGCGTACCATCGAATGGATTATCGATTGCGGGTGGATAATAATTTCCATCTGCTCCGCCGAAGCATTGAATAACCAACGCGCCTCGATATATTCCAAACCTTTGTTCATCATAGTGGCAGAGTCAACGGAAATCTTATGTCCCATTGACCAGTTCGGATGAGCTACCGCTTGTGCCGGCGTAATACCGTCGAATTCGGAAAGTGCGGTATGACGGAAAGGCCCGCCTGAACCGGTTAAGATAATTTTGCTGATGCCGCTTTGTTCCAAATCGCAATGCCCGATGCGCTGTTGTTCGCTATGCGGCAACGCCTGAAAAATCGCATTATGCTCGCTATCAACTGGTAACAAACTCGCACCGCACTTGGCAACCTCATCGATAAACAATTGTCCGCAAGTGACTAACGATTCTTTATTGGCAAGCAACACTTTTTTACCGGCTTTAATCGCCGCTAGCGTCGACGCCAGTCCTGCTGCACCAACAATTGCCGCCATCACCATATCAACATCAGGGTGAGCGACAACTTCACAAATTGCCTGCTCCCCGCTTAATACTTCTGTTTTGACCGCACTTTGTGCCAATCGCACTTTTAAATCTTTCGCTGCCACTTGGTCTGCCATTAGCGCAAAGTGCGGTTGAAACTCAAGGCACTGTTGCGCCATCAGCTCGGCATTGCTGCCGCCGACTAAGGCATAAGCCCGATATTTTTCCGGGTTATGTTGAATCACAGAAAGCGTACTTTTGCCGATAGAACCGGTTGATCCGAGAATGACGATATTTTGTTGCATAATCCACACCCATTATTTGAATATCGTGCAGGGTCAAATCCGACATAAGGGCGGCGACAAACGATATAAATTATTTGAATAAATACGCAAAGTGCGGTCATCATACGACAACCGCACTTTATTAATACCAAAAATAAATGAAAATTAGAATTCCATTAATTCTTTTTCTTTATCGGCCAACGCTTCGTCAACTCGTTTCACATAAGCATCGGTCAATTTTTGAATGGTATCCTGTGCTTTGCGTTCATCATCTTCGCTGATCTCTTTGTCTTTCAACAATGCTTTGATTTGATCATTGGCATCGCGACGGATATTACGCACCGCAACTCGACCTTGTTCCGCTTCCGCACGTACGACTTTGGTTAAATCACGGCGACGCTCTTCGGTCAATGCTGGCAAAGGTACACGAATGGTGGTGCCAGCAGAGGACGGATTCAGTCCTAGATCAGAAGTCATAATCGCTTTTTCCACCGCTTGAATTAAAGAGCGGTCAAACACGCTGACGGCCAAGGTGCGGGCATCTTCCGCCACCACATTCGCCAACTGGCGCAACGGCGTAGCCGCACCATAATATTCTACATGGATTCCGTCCAACAAACTTGGATGAGCACGCCCTGTTCTGATTTTGGAAATTTGGGTTTTAAACGCTTCGATGCTTTTTTCCATGCGTTGTTCGGTATCTTTTTTAATTTCGTTAATCACGCTTTTTTCCTTGTCATTTAATTTGGATTACTGCAAACCGTTATTTTTATACCATTCTCAGCGATAAATCAAGATTCATGGCTAATAAGAGTGCCTTCGGCCTCACCCAGAATAACACGTTTTAATGCGCCAGGCTTGTTCATGTTAAATACACGAATCGGCATATTGTGATCGCGCGCTAAGGTAAAGGCGGCAAGATCCATCACTTGCAACTCTTTTTCCAATACATCTTGGTAGCTTAAATGGCGATATAGATTAGCATCGGAATTTTTTGCCGGATCACAATCATAAACGCCATCGACTTTGGTTGCTTTCAAGACGACATCTGCTTCAATTTCAATTCCGCGTAAACACGCTGCGGAATCAGTAGTGAAGAACGGGTTCCCAGTCCCTGCGGCAAAAATTACGACCTGCCCTTGATTTAACAAACGAATCGCCTGCGCCCAGCTATAAGTATCACATACTCCGTTCAATGGAAAAGCGGATAATAATTTGGCATTAATATTGGCGCGATGTAACGAATCACGCATTGCCAAGCCGTTCATCACCGTTGCCAACATGCCCATATGATCGCCCACAACTCGGTTCATTCCGGCTTTGGCTAATTTAGCGCCACGGAACAGATTACCACCGCCAATCACCAGCGCCACTTGTACATTCAAATCCAGTAACTCTTTAATTTCAACAGCCATGCGATCCAACACCGACGGGTCGATGCCGAAACCTTCTTCCCCTTGCAGGGCTTCGCCGCTTAATTTCAATAAAATACGTTTATAGGTCGGTTGTGTACTCATCTTATTTTTCCTCGCTGTGGTCAAAAGTGCTGATCAAATAGTGATTTTTCTGCTTGTTGTGTCTATTTGCTCAAAACTTTTTAATTAAAATTTTTTACTTAAAACTTTTTACTTAAAGCTTTGTTGTTTTATATTCACTAAAAAGGCGAGTTTCCTCGCCTTATCGGTTCTATTAAACCTTTTGCATCGCTGCAACTTCAGCAGCAAAGTCAGTTTCGACTTTCTCGATTCCTTCACCCACTTCAAAGCGGATAAAGCCAGTTACATCTGCGCCTTTCTCTTTCAGCAAATCGCCAACAGATTTTGTCGGATCCATAACAAACGGTTGACCAGTCAAAGAAACTTCGCCAGTGAATTTCTTCATGCGGCCTTCAACCATTTTTTCTGCGATTTCACGTGGTTTACCGGATTCCATCGCGATAGCCACTTGAATTTCACGCTCTTTTGCTACCACTTCGGCAGAAACATCTTCCGGTTTAACAAATTCAGGACGGCTTGCAGCAACGTGCATTGCAATGTGTTTAACCAGTTCGTCATCTGCGCTAGTTGCAGCGACTAATACACCGATTTTCGCACCGTGCAGATATGCGCCGACTACATCACCAGAAATTGCCGCAACACGGCGGATATTCATGTTTTCACCGATTTTAGCGACTAACGTTGCGCGCTCATCTTCAAATTGTGCTTTCAACACTTCAACATCAGTGACTTTGCCTGCTAATGCAGCATCTGCTACTTTGTTTGCCAATGCTAGGAAACCAGCATCTTTCGCAACGAAGTCAGTTTCACAGTTCATTTCAAGCACGATTCCGTATTTTTTATCATCGGAAATACGCGCAATGATCACGCCTTCAGCGGCAACACGGCCTGCTTTTTTAGCCGCTTTTGCTTGTCCGGATTTACGCATATTGTCAATTGCCAATTCGATATCACCGTTAGCTTCAACCAATGCTTTTTTACATTCCATCATACCTGCGCCGGTACGGTCACGCAGTTCTTTTACTAATGCTGCTGTAATTTCAGCCATTTTCAAATCCTCTTGTCAGTGCTTATTCAATGCCGGATAAGCGCTTGATAACGCACTTTTAATAAAAAAGCAGGGAACTTAATCAAGCCCCCTGCTAACCAATTAATCATTGTGTGGTTAATAAGGGCAAACTGCCTTATTACCTATAACATTATTCTGCTGCCGGTGCTTCTACTGCTGCTTCCGCTTCGACAAAGCTTTCTTCTGTTACGGTAGGGTTGGACTGTGAACGACCTTCATTCACTGCCGCTGCCGCTGTGTTCAAATATAATTGAATTGCACGCGCCGCATCGTCATTACCAGGAATGATGTAATCTACGCCATCCGGATTGGTGTTAGTATCAACTACTGCAAATACCGGAATACCCAGGTTGTTGGCTTCTTTGATTGCGATATGCTCGTGATCCGCTGCGATAACAAAAACAGCGTCTGGTAAACCGGACATATTTTTAATTCCGCCTAAACTTAATTCAAGTTTTTCCATTTCACGGGCACGCATTAACGCTTCTTTTTTGGTTAATTTATCAAAAGTACCGTCTTGAGATTGCGCTTCTAAATCTTTCAAACGTTTGATTGATTGACGAACGGTTTTCCAGTTAGTCAACATTCCACCTAACCAACGATGGTTTACATAATATTGGTTACAGCTTAATGCCGCGTCTTTAATTGCTTCAGTTGCCGCACGTTTGGTACCGACAAACAACACTTTACCGTTATTACCTGCAATGCGGGTTAATTCAACCAATGCTTCGTTGAACATTGGAACGGTTTTTTCTAAGTTGATGATATGAACGCCGTTACGTGGTCCGAAAATGTAAGATTTCATTTTTGGATTCCAATAACGAGTTTGGTGACCGAAATGTACGCCTGCTTGTAGCATATCGCGCATTGAAACTTGTGCCATAATAATTCCTTATTTAATTGGGGTTTAGCCTCCACATATCCTGGCAAATCGACCGTTTGGCACCCCGACTGGCAGTGGTTGATATGTGTGTGAAGTTTTAATTAATCATAATGCTATTCCAACCATTAGAACCAACGATTGGAATAACGGCGCATTTTATACCATAAATAATGCTTAATAGCCAGTAAATTTACTGCCGTGACATTTATATTAGAAAGCAAAATCCCCGCCTAAATAGCGGGGATTTTATGTTGGTTAATAGTTTAATTAAGCTCTCGTTGTTGCAAGAAATCCTGATTGATTTCAATTTTCGCCTGGCTACGCAACGCTTGGATTAAGCTGTTATAGGTCTGTAGTTGTCTGGCTTGCAAATAGCTGAGTGCCAAAGCGCGCTGCTCGTTACCATCGGCAACGCCTTCGCTAACTTTCACTAATTCCGCTAAGTAAACTTCACCTTGCCCGTCTTGCACCGCTTTATATTGGCTTTTGCCTTCGACAAGGGAAGGAATGGAGAAGACACCTTCACGCAGCTGTGCATCCTGCATATTGGCATACACAAATTGTTGTGCGGTTGTTGCCAAACTAATTCCTTCAGGCAAGGTCACGCTTTGCACTGCTTTCCCTTGATTAAGTTCATCAGCTAAGTTTTTTGCATCACTCAATAATAATGCTTCTGCTTTCTGCTGCTTTAACAAGGTCACGATATCGGTTTTAGCCTCTTCCAACGTTTTGCTGCCCGCCGCTTTATGATCGACAACCCGCACGATGACCGAGTGTTGGTCACCGACATTAATCGCTTCCGAGTTTGCACCGCCTTGCACCAAATCGGTATCGAAAATGTTATACACTACATTGGAAAAGTTAAGTGCGGTCGGCACATCTTGACGGGAAAAATAAGCAGTTTCTACTGCTTTTTTACCGATAACTCGCTCAACATCAGCTAAAGAGGCTTGGTTTTCAAAGGCTTTTTCTGCCGCTGCTTTTTCCAAGCGGAAGAATGCACTGGAGGTCAATTCATTACGAATCGTATCCGCAATTTGGCTTTTCACTTGATCCAACGGTTGGATTTCGCCTTGTTGGCGTTCAAGTACTTTAATCAAATGGAAAGCACCGTCCACATTGACCGGCTGGCTGACCGCACCGACTTCTGTTGTGGCAGCTGCTTTTTCAAACGCTTCCGGAAATGCCCCGCCACTTGACCAACTCAGATCACCGCCATTAACCGCTGACAATTTATCTTGTGAATACTCTTTGGCTAAAGTCGCAAAATCAGCACCTTGTTGTAACTGTTGATACAGATCTTGCGCCAAAGTTTGATCCGCAACCTGAATATGCGCCAAGTGTTGATTGGTTCTACCACTGAATTGAGCTTTGTTATCCTGATAATATTGCGCAATTTCAATATCGCTTACCTGAATATTTTTTTCCACATCCGGTTTAGCAATCTCAATATATTCTACTTTAACCAACTCCGGCACCATAAATGCTGCTTTGTTGTTATTGTAATATTGCTCAACTTCTTGATCGCTGACTTGCTGTTTTTCCGCCGCATTAGCAAGCGAAAACGGCGTCAACCGCACTTCGCGAGTTTGGAAAATTTGTTTGATCAGTTGATTTAAATGATCTTCGCTTAAGGTTTCAGAACCCAATAATCCCTGTTGCAGCTGTTGCATTGCAACCGAAGCTCTTAACGTTTGTGCATAATAATCGGAATTAATTCCGTTATGACGCAAGAAACTTTGATACAACTCATTATCAAACTTACCGTCTTTTTGGAAATTCGGACTGCTGACAATAGCACGCTTAATTTGTTCGTCACTTACCGCCAAGCCTAAAGATTGCAGATATTGCCCCAGTAATGTTTCGTCAATGAGTCCGTTTAACACATCTTGTCTGAAGCGAGCTTCAAATTGCGGCGAGTCCATTAAAAGTGAAAACTGTGATCCCATTTCATCGCTGAAATTACGGGTTTGGGTCTGTAATGCGGACTGAAATGTGTGTTGACTGATTTCATCACCATTGACTTTTGCCGCCGAAGTATCCACCCGGCTAACCAAATAAGTGCCGACACCACCCAAGACAAACGAAACGGAAATCAACACAAAAACGATTTTCCACATCAAGCTGCCTACGCCGCTTCCCAATTTTTCCAACATAGCTGATCTTCCTGTTACTTGTTAAAGCTAAAATATTGCCGAATTATATGTGAAACCCGTTGGTTATGCACGAATAATCCTTTTTGCCGAAAAGATAAAAGAGCCAAACTCATCGAATTTGGCTCTTGTTTACGACAGATTAATTCACAATTTGCGACGATTGCGGTTTACGGCCTCGTTTTTTATCACTAACGACCACTTTTTCCGTTGTCGCCAATGTTGGAGTTAATACTTGCACGCCTTCCACCGGATTTTGCAGGGCTAATGCCAGTACTTCATCGATGTTTTCTACCGCACGAATATCTAACTGTGCTTTGACATTATCCGGAATCTCTTCCAAATCTTTCACGTTTTCTTTTGGAATCAAGACCAATTTAATCCCGCCTCGGTGTGCCGCCAGTAGTTTTTCTTTCAAACCGCCGATCGGCAATACCTTGCCACGCAACGTGATTTCTCCGGTCATCGCTACATCTGCGCGCACCGGATTCCCAGTTAAGCTTGAGACAAGTGCGGTACACATCGCAATCCCCGCACTCGGGCCGTCTTTCGGCGTAGCCCCTTCCGGCACATGGATATGGATATCGCGTTTTTCATAGAAATCCGGATTGATCCCCAGACGATCCGCACGAGAGCGAACTACGGTCATTGCCGCTTGAATCGACTCTTTCATCACATCGCCCAAAGAACCGGTATAACTCAATTTGCCTTTACCGATAACGGACGCCGCTTCAATCGTTAGCAAATCACCGCCGACTTCGGTCCAAGCCAAACCGGTCACTTCACCGATACGATTTTCGGTATCCGCACGACCATACTCAAACCGTTTGACGCCTAAATAGTCATGCAGATTATCTTCATTGACGACTAACGATTTTAATGTCTTATCCAACAACAGATTTTTCACTGCACGACGGCAGATTTTGGAAATTTCCCGCTCAAGGGAACGCACCCCAGCTTCACGGGTATAAAAGCGGATAATCCCCATAATTGCATTGTCTTTGATCGTCAATTCGCCTTTCTTCAAACCATTGCGCGCAATCTGTTTTGCCACTAAATGGCGCTTGGCAATATTCAGTTTTTCATCTTCGGTGTAGCCGGATAAACGAATCACTTCCATTCGATCCAACAATGGAGCCGGAATATTCATTGAATTGGACGTCGCAACAAACATCACATCGGATAAATCATAATCCACTTCCAGATAGTGATCGTTAAAAGTAGTATTTTGCTCCGGATCTAACACTTCCAACAGCGCCGATGCCGGATCGCCGCGCATATCCGCTGCCATTTTATCGATCTCGTCCAACAGGAATAACGGATTTTTAACCCCGACTTTCACCATTTTCTGAATCAATTTCCCTGGTAAAGAACCGATATACGTTTTACGGTGTCCACGAATTTCAGCTTCGTCACGCACACCACCCAGCGCCATACGCACATATTTGCGTCCAGTGGCATTGGCGATCGATTGCCCTAACGAAGTTTTACCCACGCCAGGCGGCCCAACCAAACAAAGAATTGGGCCTTTAACCTGATTTAAACGGCTTTGTACCGCTAAATATTCCAAGATCCGCTCTTTTACTCGATCTAATCCATAATGATCGGCATCTAACACTTTTTGCGCATTGTTCAGATCTTTCTTCACTTTGGTACGTTTATGCCAAGGCACTTGCACCAACCACTCGATATAGCTGCGCACCACAGTCGCTTCCGCTGACATCGGCGACATCATGCGCAATTTCTGCAAATCCGATTCCGCTTTCTCACGCACTTCTTTTGGCATCCGTGCATCTTCGATTTTCAAGCGTAGTTGTTCAATTTCGTCGTTATGGGTATCCTGCTCGCCCAACTCTTTCTGAATTGCTTTAATTTGTTCATTCAGATAGTAGTCGCGCTGACCTTTTTCCATCTGTTTTTTAACTCGGCCACGGATTCTTTTCTCGACTTGCAAAATATCCAACTCGGACTGCATAGTGCCGATCAAGAACTCAAAACGTTCGACTACATTGGCTTTTTCCAACAAAGTTTGTTTATTTTCCAGTGCAATCGGCATATGCGCGGACATGGTATCGCTTAACCGCTCAGGATCCGCAATACTGCGTAATGCGCTGACCACTTCCGGTTGTACTTTTTTATTCAATTGCACGTAGGAATCAAACTCTTCCAAGCTGCTGTTTTTGATTACGTCCAACTCACGTTCATCGCCCAGCACACTTTCAATGACTTCAATCTCTGCCGACATCAGCCCGTCATCTTGAAATTTAACGATTTTTGCACGCTTTTGTCCTTCGACCAGCACTTTGACCGTGCCGTCCGGTAATTTCAGCAACTGAATAATATTCGCCAGTGTTCCCACCGAATAAATATCATCATGCCCCGGATCTTCTTGCTCCGCTTGCTTTTGTGCGACCAACAATAACTGTTTGCCGCTTTCCATCGCTTTTTCCAAACTCAGAATAGATTTGTCCCGTCCGACAAATAAAGGCATAACCATAAACGGAAATACCACCACATCACGCAACGGCAGTACCGGAATCTGTGTTTGTATGGTTTGTTTTGCGCTCATTATTTCATCTCTCTTATCAAATTGGGATTAATGGATTCTATATTGGGTTATAAATTCGAAATCTCAAGCACTATTTATTACTTTCATAAAATTTATATCTTAAAGCGGCTTGATCAATAGCCTGCTCCAGTAATAAAACGTCAGAACCAGTAATAAAACAAAAAGTGCGGTATTCGATTCTGATCCTGCTCAGATCGAATACCGCACTTTCAATTTGCTTTCTTACTATGCTTATCCGGCTTGATCCAGTTTATATTCCAGCGTCGGTGTCTGTTGATGATCAATCACATTTTGATCAATCAACACTTTTTGCAGATTATCCAACGACGGTAAATCATACATCGTATCCAACAACACCGCTTCCAGAATCGAACGTAAACCGCGCGCACCCGTTTTACGTGCTAATGCTTTTTTCGCCATTGCTACCAGTGCTTCTTGAGTAAATTCCAATTCGACATTTTCCAAATGGAATAACGCTTGATACTGCTTGGTCAACGCATTTTTCGGTTCGGTCAGAATCTTAATCAACGCTTCCTCGTCTAATTCAGTTAAGGAGGCAACCACTGGCAAACGCCCGATAAACTCGGGAATCAAGCCGAATTTAATCAAATCTTCCGGCTCAACTTGTTTCAACAATTCGCTGATCGTGGCTTTATCCTTCTCGCCTTTCACTTCCGCGCCGAAACCGATTCCGCTACGCACGTTATGTCGTTGGTCAACCACTTTGTCCAAGCCAGCAAAAGCGCCGCCGCAGATAAACAGAATTTTAGAGGTATCCACCCGTAAAAATTCTTGTTGCGGATGTTTGCGTCCGCCCTGTGGAGGAATAGAAGCCACAGTCCCTTCGATCAGTTTTAACAAGGCTTGTTGTACGCCTTCGCCGGAAACATCTCGGGTAATCGACGGATTTTCCGATTTGCGGGTGATCTTATCAATCTCATCAATATACACAATTCCACGTTCGGCTTTTTCCACATCGTAATCACAACGTTGTAGTAATTTCTGAATAATGTTTTCCACATCTTCGCCAACATAACCGGCTTCGGTCAAGGTGGTGGCATCGGCCATCGCAAACGGCACATTTAACATTCTTGCTAATGTTTCCGCCAATAACGTTTTTCCGCTACCGGTCGGCCCAATCAGCAAAATATTACTTTTACCCAACTCGACGTCGTTCACGACATCGCTGCGCAAGCGTTTATAGTGGTTATATACCGCCACCGCCAACACTTTTTTCGCATGATCCTGCCCGATAACATAATCGTCCAGATGCTTGCGGATTTCATGGGGCGTCGGTAACTTCTCTTGACGCGGCTCGCTCGCCACAGCCGATTCTTCGCTTTGCTCATCTTCGGCTAGTAAATCATGACATAATTCAATGCACTCATTGCAGATGTAACCGGAAGCGCCAGCAATCAACTTTTCCACTTCATGCTGCTCTTTGCCGCAAAAAGAGCAATGGTGTTCTTTCTCATTTGACATATCGTTATCCAAATTAAATTCTGTGTGTTAAAACTTCGTCCACTAAACCGTAATCTTTCGCTTCTTGTGCCGACATAAAATTATCCCGTTCGGTATCGCGTTCGATTTTATCCAACGGCTGCCCGCTATGATGCGCCAAGCGACGATTTAAAGTATCACGAATTTTTAAAATCTCTTGTGCATGGATCTGAATATCCGATGCCTGCCCGCGATAGCCGCCTAACGGTTGATGAATCATTACTCGCGAATGCGGTAGTGCAAAACGCTTGCCCGCAGCGCCGCCAGCCAACAGGAAGGCCCCCATTGAACACGCTTGCCCGATACACAAAGTCCGCACATCCGGCTTGATAAACTGCATGGTGTCGTAAATCGCCAAGCCTGCCGTCACTACGCCGCCCGGTGAATTAATATATAAATTAATATCTTTTTCCGGATCAACCGATTCTAAATACAGCAATTGCGCTACGATCAAGTTAGCCATATTGTCTTCCACCTGACCGCTTAAAAAGATAATCCGCTCTTTCAACAAGCGCGAGTAAATATCATAGGCTCTTTCGCCGCGTGATGTTTGATCCACCACCATTGGTACTAAACTCATTCTTTTCCTCTACTTATTTTGACTTTTTTCATTATCGTTATCTTGCGCCCGTTTTGATAAACACCAAGACAGAATGTTCAGTATTCTACCTTAAAAATCGGTAAAAAAGCATCATATCGTGATGCTCTGCCGGTTTTTAAAAACAAAAAGTGCGGTCACTGACCGCACTTTTGCATATGAAACAACAAGTTGCTGATTATGCTTGTTGTGCATTCATGATTTCGTCAAAAGAAGCTGCTTTTTCGGTTACTTGTGCTTTCGCCAACACCGCATCAACTGCTTGTTCTTCCAACACAACATTACGCAAATTATTCATTAACTCTTTATTATTGCTGTAATATTCAACCACTTCTGCTGGTTGTTCGTAAGCCGCTGCGATATCTTCGATCATCGCTTTCACACGGGCATCATCCACTTTCAATTCGTTGGAAGCGATCACCTCGGCAAACAGTAAACCGACTTGAACACGACGACGGGCTTGATCTTCAAAGATTTCACGCGGTAATTGGAAATCTTTCGGCGCTTGTCCGCCAAAACGTTGCATCGCTTGTTGTTGCAACACTTCGATTTCTTGATCAACCGCAGCTGCCGGAACATCAATGCTATTATTCGCCAACAAACCATCAATCACTTGATTTTTAATACGGCTGGTCAAGGCATTTTTCAACTCACGTTGCATATTTTTGCTGATTTCAGCGCGCAGATCGGCAACAGTTTTGTTTTTAGGGCCGAATTTCTGTACGAATTCTTCAGTGACTTCCGGTAATTCCATCTCTTCTACTTTTTTCAAGTTGATGTCGAATTTTGCCGCTTTACCTTTCAAGTTTTCAGCGTGGTAATCTTCTGGGAAAGTCACTTCAATGCCGAAGTTGTCACCGGCTTTATGACCAACGATCCCGTCTTCAAAACCAGGAATCATACGACCTTGTCCCATTAATAAAACGAAATCGGACGATTTACCGCCTTCGAATACTTCACCGTCAACAGAACCTTCGAAATCGATAGTCACACGATCATCGGCTTTCACTGCTGCATCTGATACTTTCCAAGTAGCTTGTTGTTTACGCAACACATCGATCATTTTATCAATATCGGTTTCGCTGATTTCAACGGTTGGTTTTTCAACTTGAATATTTTCCAAACCTTGTAGCTGTACTTCCGGATAAACTTCAAACGTCGCATTGAATACGAAATCACCACCGACATTGTATTGTTCAGGTGTAAACGTTGGGCGGCCAGCAAAATTGATTTTATCTTGCATGATCGCATCAAAAAAACTTTTTTGCATCACGTCACTTAACACATCTTGACGAACAGAGGCACCGAAACGTTTTTCAACGATTGCCGGTGGAATTTTTCCTTTGCGGAAGCCGTCGATACGGGCGTTTTTAGCAACATTTTTTAATTCTTGACGAACATTTTGTTCGATAGTTTCAGCCGGAACGGTGATAGTGATACGGCGCTCAAGACCTTGGGTAGTTTCTACTGAAAATTGCATTTTTTACCTCAAAAAAATCAGATACTCTCGGCGTCACTCACTCAACAACAAACACCGAACTTAAAAATAGACACGGGATTATACCCAGTCAAAACCGATCAGTCGAGATCTAAGCGTAGAAAGCGGGATAATTGGCTATTTTTTAAACCGCACTTTGCTAAATTTTGCCAAATCCCGGTCAAAAGCCAATAAAAAACCCGGTTCAGTACTGACATTCAATACTGAACCGAGTCGATATTATAGAGTGTTATAAAATATTTTATAAGACCTTTGTGTTATAAACCTTTTCGTTATAGACCTTTTCGTTATAGACCCTTTCGTTATAGACCCTTTCGTTATAGACCTTTAGGAATACGAATTTTTTGCCCCGGGAAAATTTTATCCGCATCTTTGATCACTTCTTTATTTGCAGTAACAATCGCGGTATATTTCGCACCGTTGCCATAAGCCTTTTCAGCGATTTTCCACAGGGTATCGCCTTTTTGGATCACATAAAACTCTTCTTCGGACGCCAAATGTTCACCGCTGGCAATAGTAACGCCTTCCGCTTCCACTTTGACGATTCCAGCGATATTCCCCGCCATCAAAATCGCTTTTTCTAACGCGCCGGCATCTTTGGCAGTACCTTCGATTTTGGCGACTCCGTTTTCAACCGTCACGGCTACATTTTCCACACCCGGATTGTCTTCACTGATATGTTGAGTAACCGCACTTGAAGCCTCTTCTTCCTTACCAAAAATTTTCTTGCCAATATTGCCGACAAAATCAAATAATCCCATATTATTTCCTTAATAATCAATTGATTAATATTAACGACTTTTTGGTTGATACTTTTTACTATCTTATTAAAAAGCCGAGCCAAACTCTTTTGTATTATCCACTCTGTTTTTCTTTAAATCAAATTTGTTTTACTTTACATTTTGTTAAACGAAAAACGGATCAAACAAACTGATCAAACAAAAAGAAACTTACACTGAAAACGGATACTGAATTGCCGGATGCGATTGATAGCCGATCACTTTAAAATCGTCCATCGTGACCCAGGTTTCCAAATCTTGCAGCGTTTTAATCTGCGGATTGATTTCCAGTTGTGGCAGTGGCAACGGTTCACGCTGTAACTGAACGTTTTTCATCAAATCCAATTGATCTTCATAAATATGTGCATTGACAATCTTATGGTACGCCTGCCCAGCTTTCTTACCGGTGATCTGCGCCATCAACGCCAGAAAAGTATAAACCTGAATTTGGTTAAAATTCAAACCTAACGGCACATCGCAGGAGCGTTGATAACTGGTTAAATACAGGGTGTCGCCCAATAAAGAAAAAGTATGGGTGTGCATACAAGGGCGCAAGCAGCCCATTTCAATTTCACCCGGATTATAAAAGGTAATAATCTCGCCACGATCATCAATCCCTTTAGATAAATTATCCACGACTTTACGCAGCTGATCCAAATGAGAACCGTCCGGCTTGCGCCAACTTCTGCCCTGCACGCCGTAAACCCGCCCCATATCATCGGTACCTTTGCGATACGGACTGTTGAGCCATGCTTGATTTTGATTGGCGTTGGCATCCCAGGTTTTCGTCCCCAATTGACGAAACTCGGCAGCGTTATCATAACCGCGAATATAACCGAGAAATTCGGCAATGGCCGCTTTCCAATAGCTTTTGCGCGTGGTGATTAATGGAAACTGGTTATTGGCAACATCATAGGTTAAATCAGCATTAATCACAGTTAAACAGCGTTTACCGGTACGTTCGTTACCGATCCAAACACCATGGTCAACAATCCGGCGGCATAATTCTAAATATTGCTGCATAATATTTCTTCCTCACTAAACCGCACTTTAACTTTTAGCTCGGCGAGAATACGCCCAAGCCACAATCAAAAGTCCGATGAGAATCATCGGGGTTGATAAAATCTGCCCCATCGAAATTTGTTGTCCGAGAAACAAACCCAAATGCTGATCCGGCTCGCGGAAAAATTCGACTATAAAACGGAATAAACCGTAGAAAAACAGAAACAATCCCGCGACTGATCCCGTCGGACGAGGTTTGCGGATAAACCAGTTTAAAATCAGGAATAGCACCAAACCTTCCAACACGGCTTCATACAGCTGTGACGGATGACGCGGCAAATAACCGCCGGAAGGAAACAATACTGCCCAAGAGACATCGGTCACGCGTCCCCAAAGTTCATCATTGATAAAATTGCCGATTCGCCCTGCACCCAGCCCGAACGGAATCAACGGTGCGACAAAATCCGCTGTCTGCCAGAAAGGGCGTTTTTGCAGCTTCGCAGTGATCATCATCGAAACGATTACGCCGATTAAACCGCCGTGAAACGACATTCCCCCTTCCCAAACCCGAATTAAGTAGAGCGGATCCTGCAAGAACAGATCGAAATGATAAAACAGTACATAACCGATTCGTCCGCCTAAAAACACGCCCAGAAAACCGTTAAACAGCAGTGAATCCACTTGATCCACAGTCCAACCGCTGTTCGGTTGTTTAGCCCTGCGCACCGCCAACCAGCGGGCAAAAATAAACCCGATCAGATACATCAAGCCGTACCAGCGCAAGCCGATAGGACCGATTTCAAAAATCACCGGATCAAAATCCGGAAAAGTAATATACGAATTCATACTGTTCCTTGCTGACAACAAATTTTATTGAATAGCCACTAGGGTGTGTCCCTATTTGGATAATGTGGCTAAAAATAGACAAAATTGCCAGCAAAACAAGGCAAATTGTGCAGACAATATGGGATATTGGCAAACAATTTAACGTCGTTTTGCAAGATTTTGGCATTTTTAGCCCATAAAACTACCAGTGTTCCAAATTAGGGACACACCCTAACTTCAATTAACCGATTAACATCTTCAATGCGACTAAACACAACCACAGCGCAAAGGCTTTCTTCAGGGTCGGCACTGGCAATTTAGTGGTCAAGGTCGCCCCGAATTTTGAAGTAAAAAACGAAACTAACGTAATCAAGACGACGGCAGGTAAGTAAACATAACCCAAGGAATATTGTGGCAAATTCTCTACATGCAGTCCGCTGATGATAAAACTGATCATGCCGGACAAACCGAGCAACATTCCGCAAAAAGAAGAGGTGCCGATTGCGCGTTTCATCTCGATACCGCGCGCATTAAGAAACGGCACGATAAAAGCACCGCCTGCAATGCCGGCAAAGCTGGAAATCATGCCGATGATAGCGCCGCCGATAATCCCGCTTTTGGCAGTCAATGCTTTACTGCCGGTTTGATGTTTGATCGACAATAACATTTTCAATGCCAGATACAGCACCATAATCGCAAATAGTTTACTGGTAATGGATTTTGGCAGATGACTGATAAATAATCCGGCGATAAAAACTGAAACCATCAAGGCTGGAATCAAATATTTTGATGCCTGCCAATCGACATTGCCCAGTTTATGGTGACGTTGTGCCGAGGAAAAGGCGGTGATCACAATTGTGGCAAACGAACTGCCGAGAGCAACATTCATCACCAGTGAATCAGGCACTCCAATGGTCGGCAGCAAATGCACTAACACCGGTACAATCACCAGCCCGCCGCCAATACCGAATAAACCAGCCAAAAATCCCGCCAAAGCACCGGTCAAAAGACAAGAGATGATAAATAGCGTCATCGATTTTTCTCTCCTTTATGGAAAACCGCTCTTTTTTCATTACCCTTGCGTTCATTCCCCCTGTGAGAATAGCGCTTTGATTTCTTATGCTGATGCGATTTAGTTTTATTATTGCTACACCCAGTCTCGTTTTGTGGCGGGTCTTTTTTTAATGGCTCTTTTGCCAATTCAGCAATGTTCTTGTGATTATTAATGCTTCTGTTATTACTGTTGTTATTAATATTATGATTGGTACTGACCGCACTTGTCTTATTATCAACCGCATTGGCTTTACTTGAAAATGCCATAATTACCGGTGAAAACTCTTTCATCACTTTGCGATACACTTC
>RRZU012008579.1_pt1 | contig 24765 bp, 21 predicted proteins | sample 2165561 | NCBI WGS metagenome assembly RRZU01 (sample SAMN10456909, study PRJNA506462) | wastewater metagenome | isolation source: wastewater sludge | place: USA: Moscow, Idaho | reverse complement strand
CAAAATCAATCAATAAAATAAAAACTAATACTTTATATATTTACAATAAAATACTGTCTAACAATATAATAATAATCAATTTTTATTGTGATTTTGCGTTTTATCTACTACTAGGAGGTAAAAACCATTAAATATAAATAAATACTTTATAATAAATTTTTAAATATCTAATATATAATAAATTAATACTTATTATATTATTTTAATCTAGAGTATGATTCTATTAAAAATACAAATGTAATTCAATGTGAAAATAAACAATTACCCTACTCTATGTTTCCCTAAAATTAATATGTAATTAACTTTAACATCTTGATATATTACATATGTAATCAATAATCTGTTAAAATAGACTTACGTGATGCCATTATTTTAAAATTATGTACCATTTCCTATTTTGTTTATATTGTTAATAAAAAATTACATATATAAATACTTAAAAATCATACAATTATCACGTATTTAAACTCCCTAGAATTTCATATTTATAACGTTGTGTGCATTTATGCAAGAATTTAAGCACTAAAAGTCGATAAGTGATGTAGAAGAAATTTGTTTAACTAAATATTATTTACGAGTTTTGTACTGCCCTATCGAGAAATCGTAAATAAGAATATAAGTATGAAAAAAAAATTAGAAGCTGTTGAAAACGTCATTCATATATTAGATGAATTAAGAGTTAAATGTCCTTGGGATAAAAAACAAACTAACGAAACCCTTCGAGTTCTTACTATTGAAGAAACGTACGAATTGTCAGATGCTATACTTCAAGGCAACAACCAACAAATAAAAAAAGAATTAGGCGATTTATTACTGCATATATTATTCTACGCAAAAATTGGAGAAGAAAAATCAGCTTTTACACTAAAAGATATCTGTGATGCACTTGCCGAAAAACTTATATACAGACATCCCCATATTTTTGGGACAGAACAAGCTCAAACCTCTCAAGAGGTAGAAAAAAATTGGGAAAAATTAAAATTAAAAGAAAAAGAAGGAAACAAAACGATACTATCGGGCGTTCCATCCTCTCTTCCGTCCATTATAAAAGCTCATCGCATCCAAGATAAAGCTCGAAGTGCTGGTTTTGACTGGGAAAAAAAAGAGGATGTGTGGAAAAAAGTGCAAGAAGAAATTTCAGAATTAACCGTGGAAATAGACTCAATGAACAAAGAAAAAATGGAAAAAGAGTTTGGTGATGTATTTTTCAGTTTAATTAATGCTGCTAGATTGTATAAAATTAACCCAGATAATGCCTTAGAACATACCAATAAAAAATTTATTCAGCGTTTTACCTACTTAGAAGAATATGCAAAACAACATGAAATAGCTCTTAGTGATATGCCTCTTGCCAAAATGGAAGAAATATGGCAACTAGCAAAAAAAGAAGAAAACATGTAGCATCGTTTTACTAACAAAATTTCTTAAAAGTTAGCCTACAAACTATATGTATCAAAAAATAGTTTATTTTTGTAAAACAACATAAATCAAAATACTATGATTAAAGAAAATTTTATCAAGCTCTTTGAAACTAGTTTTAAGGAAAATTGGGAGTTACCTGCCTACACAGATTATACTTTGGGTACTAGCATGACATACGGAGAAGTCGCACTGAAAATTGAAAAATTACACCTTTTGTTTGCAGAATCTAAAATTAAGCCTGGAGATAAAATTGCTTTGATTGGCAAAAATACACCACATTGGGCTATCACATTTGTAGCTACAGTAACTTATGGTGCCGTAATTGTACCTATTTTGCAAGATTTTAATCCCAATGACGTACATCATATTGTTAATCACTCTGAAACTGTCTTTTTATTTTGTAGTGATAGTATTTGGGATAATTTAGAAGAAGATAAAATGGAAAATATTCAAGCAGCATTTTCCATTGACGATTTTCGATGTATACATCAAAAAGATGGTGCAGGAATTCAAAAAATAGTAGGCAATCTAACTAGCAAGTTTGAGAAGAAATATCCGCAAGGCTTTACCCAAAGCCATATACAATACACATCACGCGATAACAGTGAACTTGCCATGCTAAATTATACATCAGGCACTACAGGATTTAGTAAAGGAGTTATGTTAACAGCCAATAATCTAGCAGGGAATATTACTTTTGGGTTCAAAACCCAGCTACTTAAAAAAGGAGATCGAGTATTATCTTTTTTACCATTAGCTCACGCCTATGGTTGTGCTTTCGATTTTCTTGTTCCCACATGTTCTGGTTCTCATATATATTTTTTGAATAAAATACCAAGTCCAAAAGTTTTGTTAAAAGCATTTGAAGAAATAAAACCTAACGTTATTTTTATGGTTCCCCTTATTTTAGAAAAAGTATATAAAAAATCTATCCAGCCTTCGTTAAATAAAACAGGTATTAAACTAGCTCTAAATATCCCATTGCTAAATAAAAAGATTTATGAACAAGTAAATAAGAAACTTACTGAATCATTTGGTGGCGAATTCACTGAAATTGTTGTTGGTGGTGCTGCATTAAACAAAGAAGTAGAAGAATTCTTAACTAAAATTGGGTTTCGTTTTACCATTGGGTATGGAATGACAGAATGTGCTCCACTTATTTCATATGCAAGCCATACTGAATTTAGACCTTCCTCGGCTGGTAAAATATTAGATACAATGCAAGTTAAGATTGATTCACCCGACCCTTACAATATTGTAGGAGAAATACTAGTAAAAGGAGAACATGTCATGCAGGGATATTATAAAAACGAACTGGCTACATCCGAAGCATTCACCGACGATGGATGGTTGAAAACAGGCGATTTAGGAACTATTGATGAACATGGTTATATTTTTATTAAGGGAAGATCAAAAAGCATGATTTTAGGGGCTAATGGACAAAATATATACCCTGAAGAAATAGAAGCAAAACTAAATAACTTACCATTTATTATGGAAAGTTTAGTAATAGAAAAACATGGTAAACTTATTGCTCTAGTTTACCCAGACTACGAAGCAATGGATGGTTCACAACTTACACAACAAGATTTAGAAATTATTATGGAAGAAAATAGGAACAATCTAAATAACGTAGTAGGTACATACGAAAATGTGTCAAAAATACACCTATATCCTAATGAATTTGAGAAAACACCCAAAAGAAGCATTAAACGCTATTTGTATACAAATATCAGTATTTAAGGAGTTTTATCATTTATTTACACCGTTATGTATACTATATTTGCTCTCTAACATATTATTAACACTTATTAACAAAAGTTTTTTTATTTTTTTTATTTTTGTTACAAAATAAATGGATATCTTTGTGCGTTCAAAAAAAATCATTGTTTAATATTTTAAAAACTAAAAAAATGAAAAAGTTAGTATTATTTGTTGCTACTATCGTTGCTGTTGCTTTTGCTTCATGTGCAGAAAAAGCTACTGAAGAAGCTGTAGTAGAAGAAGTTGTAGAAGAAGTTGTTGTTGATTCAGCTGCAGTTGTTGTTGATTCAGCTGTTGTAGTTGTTGATTCAGCTGCAGTAGTTGCTGAATAATTTACACTTCCAACAAAACTAAAGTCCGTGTGCTGCTAAAGCTACGGACTTTTTTTTATGAACATACTAATTTCTATTCTAATTCTACTATGATACAACGCATTCAATCCGTATATTTATTAATTATTAGCATATTAGGAGTATGCCTTTGGTTTTTTCCAATTGCATCTATTACACATGACATACATGTGTATAATATAACCACGTGGGGTATTCAACTCACTGAATCAAATCAAACCATATATCAATTTATTCCCTATTTATTTTTAGTATTATTACTTCCTATAATTTCTTTTTCAAGTATTTTTATATACAAAAAAAGAATACTTCAGATGCGATTAAATGTTATAGCAATGATATTGATGATTTTTCTCTACGGAGTAATCTATTTTTATATTGATTTTGCCGCTACTATTATTAGCAAGAACAGCATTATTGATTACAAATTGCCAATTATCATACCTGTTATCAATCTTATTCTCTGCTATTTAGCTATTAGAGCCATCGGTAAAGATGAAGCTTTGATACGATCCCTTTCTAGGATACGCTAAAAAATGACATATCGTTAACTACAAAAAGGCTTCTTATCTATAAAAGAAGAAGCTTTTTTGTAAAAATATCTTTTTTTGTTCTAAGTTGTTTTTTTATCTTTGCAAATTGAAAAAATAATGATATGAATACAAAATTTTCAGAATATACACATCTTGACCTCTCGGCAATAAATAAAGATATTCTTGCCTACTGGGATAAACATGACATTTTTAAAAAAAGTATTGATACAAGAACAGGAAATCCTACTTTTGTTTTTTACGAAGGACCCCCTTCTGCCAACGGCATGCCAGGCATTCACCACGTAATGGCACGTACCATTAAAGATTTATTTTTGCGTTACAAAACAATGAAAGGGTATCAAGTACAACGCAAAGCAGGATGGGATACTCACGGCTTACCAGTAGAATTAGGAGTGGAAAAATCTCTAGGTATTACCAAAGAAGATATTGGTAAATCTATATCAGTAGAAGAGTACAATGCCGCATGTCGTAAGGATGTGATGAAATATACCAAGGAATGGGAAAGTTTAACCCACAAAATGGGTTATTGGGTGGATATGAACCATCCATATATCACTTATGATAATAAATTTATTGAATCTATTTGGTGGTTATTAAAAGAATTGTACAATAAAAATTTATTATACAAAGGATATACCATTCAACCCTACTCGCCTGCTGCTGGTAGTGGGCTTAGTTCGCACGAGCTAAATCAACCGGGATGTTACAAAGATGTAAAAGATACTACCGTAGTTGCTCAATTTGAAATAGATAACCCTATTGCAGAATTAACCCAATTTGGAAAAGCATATTTCTTAGCATGGACTACTACACCATGGACTTTGCCATCAAATACAGCCCTTTGTGTTGGAGCAACAATAACATATGTGGCTGTGCAAACCTATAACCCTTATACCTTTGAACCTCAAACTGTTATTCTAGCTAAAGATTTGGTATCTGCCCATTTTAATGGAAAAGCCTCAAGCCTATCATTATCCGAATACACAGCAGGAGATAAATTAATTCCATATTCCATCATAGCTGAATACAAAGGAAGTGAACTAGTTGGTATGACTTACAAACAGCTCATACCTTTCTTTAAGCCTGATGAAGGAGCATTTAGCGTTATTAGTGGAGATTTTGTAACAACCGAAGATGGTACGGGTATAGTACATATTGCACCCACTTTTGGTGCTGATGATGCCCGTGTAGCAAAAATGAACAACATTCCTGCTATGTTATTGATAGATAAAAATGGTAATGAACGCCCCTTAGTTGACCTTCAGGGGAAGTTTTATACTATTAACGATATAGATAATGATTTTGTAGCTCAAAGAACAAATATAGCCCTATATAGCCCTTTTGCTGGAAGATATGTAAAAAATGCCTACGACACCTCGCTAAATGAGAATGATGCAACGTTGGATATCGATTTGTGCGTAATGCTCAAACAACAAGGATTAGCTTTTAAAATTGAAAAACATATACATAACTATCCACATTGTTGGCGTACAGACAAACCTGTATTGTATTATCCACTAGATAGCTGGTTTATACGCTCTACAGCTTGTCGCGAAACAATGGTTGAATTAAATAACACAATAAATTGGAAACCACAAGCTACTGGTACAGGACGTTTTGGAAAATGGCTCGAAAATCTTCAGGATTGGAATTTATCTCGTAGTAGGTATTGGGGAACACCCCTACCAATATGGCGGACAGAGGATAAACAAGAAGAAATTTGTATTGGTTCAATTGCCGAATTAATGGCTGAAATTGAAAAAGCCATTCAAGCGGGGATGATGAATAAAAATCCTTTTAAAGATTTTGTTGTCAATGATTTTTCTGAAGATAATTATGGAATATCTCGTATTGACCTACATAGACCTTATGTAGATAACATCATATTAGTATCTCCATCAGGAAAACCAATGAAAAGAGAAACCGACCTAATTGATGTATGGTTTGATTCTGGAGCAATGCCCTATGCACAACTACATTATCCTTTTGAAAATAAAGCATTGATAGATGGAAAGACAAATTTTCCTGCTGATTTTATTTCAGAAGGTGTAGATCAAACACGTGGATGGTTCTTTACTCTACATGCTATTTCTACGATGATTAAAGGCTCGGTGGCGTTTAAGAATGTAGTTTCAAACGGCTTAGTATTAGATAAAAATGGCAATAAAATGTCTAAGCGTTTGGGTAATGCAGTAGACCCATTTAGCACTATTGAAACTTATGGTTCAGATGCCCTACGATGGTATATGATGACCAATGCATCTCCTTGGGATAACTTAAAATTTGATACTGAAGGCATTGAAGAGGTAAAACGCAAACTATTTGGCACCTTATACAATACATATTCTTTTTTTGTTTTATACGCTAATGTAGATGGTTTTGCATACAAAGAACCAGAGGTTCCAATGGAACAACGTCAAGAAATTGACAGATGGATAATTTCTTTGCTTCATTCATTAGTTAAAGAAGTAGATGAAAATTATGCTGATTACGAACCAACACGTGCTGGAAGAGCCATTACTACATTTGTTACAGATAATCTAAGCAATTGGTATGTGCGATTAAACCGCAGACGCTACTGGGCAGGAGAAATGACGCTAGATAAACTAGCTGCTTACCAAACATTGTATACCTGTTTGGAAACAGTGGCAAAACTTATGGCTCCTATAGCTCCATTTTTTGCAGAACGCTTATTTCTTGATTTAAATAGTGTAACACAAAAAGATATTTCAGAATCAATACACTTAGCCCAATTTCCTACTTTTTCAGAATCGTTGATAAATAAACAGCTTGAAGAACGCATGTTTATTGCCCAAACTATCACATCTTTAGTATTAGCTCTAAGAAAAAAAGTAAATTTAAAAGTACGTCAACCTCTTTCCTCTATTATGATTCCAGTATTGGACAATAACATGAAAGAAGACATAGAAGCAGTTAAGGAATTGATTTTAAACGAAGTAAATGTAAAATCAATTCAATTCGTAGACAATTCAGCGGGAATATTGGTGAAACGGATAAAAGCCGATTTCAAAAAATTAGGTCCAAAATGTGGTAAACACATGAAACAAGTATCCACCCTACTACAAGAAATGTCTCAACCACAAATTGCTGAATTCGAAAAGATAGGAAATTATACTTTGTCTGTTGAAAACAACGTAAATATAACTATATCCACACAGGATGTCGAAATCATATCAGAAGACATACCAGGCTGGTTGGTTGCAAACGAAGGTAAAATAACCATTGCATTAGATATAACTTTGACTGACGAATTAAAAGAAGAAGGAATTGCAAGAGAATTGGTAAACCGTATACAAAATATTCGTAAAGCAAATGGGTTTGACATTACAGATAGAATTTCGATTGTAATCGAAAAAAATCCTCTCTTTAACCAAGCAATTGAGAATTATAAACAATATATAGCTTCTCAAACATTAGCTAAAAGCATAGAAATTTCGGATAAAATAAACAATGGAATTGAGTTGGAGTTTGAAAATGACAAACTATACCTATTAATTCAAAAAATTGCTTGATATTGATATTTTTTTGAGGAATATATTTTGAAATGTGAAAACAAGGAGTTATATTCGCAGTAAACTTTATATTAAATACTAATACATACAACTATGAGCGAAAAGACTAGATACTCAGATAGCGAATTGGAAGAATTCCGAGCTATTATAAAAGATAAATTAGAAAAAGCATTTGTTGATTACGAACAATTGAAAGCTGCTTTAAACAATTTGGATGGTAATGACACCACTGACACCTCTCCTACTTTTAAAGTATTAGAAGAAGGTGCTACTACTATGTCTAAAGAAGAAGCTGGCAGATTAGCACAACGCCAAATGAAATTTATACAGCATTTACAAGCAGCATTAGTGCGAATTGAAAACAAAACATATGGTATTTGTAGAGAAACTGGAGCGTTAATTCCAAAGGAAAGATTACGTGCTGTTCCTCATGCAACACTTAGTATTGAAGCAAAACAATCAGGGAAAAAGTAAACAAATTAGTTATATTACAAAAATTATCGACAGGGCTGTACTTTATGGTCTTGTCGATATCTTTTTTAGAGTTAAAGTTATTCCTAAGTTCTGTAATTTAAACTGAATAATGATTACCTTTGCAAACTAATGTGGAATAAACGAAATATAAACAACGATATTGTCTATAATTAAGACGAATAAACGATGAAAAAAAATAAGCTTACTATATCCATCATAAGCATTACAATCATTTTGACAATACTGCTTTTAGATCAGATATTAAAAATTTGGATAAAAACACATTTTGCTATTGGCGATGAAATAAAAATTACTAATTTCTTTTATTTGCATTTTATTGAAAACGAAGGCATGGCATTTGGAATGTCTTTTTTTGATAAAAAATATTTAACCCTATTTAGAATAGCAGCATCAATTGGGATCGCATATTACATATACAAATCGATAAAAAACAATAGCGAACAACTATTTATAATATCACTATCTCTAATATTCGCAGGTGCTGTTGGGAATATTATTGATTCTTTATTTTATGGACAAATTTTTACAGAAAGTACGTTATTTTCTAATGCCACTTGGACACCTTGGGGACAAGGATATGCCCCTATTTTTTATGGAAAAGTTGTAGATATGCTATATTTTCCCCTAATTAGTGGTACTTACTGGTCTTGGATACCTATAGTTGGAGGAACATCGTTTACTTTCTTTGCACCAGTATTTAATATTGCAGATGCCTCAATTACTATTGGCGTCATATTAATTCTTGTTTATGAAATCTTTTTTAGCCCATCATCCAAAAAGATTCAATAAAAACATAATAGTATGAAATCACTTATTTTCGTTCTTTCTCTATTTTTTGTAACTAGTACATTTCTTTCTTGTACAAAAGAAGAAAGAGTTCCTTCTTCTGTTATTTCTGAAGAAAAAATGGTTGATATATTGGTTGATGTACATATGGTAGAAGCGATGGCTCGTCATAACCAATTAAAAGACAACAATCAACGTGCAAATATGTACTACAATTATATTCTTGAAAAACACAATATTACACTTAATCAGCTTGATAGCTCTATTTCTTGGTATGCCAAACATCCCACTACCTATATTAGAGTATATGATCAAATCATTCCAAGACTCGAACACTCGTTGGAAATGGTTAGAACAAATGCAAATACGGGTGGACAAGCTTTAAGAACCTTAGATATCTGGGAGAAAAAAAATGAATATCAACTTACATCCCTACAAAATAGCAATGTTCCTTTTCGAATTGAAGAAAACTCTACTATTCGTTTTTCACTTGGAGATGAATTTGTTTTAAAAACAAAATTTTCGTGTAAAAACGTACCATCTTCTTTGCAACTAGTAATGCAAGTTAAAATTCACTTTACCGACTCTACAGAATCGATTTTTGAAAAAAAAATTGTAACTACAAACCCCGACTTTGAGCAAATTTTAAGATTTCAACCCGACTCAAAAAAACAAATAGCAATGATCAGTGGAGATTTATGTTATTTGATAGATAAAATAGATAATCCAATTCCAATAGAGATTCGCATTTTTAATGTAGAAATGGAGCAAATTACGAAATAGCAATGTGTGCATGAAACGAATAGCAGCCCATTATATAGTTGTTTCTAATAAAAGAATATTAAAAAAACACATGATTGTTTTAAACGTTTCCTTATGTGTAGAAAACATTCTTCCATTAAATCACGAAACTCCTTCTACTCAATTTTATAATGGAATTATTTTTTCCTTACAGAACACACCGAAGGATTCAATAGAGGATATAATACAATGGCAAACAAACAATAGTGGAAAAACAATATACGATTATTTAAGTAACATGGGGGCTCAACCTATTAAAATTGGCACTCACCTATCTGAATTATATGTTCTTCTTGATATAGATTTTGTTTCATCTATTGTTACGGCACACTCTTCTATTAGAAAAGTCGTCTCCTAAATTCTGCACAAACTATTGCAGTAGCCATAGCCACATTAAGCGATTCAGAAGTACTTTGATTGGGAGGAAAAGATGGAATAGTTATTCTATGAGTAACATGTTTTTCTATTGCTTGTGATATACCATTCCCTTCATTTCCCATAATTATAACAGCTTCGTTCTGCACATTTGTAGAGTAAATATTTTCTCCTTCAAGAAAAGTTCCATAAACAGGAATTTTGTGAGGTAATTGTTGCAAAAACTCACCCATATCTACAATATATACATGTACCCTACCAATCGCACCCATAGTTGCTTGTATCGTTTTAGGATTAAAGACATCCACTGTACCACGAGCACACACAATATGCTTAATACCAAACCAATCTGCTACACGAAGTATAGTACCTAAATTACCAGGATCTTGTATCATATCTAACGCTATTATCAATTCTCCTTCTAAATAATCATTAGACCATATTGGTTCAGGCATTACAAAAACCCCTAACACCTGTTGAGGTTCCTCTAAAAAACTTATTTGTTTTAATTCTTCAGGTGTTACTTCTTGTAGATAAGAAACGCTATGACTAGTGCAATACTCGCTCGTATGAAACAACATAGAACATGGAAAGTATAACAATAAATCATCTACTGTTTTTTGCCCTTCAGCAATAAATAATCGTAGGTCATTTCGTTGCTTTTTAGAACGTAAAGAACGTATAAACTTTATTTTACTTTTACTTAACATAAATATTGAGAATAATTATTATTTTTATCGTCTATTACGCAAAAGTAATTGTTATTATTTTAATTTTGTGGTAAATTTGTGCAAAATTAAGTTATGAGTCGTGTCATTCGGTATATAAGCCTGCTAATTATCGTATTACTAAGTGCATGTAGTGCTACCAAGTACGTACCAGAGAACAAGTATTTACTTGACAATGTACGTATTAAATCTGATATAAAAAATTTTAAATCAACGGAACTGAAAACATTCTTACGTCAGACACCTAATTCAAAAATGTTTGATTTAATTAGTTTTAATTTAGGTATTTATAATTTATCAGGCAACAATACTGATGTATGGATTAATCGTTTTTTAAAGCGAATTGGAAATCCCCCCATTATTTTTGATTCAACGTTAACAGAACGTTCAGAAGTTGAATTACAACGATTTTTTAAAAACAAAGGCTTTGAAAATGCACAAGTTGAATCTTCCGTCGTTTTTAATAAACGTAAAGCAAAAGTCACTTACAACATTATTAGTAATAATCCATATGTAATAAATACCATAGAATATCGTATACAAGATCCTATTATAAAAGACTTGATAGAAAAAGATTCTAGTTCTTCTCTTATACGCAAAGGAAATCTATTTGATGTGGATGTGTTAGATAACGAACGTGTTAGAATTACTAGATTATTACGCAATAATGGGTACTACTATTTTAATAAAGAATATGTGCGATTTTTAGCGGATAGTTCGCTTAATACTAATTCAGTAGATGTTATTATACGTATACGAAAAATGGAACGTACAGGAAAAAGAAACACTGTATTGCGTAGCAATCATGAGGTTTTTTCCATTAATAGCATCACATATATTTTAGTAAATGATGTATTGGACATTAACGGATATACCAATCAAAAAACAAAAAAAGACACCCTTTTTTATAAAGATAAACGAATAATTTACAACAATTTATTTATCAACCCATCAATATTAGATGATAATACGTTTATTACAATTGGGGATAATTATTCAGAATATGATACCGAAAAAACCTATCGAAGAATCAATAATCTACATGTGTCTCAATTCTTACGCATTGATTTTAGCGAAACCCCTTTACTCTCTGATAGTATCCGCAAGTTAGATTGTACAATTTTATTAACACCCAGTAACAATCAATCATTTGCTATTGAAGCAGAAGGGACAAATTCTGCTGGTGATTTTGGTATTGCTGGAAAGTTTGGTTACACACATCGTAATGCATTTACAGGGGGAGAAAAGTTTGGTTTACAATTAAGAGCATCAAACGAAGCTATTGGTAGCATTCGTAATATATTATCATATAGTGCTTGGGAAATTGGTGGTGAAACTACCTTGCAATTTCCTCGACTTATGTTTCCTTTTGTTGATAGAGATTTTCAGCGTAATAGTAACGCTAATACTGAATTTAATCTCAATTATAGCTATCAAACCCGACCTGACTTCGCTCGAACCATTGCTGGAATTGGGTTAAAATACAGATGGGATAGCTACCGCCAATCAAATATGTTTCATACACTAGACTTTCTTGATTTAAGCTATGTATATTTACCACCCTATTCTATTTCTGATGAATTTAGAAATAAGTATCTAAATAGCTCTACTTTATTGAAATATAGTTATGAAGACCACTTAATCTTACGTACAGGGTATTCTTTTTCATATACAAGTAAATTATTACAACAAAGACGAAACGGTTTTTCTGCAAAAGCAGGTATTGAAACTGCCGGGAATAGTTTTTATGGAATAGCATCTTTACTCAAAACACCAAAACAAGAAAATAGTTATGTAATAGGGAACATTAAATTTTCGCAATACATAAAACTAGATGGAGAATATAGTTATACTCAGTTTCTTGATCCTAGCAATCGAATAGTATATCATATTGCAATGGGTATTGGAATTCCTTATGGAAATAGTTCCATTTTACCTTTTGAAAAAAGATACTATGGCGGGGGTGCTAATAGCGTAAGAGGATGGCAAGTACGTACATTAGGACCTGGTTCTTATAACAATAATGGAATTACAGATTATATGAGTCAATCTGGCGATATGCGTGCTGATTTTAATATTGAATATAGAACAAAACTAGTATGGTTGTTAGAGTTAGGAGCATTTATTGATGCAGGTAATGTGTGGACTCTTTTACCATATGGAGAACAAGTGGGTGGCAATTTTGATATCAATAATATATATAGAGAAATTGCACTAGGTTATGGAATAGGAATTCGATTCGATTTCTCTTATTTTTTATTACGTTTAGACTGGGGGATTAAAGCATATGACCCATCAAAAATAGGTTCTGATGCTTGGCGGTTTTCGAGTAATTGGAACATTATGAAAGATACAGCACTCCATTTTGCTGTAGGCTATCCTTTCTAATAAAATTAAAACTATAAAAAATTGGCAAAGAAAAAAATTTTTTCTACCTTTGTGCCCACAAAACGAGGTTCCGTAGCTCAGCTGGATAGAGCAACGCCCTTCTAAGGCGTGGGTCAAGCGTTCGAATCGCTTCGGAATCACAAAAAAACGAGATAAAGAAACTAACTGCTTTACCTCGTTTTTTTGGTATATATACCTATATATTAATCACAATCAGAGTTTATACTCTGCAATGATACCACTTCCAACGCATATTTCACATTTCTCATCGTATAATGCACCAAACTGACCTGGAGCAATACCCTGAATTTTTTCTTCAGATTCAATACAATAAGTATTTCCCTTTCTATGTATTGTACCAAAAGTAAACTCGGGAGTATGACGAATTTTAAAGGCTACGCGAGTGGGATTGTCGTATATAGTTGGATTACCTGATATAATATGTAAATCTTGAAGTGGAATCATCATACCATACTGTGTAACAACATCATATCCATTAGAAACATACACAATATTTTCATCCACCTGTTTTGCGACCACATACCATGGACCTCCACTTAATCCCAATCCTTTTCGTTGTCCAATAGTATGAAACCAAACGCCATTATGCTGACCAACTACTTTTCCCGTTTCGTATTCAATAATATGCCCTTTTTTAACTCCTACATATCGTTTTATAAAATCTGAATAATTGATTTTCCCTAAAAAACAAATCCCTTGGCTATCCTTTCGGGTAGCACTAGGTAATTGTTGAAGAGAAGCTATCTCTCTAACACGAGATTTTGGCAAATCACCAATAGGAAAAAGAGATTTAGAAAGTTGCTCGTATGAAATACGAGATAAAAAATACGTTTGATCTTTATGTTTATCAACAGCTGTACTCAAATGATATGTATCATCTTTAATTAAAGTTTGGGCATAATGACCAGTTGCTATTTTGTCAAAATCTTTGCCATATTTTTGATTAAAACTTCCAAACTTAATCAATTTATTGCACATTATATCTGGATTTGGTGTCAAGCCTTTTTTTACTGTTTCGATGGTATAATCTACTACCTGATCCCAATATTCTTTTTGCAAAGAAACAACCTCCATCGATAATCCATATTTTTTGGCAATAAATGATACTATCTCAATATCTTCTTCTGCCGTACAACCCATATAGCCTGTTTCATCCTCCATTCCTATTTGGATGTAAAAGATAGTAGGCTGATAGCCCATTTCTTTTAAACGATGTACTACTACTGAGCTATCTACTCCTCCTGAAACTAAGGCTGCTATATTCATTTAGTTAACTGAAAAATTTCTTTTTCGATGATTTAGAAGGAGAAAATGACTGAGATTTTTCAAATCCTTCGAAGATTTTCTTTTCTTCCTTTGTTAAAGATTCTGGTATATACACACCTATATTCACTAATAAATCTCCTGTTCCATAAGAATTTACGCTAGGCAAACCTTTGCCTTTCAAACGTAATATTTTACCCGATTGTGTTCCACTCTCAATTTTAATTTTGGCTTTCCCTTCAATAGTAGGTATTTCTACAGTCCCACCCAAAATAGCAGTTGGCAATGATAACATTAAATTATAAATTAAATCATTATCATCACGTATTAATTCAGGATGAGGTTCTTCTTCTATTAAAATCAATAAATCACCATTTACCCCACCTCTGCGTGCAGCATTTCCTTTTCCTGACATAGATAGCTGCATACCTTCTTGCACTCCTGCTGGAATATTGATAGAAATTACTTCTTCAGCAATTTCTACTCCTTCACCATTACATTTGGAGCATTTCTTGGTAATAATTTTACCTTCACCTTGGCAAGTAGGACACGCGGAACTCGTTTGCATTTGTCCAAACATTGAGTTTACAACCCTTGTTACACTTCCTGTGCCTTTGCATGATGAACATGTAACAATAGAAGAAGCATCCTCTGCTCCACTCCCACCACATTTAGAACATGTAACGTATTTTTTTACCTTAATCTTTTTTTCAACACCTTTGGCTACTTCTTGAAGTGTTAATTTTACTTTAACACGCAAGTTTGTTCCTTTATTTACCCTAGTACGCTGACGACTACTGCTACCAAATCCAAAATGTCCACCAAAAATATCTCCAAAGTGTTCAAAAATATCGTCCATAGACATACCTCCGCCAAATCCTGCTCCACTAGAGGCTGCTCCCCCCATACCAGCATGCCCAAACTGATCGTAACGTTGTTTCTTTTGCGGATCACTTAGCACATCATATGCTTCTGCTGCTTCTTTAAATTTTTCTTCAGCTTCAGTATTACCAGGATTTTTATCAGGATGAAACTCAATAGCTTTTTTTCGATAAGCTTTTTTAATTTCATCTTCAGTAGCATTTTTGCTTATACCAAGAACTTCATAATAATCTCTTTTTGCCATATATACGTTAATCTATATTGTTATTCTGCAACGACTACTTTAGCATAACGAATCACTTTATCATGCAATTGATATCCCTTTTGAACACAATCCACAATTTTACCTTTATCTTCTGGCTGTTGTGCTGGAAATAGAGTAATGGCTTCGTGATAATCTGTATCGAATATTTTTTCTTTAGTGTCTATTTCTTTTACTCCATTGTGTTGCAAAAAGGAAATAAACTTCCCATGAATGAGCTCAATACCTTGTTTTATAGCAGAATCTGGTTCTTTTTCTAAACTTTGCATTGCTCTTTCAAAATCATCAATAATAGGAAGTAAATTGCTTAATACATTTTCACCTCCATATTTTAACAAATCGCTTTTTTCTTTTAATGTTTTTTTCTTATAATTATCAAAATCAGCAAGCAACAGTAGGTATGAGTTATTTACTTGCTCTAATTGACTCTTTAACGAATCAATTTCACTAACTTCTTCTTGAGTATTTTGTGCGATTTCTGGTTGTTCAGAAGTTTCTTGTATGCTTTCTTCTGTTTCCTCTAGTTTTTTGTCTTTCTTCATGGTTCTTTACTAATAATTATCTGATAAGCTACATGCAATAAGCTTGCCAATCTTTTAAAACAAGTCATTTTGGCAGTATTTTAAAAAAGGTGTTCTAAAAAAGAACACCTTTATGCTTATTTTTTATTACGTTGCTGTTTTTGGAGTTCTAACTGTTGTTTTTGTAATTGTTCTAATTTTTCAGCAAAACGAGACTTTTTACTAGGTTTCTTTTTATTTTCATTTAGTTTTTTGAGAAGTTTTTCATCGTCGATAAAAAGACGAAAAATATACGTTTGTAGAATTGTAAATAAGGTTGAAATAAAATAGTAATAACTCAATCCAGATGCATATTCATTAAAGAAAACTAAAAACATAAGTGGCATTAAATACATAACATATTTCATACCAGGCATTTGTTGTGTAGATCCAGTAGCATCACTATTCAATTTTGTATATACAATATTTGTAATAGCCATTAATACACAGAATAGACTTATGTGATTACCATAATACGTAGAAATGATTGGAATATAAGTATCCCAACTCACAATAGCATCAAATGTAGACAAATCTTTTGCCCATAAGAAACTTTCTTGCCTCAACTCAATTGATGCTGGGAAAAAAGTAAACAATGCAAATAAAATAGGCATTTGTAACATCATTGGCAAACATCCTCCCATAGGACTTACTCCTACCTTTTTGTACAAAGCCATAGTGGCTTTTTGTCTTTCCATTGCTTTTTCTGCAGGTATCTTAGCATTAATTTCTTCAATTTGAGGGCGAAGTACCTTCATCTTTGCCGTTGACAAATATGACTTATAGGTAAGAGGCAACAACACTAATTTAATAAAAATGGTAAGTAATAAGATAATGATACCATAGCTATCAATAAATTTTTCCAAAAAATTAAATACAGGTATAACCAAAATTTTATTAACCCATCCAAATATACCCCAACCTAAAGGAATAAGTTCATCTAAATCCCATTTATTCGATTCTTCTTTCCCTTTATCATAGGATTTAAAAAGTTTATATTTATTAGGACCAAAATAATAGGTAAAACCTGTACTCTTAACCCCCTTTGTATCAAAATCTACACTCATTGTTGCTTTAGTAGACTTTAAATACCGAGAGGTATCAGGTTCCAAATTAGATTGTAATGTAGATGACATAAAATAATCATCTGCAATCAACACAGAGGAAAAAAATTGACCTTTACTTGCAATCCAATGTAGACGATTAGGAATTGTTCTTTCATCATTTTTATCTGCTTTCAAATCTTCTACATCTTTATCTCCAAAATATTTAAAATATACAGCAGCATATCGATTTTCAAACTTTCTACCTAATTCTTGTTGAGGGATATGAGTAGCCCATTCCATATCTAACGCAGTTAAGCGTTTTGATAGTATATGTTGTACATTATGAGGTGTTATTTTGAAAGAAACTATATAATCATCTTCTTTTAATGCATATTCAAAATCAATATAAGAAATTGAATCAAAAGCCAAACGCATAATCAAGGATTGACCGTGATTAGTCCATATTGGCTGAAAATACAAGTCTTCTGAGTTTACAATACGATTATTTGCGGTAACAAACGTAAAGTTTGTTTTCTCACTACTCCCATCCATTAATTGTAGCGTTTGTTTATCATGAGTTAAATACTCTTTCAGCTCAACAGTTTGTATTACACCTCCTTTTGTATCAACACCAATTTTTAACTTTTTATTTTCTAATACTAACAATTCATTGTTACCTTGTGTGAATTTTGCAAATGGTCCAAATGCATTGTTTACATCTACTACTGAATCTAAGGGCACATTATCTACAGTAGTACTTACATTTTCCTGTTGTATAGCCTCTATCTCAGCTAATTTCGATTGTTCTTTTTGTACTAGTATGATTGAATCATTATAACGTTTACGTTGTTCTAGTTGTTCTGCTGATGGTTGTGAAATCCAAAAGAACCCAATAAAAATTCCGATAATAAGTAGAAAACCTACTAGTGTATTTTTGTCCATATTGTCAAGTTATTATTTGCTAATAGCTGCTTTTACAAAATTTATAAATAAAGGGTGTGGAGTTTCGGCAGTACTACTGTATTCAGGATGAAATTGTACTCCAATATACCATTTCAAAGATGGTATTTCAATGATTTCAGCCAAATTTGTATCTGGATTGATACCTGAAAATTTCACTCCAATATCTTCAAATACTTGTTTATACTGATTATTAAATTCATAACGATGTCTATGTCGTTCTTGAATATGTTTCTTGCCATATATACTATATGCCAACGAATGCTTTTCTAGCTCACAATCATATGCCCCTAAACGCATTGTTCCCCCTTTAACGGACAATCCTTTTTGTTGCTCCATCATATCAATTACATTGTTTGATGTACGTTCGTTAAATTCAGTAGAATTAGCGTCTGTATAGCCAAGCATATTTCTTGCTATATCTATTACCATACATTGCATTCCTAAACATATACCCAATGTAGGAATATTATTTTCACGTGCATACTGACAGGCAATAAATTTACCTTCGATTCCTCTATCGCCAAAACCTGGAGCAATCAAAATACCATCTAATCCACTCAAAGTTTTAGTTACATTTTCTGCTGTCAATTTTTCCGATTGAATAAGTTCTAATTTTAGTTTCCGTTCGTTATATGCTGATGCATGTATTAATGATTCAATGATAGATTTATAGGCATCAGGCAATTCTACATATTTTCCAACTAGCCCTATTCTCACTATTTCAGTAGCGGTTTGTAATTTTGTTAAAAAACCTGTCCATTGTGTTAAATTAGCAGGCTGTACATTCTCCAATCCCATTTTAGAAAGAACAATCTCATCTAATCCTTCTTCTTGCATACGCAATGGTACTTCATAAATTGACGGTACATCCCTACACTCTATTACAGCAGATTTTGCTACATTACAAAATAAAGCAACTTTTTCTTTAATCCCTTGTGATAAAGGATGTTCGGTTCGTAACACCAAAACATCTGGTTGTACACCTAATTCAAGCAGTTGTTTTACAGAATGCTGTGTAGGTTTCGTTTTTAATTCCTTAGCTGCTGCCACATATGGCACATACGTAAGGTGTATACATAAACAATCCTTACCTAACTCCCACCTTAACTGACGAACACTTTCTATAAAAGGTAGAGATTCTATATCTCCTACTGTACCTCCGATTTCCGTAATAACAAAATCAAATTTACTTTTTGTTCCAAGCTGTTTAATATTTTGTTTAATCTCATTCGTAATATGAGGGATAACTTGAACTGTTTTACCTAGATAGTCTCCTCTACGTTCTTTTTTTATAACATTTTGATAGATTCTACCAGTTGTAATATTATTTTCTCTGGTAGTTTGAACATTTAAAAAACGTTCATAATGACCCAAATCTAAATCGGCCTCATGACCATCAACGGTTACATAACATTCTCCATGTTCGTATGGATTTAATGTACCTGGATCAATATTTATGTATGGATCAAATTTTTGAATGGTTACATTGTAACCTCTGGCTTTTAATAGTTTTCCTAAGGAAGCAGATATGATTCCTTTACCTAAAGATGATGTAACACCACCTGTAACAAAAATATACTTCGTTTTTGACACAATTATAGCTATTAGATTAGTTTTTTAATGGGTGCAAATTTACAAAAAATAAAATAGGTTTTGAAATCAAAACCTATTTTATTTTTTATATTTCTATTAATTAGCACTAAATCTATTGCTGTATTCTAGGTTTAGACAGCAATATATTGTCTACAATTTGTTTTAATTCAGCTCTTGAACGATAACCCATCACATACGTAGGTGTGCCGTCTTTCGGAATAAAAAATATAGTAGGTAAAGATCGTGCATTAAAAATTGCAGCTAGTTCTCTTTCTTCATCTACATTTACTTTATAAATAGCTATGCGACCATTGTATTCTCTTTGAAGAGCTTCTAATTCAGGAGCTAGCATCCTACAAGGACCACACCAATCAGCATAAAAATCAATAATCACAGGGAGATCTGAACGTAATACTAAATCATTTTTATGCACTTCAAAATTCCATATTTTCTGTAAAAAATCTTGTTTACCAATTTTAGTTTGTGCTGATAATGAAAATGTTATCAACAATAAAAATATAGATAAAAAGGGTCTCAGTAATCTAATCATATTGTCCTATTATATACTAATAAATAAATTATTTTTTATTTTTTTCTCTTAAACGTGCAATCTTAGAGTTAATAATATTATGTTGAGTTTTTGCAAAATTGTATTCTTGTAATAAAGTAGCATAATACCAAGTAGAAATAATCCTATTTTTATCTTCATTATTTAAAATGAAACTATATTTTTTTTGTCCTTGTAGCGTTATTTCTATTGTTTCTTGCTTAAATTGATTGATGAAAGATAGTGCATCCTGCACATTTTTTTCGTTATAATTAACAATTTCCCAATATGTGTCTCCATCTCTAAATGTATACAAACGCGATGATTGTTCTTCCAATTGAATAAAAACACCTTTACTAGAAATAAGCATCGTAGTGTACTTTAAAGGAAAATTACCCGAATATATACTGCTCATATTCAATGTACCTTTTTCGGTAACATCTAATTTCAAGCTCGTTTTTGGAAACATCCTTGCTTGCATAAAATGTTCATATACCCTTTCACCTCTGTAAAAAGAATCAGCTTTTACTACAAAAAAATGCTCTATACTATCTATTACTGTTTGTTTTACACGTATTATACTATCATAAAAGATAAAATTACGTTCTAATTCTAACTCTTCAATTTCATATTTTTTCAATAGAGCCTTTTTTCTTTCCTCAACTTCTTGAGGAAATAGTACATGGATTGAATCGAGTGTTCGTTTTGCCACCTCAATATTGTTCAATAACAATAAGCTATCAACTCTTTGCAAATAATGAACACTTGTACTTCTTTCCTGTTTATTGCATGATAGAAACAAAATGGACAGGAGAACACACCACGCATACATATTTTTTTTCATAGCCTTCAAATCAAAGGCAAAAATAATATTTTTTTGTCAGATTGGTGTAAAGAAAGTACTTTTGTAGGGTTAATAATATTTAAATGAAAGAATATATCCAAAATATTGTTTTTTCGACTATTGGAAAATGTGCTGATGAGATGCATCAGGAGTGTTATGTTATTGGTGGTTATGTCAGAGACATCTTTTTGCAACGTCCATCTAAAGATATAGATGTAGTAGTAGTGGGCAATGGTATTGAATTAGCTGAAAGAGTATGTAAAATATGGGGAAAAAGAGCTCGATTACATATTTTTAAGAACTTTGGAACTGCTCAAATTAAATTTCAAGAAATGGAAATTGAATTTGTAGGAGCCAGAAAAGAATCATACCGACTAGATTCTCGCAAACCGATTGTAGAAGATGGGACGCTAGTAGATGATCAGAACAGAAGAGATTTTACTATTAATGCGTTAGCTATATGTTTAAATCAAGATCGTTTTGGTGAATTAGTGGATCCATTTAATGGTGTTCGTGATATTGAAAATAAAATTCTACGCACACCATTAAATCCAGATATAACATTCAGCGACGACCCATTAAGAATGATTAGATGTATTCGCTTCGCAACACAACTAAAGTTCCATATAGAAGAAAATACAATATTGGCTTTATCTCGCAATAAAGACCGATTAACAATTGTGTCGAAAGAAAGAATTGCAGACGAAATTCAAAAAATCATGCAAGCAGATAAACCTTCTATTGGTTGGTTACTTCTTGATAAATGTGGATTATTACCTTATATTTTACCAGAATTAACTGCCATGAAAGGCGTTGATACAAAATCGGGATTATCGCATAAAGACAACTTTTTACATACATTAGAGGTAGTAGATAATATTGCTAAACAAACTAATAATGTATGGTTAAGATGGGGTGCTCTGTTACACGACATTGCTAAGCCTATAACAAAAAAATATGTGCAAGGTACAGGTTGGACTTTTTATAATCATAACTATATTGGCGAAAAAATGGTAGCTCGTATTTTTAACCAAATGAAGCTACCTATGAACGAAAAAATGAAATACGTTCAAAAACTTGTATTACTACATATGCGACCCATAGCATTGGTTGAAGAAGGAATCACTGACTCTGCTATCAGAAGACTTCTTTTTGATGCTGGAGATGATATTGATGATTTAATGACACTATGCGAGGCTGATATTACATCAAAAAATGAAATAAAAGTGCAAAAGTTTCTTCAAAACCTTCAATTAGTCCGCAAAAAATTAAAAGACATTGAAGAAAAAGATAGGATTAGAAATTTTCAACCCCCCATTTCTGGTCAGGAAATAATGGAAATATTTCAACTCCCTGCATGTGCTACTGTTGGTATAATTAAAACACGCATTAAAGATGCTATTCTTGATGGAGAAATTCCTAATGAATACGAGGAAGCCAAAGCTTTAACACTACGTTATGGAAAGGAATTAGGGTTAACGGCAACTACTCAAAGTTAAAGGTAAGCACTAACATACGCGAACTTAAACGACTGATAGCATCAATAAATTTTTGATTTGAGGTTCCTTGCATATCAGGATGATTCCGCTCAAGTGAATCCAAAAGCCCAAAACCAAATTTAAGTTCAGGACATAGCTTAAAATATTCTAAATACATATCACATCCAAAACCGATATAAGCTTGTACATCAAAAGGTTTCACTAAAATAGGATCGGCTTTTGAACGAGCTAAATTAATAGTTGGTCCAGCTCCAGCCAGCAAATATGGTCGGTAATTCCCTACTCTTTCGGCACTATACTTAATAAGTAATGGCAAATCTACTGTTGTTGATTTAATATTAATGATGGTTGGATTACCAATTCGTTCGTCTGTAGTAGTAGAAAATGCTGAAAAACTTAGATCACGCTGTCCCAGTCCTAAGGTTGGCGTAAAACGCAGATTTAGGTATTCAAACAATCGTAAATCAACGAGCATTCCAACTGTAAACCCTGGAGATAACCCCTTAGATGCAGGATACCATATTTGCTGATTTGTATCAACTATATTAGATGGTGTTGCAGTATAATCTGAATAATTTAACCCTAAAATAAATCCAAAATGAAAGGGTTCTAAATCTACATTTTGTAAATTGCGTACCACTCCTCTATCAGACTGTGCTGTTGTATGTAAAACAATCAAAGACAAAAGCAGTAGTAGGGATAATTTTTTGAGCATAGTTTATTTTTTCTATTTAGTATAACAGAAAAATGCTACTGTTATTTTATTGTGCTTGTATTAAACGATGATATTTAAAGAATTTTAGCAAAAACGGTATCTTTATCCCCTGTATATTGTTCGCCTGTAAGCATATCTTTAAGAGTCAGAGTTTGCGTATTGATTTCATTTTCGCCTATCAAAATAACATACGGAATGCCATTGTTATCAGCATAAGCAAGCTGTTTTTTTATTTTCACTACGTCAGGATATAATTCAGTAGCTATTCCGTTTTTTCTCAACTCTTTTACAATTTCCAAACCGTATACTTGTTCTTTTTCGCCAAAAGGTAATACAAGTACATTTGTTTGGTTCATTTTTTCTTTAGGATATAACTCCAATTGATTGAGTACATCGTAGATGCGGTCAGCTCCAAACGAAATACCTACGCCAGATACACCTTGCATACCAAATACTCCTGTTAAATTGTCGTATCTACCACCTCCCGTTATACTACCAATTTGTACATCAAGCGATTTTACTTCAAGAATAGCTCCTGTATAGTAATTTAAACCACGAGCCAGCGTTAAATCTATTTCAATGGCAGTCTTAAGATTTAGTCCAGCTACATAATTGAGTACCGTTTGTAACTCTTGTATCCCTTCCATTCCCACAGAAGATGTTGCTAATACTTTTTTTAGCATTTCTAATTTTGTACCATTATCACCAGATAAGGTAATAATAGGTGTAATGGTTTCTATTGCGTGTAGCGTAAGTCCTTTTTCAAGTAATTCTTTTTGAACATTTTCAAGTCCAATTTTTTCGTATTTATCTATTGCTACCGTAATATCTACAATTTTGTCGTGCTCACCAATCAATTCGGCAATACCAGAAAGAATTTTTCTATTATTTAGTTTAATTAAAACATTCAGTTGCAAACGTGTAAATACATCATCAATTAATTGGATTAACTCTACCTCATTTACAAGTGAATCGCTACCTACTATATCCGCATCGCACTGAAAAAATTCGCGATAACGCCCTTTCTGTGGTCTATCAGCCCTCCAAACGGGTTGTATTTGGTATCGTTTGAACGGAAACGTAATTTTATCGCGATATTGCACTACAAAGCGAGCAAAGGGAACAGTTAAATCATAACGCAAACCTTTCTCAGAGAATTTATTTACTAACTTGTTACTCTCTTTAGTAACCAATTCATCAGCAGAAACATTGGCTAAATAATCGCCAGAATTCAGTATTTTAAATAATAATTTATCTCCTTCTTCTCCATACTTACCCATTAATGTGGACAAATTTTCCATAGCAGGAGTTTCTATCTGATTAAATCCGTACAAACGAAATACCTCTTTTATAGTATTAAAAATATAATTTCGT
>RRZU010205161.1_pt1 | contig 24765 bp, 26 predicted proteins | sample 2165561 | NCBI WGS metagenome assembly RRZU01 (sample SAMN10456909, study PRJNA506462) | wastewater metagenome | isolation source: wastewater sludge | place: USA: Moscow, Idaho | reverse complement strand
TGTGTCCGAGGGGGGACTTGAACCCCCACGCCCGTTAATAGGGCACTAGCACCTCAAGCTAGCGCGTCTGCCATTCCGCCACTCGGACTTGTCCAGCCACCGGTGCTGGGCAGCTAAGGCTAACGGATCGGGGTGCCCGCGCCCAAACCCGGTCGGCGTTCGGATGGTAGGAAAGGGGCGTGACTCCAGCCGGCGAATCTGATCGGGCCGTCGACGAGGTCGTCGGCCTGACCAGCACCCTTATCCGGTTCGATACGTCGAACACCGGCGAGCTGGAAACCACCAAGGGTGAGGCCGACTGCGCCCACTGGGTCGCCCAGCAACTCGAAGAGGTGGGGTACCGGACCGTCTACGTGGAGTCCGGTGCGCCGGGGCGCGGCAATGTGTTCGCGACGCTGGCCGGCGCCGACAGTTCCCGCGGGAAGTTGCTGGTGCACGGCCACCTCGACGTGGTTCCCGCCGAGGCCGCCGACTGGAGCGTGCACCCGTTCTCCGGTGCGGTCGAGGGCGGTTATGTGTGGGGCCGCGGAGCGATCGACATGAAGAACATGGTCGGGATGATGATCGCCGTCGCCCGCCAGTTCAAACGGGACGGTACGCTGCCGCCGCGCGACCTGGTGTTCGCGTTCGTCGCCGACGAGGAGGCCGGCGGCAAGTACGGCTGCAAGTGGCTGGTGGACAACCGGCCCGACCTGTTCGAGGGCGTCACCGAGGCCGTCGGCGAGGTCGGCGGTTTCTCCCTGACCGTGCCGCATAAAGACGGCGGCGACAAACGGCTGTATCTCATCGAGACGGCCGAGAAGGGCATGCTGTGGATGCGCCTGACGGCGCGCCGCCGGCCCGGCCACGGTTCGTTCGTGCACGACGACAATGCGGTCACCGCGGTGGCCGAGGCCGTGGCCAAGCTGGGTCGCCACCAGTTCCCGATCGTGCTGCACGACGCCGTCGCGGAATTCCTGGGCACCGTGGCCGAGGAGACCGGCCACGGCTTCGACCCGGATTCGCCGGACCTCGAGGGCAGCATCGCCAAGCTGGGCTCCATCGGCCGCATCATCGGTGCCACCCTGCGCGACACCGCCAACCCGACGATGCTGCGCGCCGGCTACAAGGCCAATGTCATCCCGGCCACCGCCGAGGCCGTGCTGGATTGCCGGGTTTTGCCGGGCCGCCAGGCCGCGTTCGAGCGCGAGGTGGACGAGATCATCGGGCCCGACATCGTTCGCGAGTGTATCACCGAATTGCCTTCGTATGAAACGAGTTTCGACGGCGATCTGGTCGAGGCGATGAACAGTGCCCTGTTGTCGGTCGATCCGGATGCCCGGACCGTGCCCTACATGCTGGCGGCCGGCACCGACGCGAAGCACTTCGCCCGGTTGGGCATCCGGTGCTTCGGGTTCATCCCGCTGCGCCTGCCGCCCGACCTCGATTTCGCCGCCCTGTTCCATGGCATCGACGAGCGGGTGCCCGTCGATTCGCTGTTGTTCGGCACCCAGGTACTCGACCATTTCCTGAAGCACTGCTAACCCGAAAGGACAATCCGCACATGGCTTTTCCGTACGATCCGTATTCCTTCCTGCCCGAGCTGCCGAGCTTCACCCTGACCTCGAAGTCGTTCGCCGACGGGCAGCCGCTGGACAATGCTCAGGTCAGCGGCATCTTCGGCGCTGGGGGAGAGGACGTCTCGCCCCAGCTGAGCTGGTCGGGTTTCCCGGAGGAGACCCGTAGCTTCGCGGTCACCGTGTACGACCCCGACGCGCCGACGGCGTCCGGCTTCTGGCACTGGGCGGTGGCCAACCTGCCCGCCACCGTCACCGATCTGCCCGCCGGCATCGGTGACGGCAGCCTGCTGCCCGGAGATGCCCTGACGTTGGTGAACGACGGTGGGCTGCGCCGCTTCCTGGGTGCCGCACCGCCGGCCGGTCATGGACCGCACCGCTACATCGTGGCGGTGCACGCCGTCGGCGTGGAGAAGCTGGAACTCACCGAGGACGCGTCACCGGCATTCCTCGGCTTCAACCTGTTCATGAACGCGATCGCGCGGGCCACCATCCACGGCACCTACGAGCAGAAGTAGTTCTCCTGTCTGCCGAGCGTCCGGGTTTGTACACGTAGGACGGCGTGTCACTGTACAAACACGGACGCTCGGCAGCAGAAAGACAGAAGTAGCTCAGGGCTTGGCGAAGCCGGCCTTGCCCAGCACCTTCTGGCCGTATTCACCGGTCACCAGGTCGACGAACTTGTGCGCCAGGTCGGCGTTCGTGCTCTGCTTCAGCACCGCGATCGGATAGGTGTTGACGGCACCGGCGGATTCCGGGAACGCCACGGCCGTCACCTTGTCGCCCGCACCTTCGGCATCGGTGACGTAGACGACTCCGGCGTCGGCCTGCCCGCTGGTGACCTTGTTGAGGACATCGGTCACCGACGTCTCCTCGCTCACGGGAGCCAGCTCCACCTTGGTGGCCTCTTCGACCTTCTGGGTGGCGCCGCCGCAGGGCACCGGCGGTGCGCACACGACGACGTTCAGGCCGGGCTGGGCCAGATCCTGGAATGACCTGATGCCCTTGGGATTTCCGGGCGCGGTCACGATGGTCAGTGTGTTGGTCGCGAAGTTGACGGGGTCGCCGGCGAGGAGGCCGGCGGTGGCCGCCTTGTCCATGTTGCGGGTATCGGCCGAGGCGAACACGTCAGCGGGGGCGCCCTGGGTCAGCTGGGTCACCAGATCGGACGACCCCGCGAAGGAGAAGTCCACCGACGAGCCCGGGTTGTCGGTCTCGAGCTGCTTGCCGATCTCGGTGAACGTCGACTTCAGCGATGCCGCGGCGAACACCGTCAGGTGCCCACCCGTGGGGGCCGAACCGGTACTGGTGGACGCCGCCTTGTCCGATGATCCGCAGCCGGCCAGCAGGGCGACCGATGCGGTGGCGGCGACGAGCAGGGTCCAGTTCTTCATGAGGTTTCCTTCGGGGTTTCGACGATGACGGTGGTGGCCTTGACGACGGCGACGGCGATGCTGCCCGGTTCGAGCCCGAGTTCGGCGACTGCCTCGGTGCTCATCAGTGACACGACGGCGAACGGGCCGCACTGCATTTGGACCTGCGACATCACGGGGTCGCTCTTGACCTCGGTCACCAGGCCGACGAACCGGTTGCGGGCCGAACTACCGATCTCGAGTGGGTCCCGCGGGCCGCCAGCGCTGTGGACGTCGCGAGCGAACCGGGCCAACTGTGCGCCGTCGACGACCTTTCGGCCGGCGCCGTCCTGCTCGGCGGTCAGCGTTCCGTCGTCGATCCAGCGGCGCACGGTGTCGTCACTGACCCCGAGCAACTCGGCGGCCTGACGTATCCGGATCTTCGTCACCCGAAGAGAATATCCGTATCTGCGGCGGAATCGATCGACTAGGTCAGCTCTTGCGGGCCGAACCCACCGCCTCGGTCAGGGAGCTGAAGCCGCCGTCTTGCAGCCGCTTCGCGATGCCGTCGTGGATGTGCTTGGCCCACAGGCCGCCGCCGTAGATGAAGCCGGTGTAGCCCTGCAACAGCGTCGCGCCCGACACGATGCGCTCCCAGGCGTCATCGGCGGTTTCGATGCCGCCCACGCTGATCAGCACCTGCCGGTCGCCCACCCGGGCGTACAGCCGGCGCAGGATCTCGAGGGATCGCCGGGCCACCGGGGGGCCGGACACCCCGCCGGATCCCAGCGCGTCGACGCCGGGTGTCCGCAGGCCGGCCCGGGAGATGGTGGTGTTGGTCGCCACGATGCCGGCCAGTCCCAATTCCATTGCCAGATCGGCGATCTCGTCGACGTCGGAGTCGCTGAGATCGGGGGCGATCTTCACCAGCACCGGGGTGGACGTTTCGGCCAGGACGCCGGCCAGGATCGGCCGCAACGATTCCACCGCCTGCAGGTCGCGCAGGCCCGGGGTGTTCGGTGAACTGACGTTGACGACGAGGTAGGCGGCCAGCGGTCCGAGCAGTCGGGCGCTGGCGCGGTAGTCGTCCACGGCGTCCTCGGGTGCGGTGACCTTGGTCTTGCCGATGTTCACCCCGATCGGAACGCTGCCGGTGTGCCGGGTCAGCCGCAGGGCCAGTTCGCCGGCGCCGTGGTTGTTGAAGCCCATCCGGTTGAGCAGCGCGCGGTCGTCGGGCAGCCGGAACAACCGGGGCTGCGGGTTGCCGGGCTGGGCCTGCGCGGTGACGGTCCCGATCTCGGCGTAGCCGAAACCGAGCGCGCCCCAGGTGTCGAGCCCGTGGCCGTCCTTGTCGAAACCGGCGGCCAGGCCCAGCGGGCCCGGGAAGCGTACCCCGAACACCGTGGTGGCCAGCGCGGGATCGGGTGCCAGCAGGCGCTCTGCCCGCCGACGCAACGCTGGTGGGCGGGTGGCGGCGCGCATGCCGGCGAACACCAGTGTGTGGATGCGTTCCGGTTGCACCAGGAACAGCGCGCGGCGCAGGGCCGCATAGGGGCCGGAGTCAGTCATCACAGCTCCGGAAGGTCGCCCGCGTAGGGATTCTCGACCCGAATCTTCTTGCGGCGCAGCAGTACCCGGCGTGTTCCGTCGGTGTACAACCGGACCCGGGTGAGCTCCCAGCCGCGGTATTCGGCTTCGATGGAGAGCCGGGTGGACGCCGTGATGCGGGTGACGTCCGGCGGCAGGCGCAGCGGAACCCACTCGTAGTCGTCGGACAGGTCGACATCCCAGCCCCGCACCCTCACCCCGGCCCGCCCGCCTTCTGGATAACCTGAACACCGGCACCCGAACCCGACACCACGTACAACGCGCCCGACGTGTCGTCGTAGGCGAGGATGTTCGGCTGCTGCACGGTCGGGTATCGCACCTTCTCGACGGGGATTCCGGTCGACAGATCGTAACCAATGACGAGGTTGGACGCGGTTTGTGACACCCACGCCAGGCGTGGCGATCCGGTGATGCCGTAGGGCGCCCCATGTACCGGGTAGCGCTGGCGCAGCATCAGCGGATCGGTGCCGAACACCAGCAATTCCTCACCACGGGTGTCGGCCACCAGCACCCGGCCCGCATCGTCGGCGGCCATGGAGGTGGCGCCCTCGCCGGCCCGCAGCGCCTGCCGGATCTCGCCGTCGGTGCCGATAGCCGTCACCGATGTCTGGCCACGGTCGAGCACGACGGCCGTATCACCTTGGACGACAATGGAATCCACCCGGGTGAACTTCTTATCCCGGTGCGCGACGGCCGTCGGTGACGACAGGATGTACACCGAACCGTCGGCGCTGCCGAGCACCAGCTGTCCGCCCCGGAATCGCCCGATCGCGGTGAATTCGGTCTGTTCCGCACCGTCGACATCGACGCGTTGCGCCGTGCCGGCCACCACGTCGACCGTGACGTATCCGCCACGGGTCGGTGCCAGGGCCCGCCCGTTGCCGTCGGTAACCAGCGTGGCGGCCGGCGCGGGCAGTGTGATCGTCTGGGCTGCCGCGCGATCGCGACCGAGAACCGTGACGACGTCGGCCCCCGCCGGGCCTGAGCCGACCAGCACGGCCAGGCCCCCGGCCCCGGGATCGGCCACGGCGGCCACCGGGATTCCGTCGAGTTTGCGCAGCTCGCCGGCCGGTGGAGCGGTCGGCACCGGCGCGGCGGCCGCCGACGCGGGTCCCAGCGGTGCCGGTGCGGTTTCGGTTTGTTTCGAGGCGCACCCGGTCAGCGCCAGGGCAGCCACGCATGCCGCGCTGATAAGGCGGCGAACTGCGGTGATGCTGTCGCGTGACATGGGTGCGCTCCCGGATTCGTCGGTGGAACGCCGATTGTAAGAAACTGTCGGTTGCGAAAATTTCGCGCGTCAGCCCGCGGGCTCACATAACCCGAGGTATGTTGCCTCCATGTCGCTGACAGCGGACCGCGGGGTGGCCGATTGTGAGTTCCTGCTCGAGGACCTGATCGCCGGTATTCACGCCAGTGGATACGGCCAGCTCGACGGTGGTCGGAGCTTCTCCTTCCACGTCGAACAGGACACCCTGGTAACCGAGATCTACCGACCGCGACTGGCCGGGCCCGTTCCGCAGGCCGAGGACGTCGTCGCCGTGGCGCGGCGCAGCGTGCGCGACATCGACGTGAGCGACGAGCGCAGCCTCGCCGCCGCGGTTCGTGACGCGGTCGACTCCGCGGTGCCGGTGTCGCGCTGAGCTCAATTCGCTTCGGCGACCCGCTCTTTCGCGGCTCTACCCGGCCCCGCAGCGAATTCTCAGCGAATCCTCGGTACGTTCTTCGGTGTGGATAGCGCTGCCGAGCTGGCAAATGTGATGGTTGCCCCGATGTCCTGGCTGCAGGTGGTCGTGCTGTCCCTGATCCAGGGGTTGACCGAGTTCCTGCCGGTGTCGTCGTCCGGGCACCTGGCCATCGCGTCGCGGCTGTTCTTCGCCGACGACGCCGGCGCGTCCTTCACCGCCGTCTCGCAGCTGGGCACCGAACTGGCGGTGCTGGTGTACTTCGCCCGCGACATCTGGCGCATCGTGCGGGCCTGGTTCGCCGGATTGACCGACAAGGGTGGCCGTGACAACACCGACTACCGGATGGGCTGGCTGGTGATCATCGGCTCGGTCCCGATCATGGTGTTCGGCCTGCTGTTCAAGGACGTCATCCGCACCGGCGTCCGCAACCTGTGGGTGGTCGCCACCGCGCTCGTGGTGTTCTCCCTGGTGATCGCGGCCGCCGAGTACTTCGGCCGGCAGACCCGGCACGAAGAGAATCTGACCTGGCGCGACGGTCTGACCGTCGGTCTGGCCCAGTGTCTGGCCCTGGTGCCGGGCGTGTCGCGGTCGGGCGCGACCATCAGCGCGGGCCTGTTCCTGGGCATGGATCGCGAACTGGCCGCCCGGTTCGGTTTCCTGCTGGCCATTCCGGCGGTGTTCGCCTCCGGCCTGTTCTCGCTGCCCGATGCATTCGCCCCCGTCAGCGAGGGCATGAGCGCCACCGGCATACAGCTACTGGTGTCCGTCGTGATCGCGTTCGTGGTGGGATTCGCCGCGATCTCGTGGTTCCTGAAGTTCCTCGTCAGCCACAGCATGTACTGGTTCGTGGGCTATCGCATCGTGGCGGGTCTGACCGTGATGGCGCTGCTGGCCACCGGGGTCCTGGCGGCGACGTGACCATGGGAGACGACGGGGAGGAGCGGCCCAGATGACCGTCATCCTGCTGCGGCACGGCCGCTCGACCGCGAACACGGCGCACACGTTGGCCGGCCGCTCCGAGGGGGTCGACCTGGACGACAGAGGGCTGGCGCAGGCGCGCACGGTGGTCGACCGCATCGGCGACCTGCCGGTGCGGGCACTGGTCACTTCGCCGCTGCTGCGGTGCCAGCGCACCCTCGAGCCGCTGGCCGAACGGCTGGACCTGCAGCCCATCCTCGAGGATCGGCTGGCCGAGGTCGACTACGGCGACTGGACCGGACGCAAACTCTCCGAACTGGTGTCCGAACCGCTCTGGCAGGTGGTGCAGCAGCATCCCAGCGCCGCGATCTTCCCCGGCGGTGAGGGCCTGGCCGACGTCCAGGCCCGCGCCGTTTCAGCCGTGCGCGAACACGATCGCCGGCTGGCGGACGACAACGGCGGCGCTGATGTCCTCTGGGTCGCGTGCACACACGGGGACGTCATCAAGTCCGTCGTGGCCGACGCGTTGGGCACCCATCTGGACGCCTTCCAGCGGATCACCGCGGATCCCGCGTCCATGAGCGTCATCCGGTATGCGTCCCTGCGTCCGTTTGTTGTCCATGTCAACCACACCGGCGACCGGCTCGCCGGAGCCCTCTCGGCGCCCCCGGCGCAGCCGCCCGGGGACGCCACCGTCGGAGGTTCAACCGGCTGAACAACGACTCCTACCGGTATTTTGGAGAGGTCATGGCCCGCGCAATCCACGTCTTCCGCACACCCGACCGATTCGTGGCCGGGACCGTCGGGCAACCCGGAGACCGGACCTTCTATCTCCAGGCGGTCCACGACGCCCGGGTGGTCTCGGTGGTACTGGAGAAGCAACAGGTGGCCGTGCTGGCCGAGCGCATCGGCGCGCTGCTGGTCGAGGTCAACCGCCGGTTCGGGACGCCGCTGCCGCCGGAGACCGACGACGCCAGCGATCTGAGCCCGTTGATCACCCCGGTGGACGCCGAATTCCGGGTCGGCACGATGGGCCTTGGCTGGGACTCCGAGGCGCAGACCGTGGTGGTGGAACTCCTGGCCGTCACCGAGAACGAGTTCGACGCATCGGTGGTGCTCGACGACGCCGAGGAAGGCCCCGACGCGGTCCGGGTGTTCCTGACGCCGGAGTCCGCGCGGCAGTTCGCCAACCGTTCGGCGCGGGTGATCTCCGCCGGTCGCCCGCCGTGTCCGTTGTGCGACGAACCCCTGGACCCGGCCGGCCATATCTGCGTGCGCACCAACGGTTATCGCCGGGCCGCGCTCGGGTCGGACGAACCCGACGACCGATGACGCCGCCGAGCGAGCCCGGCGGATCGGTGGATCTGCTGCGCGACGGTGAGCTGACCATCCTCGGCCGGATCCGCTCGGCCAGCAACGGCACCTTCCTGTGCGAGGCCGAAAGCGACGGCCGGGCCGTACATTGTGTCTACAAGCCGGTCGCCGGTGAGCAGCCGCTATGGGACTTCCCCGATGGAACCCTGGCCGGTCGGGAGTACGCCAGCTACTTGATCTCCGCGGCATTGGGCTGGAACATCGTGCCGCGCACCATCATTTGCGACGGGCCGGCCGGACCGGGCATGTTGCAGCTGTGGGTCGACCAGTCGGATGGGGACGGCACGGACCTGGTTGACCTGTGCCCGGCCGGACGGGTGCCGGCGGGATATCTGGCGGTTCTGCAGGCCTACGACCACGCCGGCGATGAGGTGTCACTGATCCACGCCGACGATCCCGGACTGCGCCGGATGGCGGTCTTCGACGTCCTGGTGAACAACGCCGACCGCAAGGGCGGGCACGTACTGCGCGCAGTGGATGGCGGTGTGTTCGGCGTGGATCACGGGCTGTGCCTGCACACCGAGGACAAGCTGCGCACCGTGCTGTGGGGGTGGGCCGGCAAGCCTGTCGACGACGCGACCCTGGCCGCGGTCCGGGGGTTGGCCGCGGCGCTGGATGGTGAACTCGGCGCGCAACTCGCCGAGCACATCACAGCCCGAGAGGTGCGGGCCCTGCGCGGGCGGGCGCGAGAACTGCTCGGCGATCCCGTGATGCCCGGACCGGACCGCCGCCGACCGATCCCATGGCCGGCATTCTGATCCTGAATTAGGTTCCACGGCAAAGACGTTCGTGACAGTGTGGACACACTCGAGCGAATAGTGCGGTGCTCGGCTGGGACCATTGTCACTCGTACCGCGGCCAAAGGGTGGTATTTGGCCGAAAGGTAAGAATGCGTCGGCCCAATCCCACTAGGCTCGAATTCGCTATAACCACAAGTCCACATCTTCACCGACAAGTTCGGGGGCGCCACATGTCCGACATCGACGTCTCAACTTCCGCTGAGACGCGTAAGGGTTCATCGCAGCCCCTCCTCGGCCTGTCTGCCCTGACCGCCATCGTCGTCGGATCGATGATCGGCAGCGGAATCTTCGCCCTGCCCTCCCAGATGGCCGGCAGCGCGGCGCCCGGGCCACTGTTCATCGGCTGGGCAATCACTGGCGTCGGCATGCTGACTCTGGCCTTCGTGTTCCAGACCCTGGCCGAACGCAAGCCCGAGGTCGACGGCGGCGTGTACGGCTACGCCAAACAGGGGTTCGGCAACTACATCGGCTTCACCTCGGCCTTCGGCTACTGGGCGTCGGCCTGGATGGGCAACGTCGCGTACATCGTGCTGCTGTTCAAGACCTTGAACTATTTCTTCCCCGGGACCTTCACGGACGGCACCACGGTGTGGGCGGTCGTCGGGGCGTCGGTCGTGCTGTGGCTGTTGCACTTTCTGATCCTGTCCGGCGTGCAGACCGCGGCGTTCATCAACGTCGTGGTGACCATCGCCAAGGTGGTTCCCATCCTGACCTTCATCGGCATCGCGATCGTCGGGTTCAAAGCCGGCGTGTTCGCCTCCGATTTCTGGGGACACCACACGGAAGTCGATGGAAAATCGCTGGGCAGCACGGTGGATCAGGTCCGCAACATGATGCTGATCACTGTCTGGGTGTTCATTGGCATCGAGGGCGCCGCGGTGTACTCGCAGCGGGCCAGGAGTCGCAAGGACGTTGGCAAGGCCACGGTCGTCGGCTTCCTGGCGGTGCTGGTATTGCTGCTGGCGGTGAACTTCCTGTCCTACGGCCTGATGCACCAGGCCGAGATCGCCGGTCTGGACGATCCGTCGATGGCCGGCCTGATGAAGGAGCAGGTCGGCGGGTGGGGTGCGGGGTTCATCTCGATCGGCCTGATCATCTCGCTGGTCGGTGCCTTGCTGGCCTGGGTGCTTCTGTGCGCCGAGATCCTGCGGGTTCCGGCCCAGGAGGGTGTGATGCCCGAGGCGCTGGGCCGGGAGAACGCCAACGGTTCGCCGACAGCCGCGCTGTGGCTCACCAACGGCTGCGTTCAGCTGGTGCTGATCCTGACGTTGTTCATGCCGAGCACCTACACGGGTTTGGTGCTGCTGGCCACGTCGCTGATCCTGCTGCCCTACCTATGGTCGGCGGCCTATCAGCTCCTGCTGGCGGTCCGCGGTGAGACCTACGAGAACGGCCAGGGGCGCACCAAGGACCTCATCATCGGTGCCATTGCCCTGATCTACGCGATCTGGCTCGTCTACGCCGGCGGCCTGGAGTACCTGCTGACCGCCGCATTGCTCTATCTCATCGGCACGCTCCTGTTCATCTGGGCACGCCGAGAGAAGCACCTGCCACTGTTCACCACCGCGGAGTGGATCATCTTCGGGGTGGTCGCGGTCGCCGGTCTGTACGGGCTCTACGAGATTGTCACCGGGGCCATCAACGTCTTTGTCGGATAACCGAATTCGACTGTCAATAACCTGAATAACCGAGAAAGGAAGAGCCTGATGGCCAAGAAGGCATCCGCCGCTGCCAAATCCAGCCCTGATTCCTACCCCGATTCCAAGGTGGGCGTGTGGTCGGAGATCGGCAAGCTGCGCCGGGTCATGGTGTGCCAGCCCGACCTCGCGCATCAGCGGCTCACGCCCGACAACAGCGCCGAGCTGCTCTTCGACGACGTCATCTGGCTTGCCCAGGCGCGCCGCGACCACTTCGACTTCGTCTCCAAGATGGAAGACCGCCGGGTCGAGGTGTACGACCTGCAGGACTGTCTGGGTGAGGTCCTGGCCGATCAGAACGCGCGCGCCTGGGTGCTGGACCGGCGACTGACGGACTACCTGGTCGGGCCCAATATCGGCAGGGAACTGCGACCCTGGCTGGAAGAGATGCCGGCCGGTGACCTGGCGCGAAACCTGATCGGCGGCATCGCGTTTCATGAGATTCCCAAGGATGTTGCGGGGCCGTTCCTGAGCACGTTCGCCGAAACCGAACCGGCGGGTTTCGTGATCGCGCCGCTGCCCAACACCCAGTTCATGCGGGACAACTCATCGTGGATCTTCCACGGGGTGACGCTCAACCCGATGTACTGGCCGGCCCGGCAGCCCGAAACGCTGTTGACCACCGCGGTGTACAACTTCCATCCGGCCTTCCGGGACGAGGAGTACAACGTCTGGCTGGGTGATCCCAACGGCGACCCCTACGATCACGGCGCCGCCACCCTCGAGGGTGGCGACGTGATGCCGATCGGCAATGGCACCGTGGTGATCGGTATGGGCGAGCGGTCTTCCCGGCAGGCCATCGCGCTGGTGGCGCGCAGCCTGTTCGCCGCCGAAGCCGCCGAACAGGTCATCATTGCCGCCCTGCCGAAGACGCGGTCGGCGATGCACCTCGACACCGTCTTCACCTTCTGCAACCACGATGTGGTCACTGCGTTCGCGCCGATCATCGACAAGGTCGAACCGATCACGCTGCGCCCGGACAGTAGTGCTCCCGGCGGCGTGTCGGTCAAACACGAGACCAAGGGACTGGTGGAGACCATTGGCGCCGCTCTCGGTGTCAGTTTCACGGTCGTCGAAACGGCCGGTGACGTCTACGGCATCCAGCGCGAGCAATGGGACGACGCCAACAACGTCGTCGCGCTGGAACCGGGTGTGGTGGTCGGATACGACCGGAATACCTTGACCAACACCGCATTACGGAAGGCCGGCGTTGAGGTCATTACCATCGACGCGAGCGAACTGGGCCGTGGCCGCGGCGGCGGTCGCTGCATGACCTGTCCGATCCTGCGCGACCCGGCGTACTGAACCGAAGGAGACACCGAACATGGGATTCAATCTGCAGGGCCGCGATCTGATGAGCCTGGTGCATCACACCGAGCGCGAGATCCTCTACCTGATCGACCTGTCCCGAGACCTCAAGCGACTGAAGTACTCCGGTGTCCGCACCCGCAACCTCGAGGGCCTCAACATCGCGCTGATCTTCGAGAAGACCTCGACGCGTACCCGGTGCGCGTTCGAGGTGGCCGCCCACGACGAGGGCGCCCACGTCACCTACATCGATCCGACATCCTCGCAGATCGGGCACAAGGAGTCGATGAAGGACACCGCCCGGGTGCTGGGCCGGATGTACGACGCGATCGAATACCGCGGGTACGGCCAGGAAGTGGTCGAGGAACTCCGCAAGTACGCCGGCGTCCCGGTTTTCAACGGGCTGACCGACGAGTTCCACCCCACCCAGATGCTGGCCGACGTCCTGACCATGACCGAGCACTGCGCCAAGCCGTTGCACGAGATTGCCTACGCCTACGTCGGCGACGGCCGCAACAACATGGCCAACTCGCTGCTGCTGGTCGGTGCGAAGCTCGGCATGGACGTGCGGATCGGTGCGCCCAAGCATCTGCAGCCCGCCAAGGAACACATCAAGCTGTGCGAGGGGTTCGCCAAGGAGTCGGGTGCCCGGATCACCGTCACCGACGATCCGGTGAAGGCGGTCAAGGGGGTGGACTTCATCCACACCGACGTCTGGGTGTCGATGGGCGAGCCGATCGAGAGCTGGGGGGAGCGGATCGGTGAACTCATGCCGTTCCAGGTCAACGCGAAACTGATGAAGGCCGCCGCCAATCCGCGGGTGCGGGTCATGCACTGTCTGCCGGCGTTCCACAATTCGGAGACCAAGGTGGGCAAGCAGATCGCCGAGCAGTACCCGGATCTGAAGAACGGGATCGAAGTCACCGACGACGTCTTCGAGAGCCCGGCCAACATCGCCTTCGACCAGGCCGAGAACCGCATGCACACCATCAAGGCGGTCCTGGTGTCCTCCCTGCGGTCCAACTGAGCCGGGGCACACAGATGCGAATCGTGATCGCCCTGGGCGGTAATGCACTGCTGCAGCGGGGGCAGCCGATGACCTCGGAGAACCAGCGGGCCAATATCCGGATCGCCTCGGAGGCCATGGCCAAGGTGGCCGATGGCAATCAGCTGGTGATCGCGCACGGCAACGGCCCACAGGTCGGCTTGCTGGCACTTCAGTCGGCCGCGTACACCGAGGTGGATCCGTACCCCCTCGATGTGCTGGGCGCGCAGACCGACGCGATGATCGGCTACGTCATCGAACAGGAACTGGGCAACGTGCTTCCCTTCGAGCAGCCGCTGGCCACCATGCTGACGATGATCGAGGTCGACCCGGACGATCCGGCGTTCGATAACCCCACCAAACCGATCGGGCCGGTCTACGACAAGGAGACCGCCGAGAAGCTGGCCGCCGAGGGCGGTTGGTCGATCGCCCCCGATGGCGACAAGTTCCGGCGGGTGGTCGCGAGCCCGAAACCCAAGCGCATCTTCGAGATTCGGCCCATCCGGATGCTCGTCGACGCCGGGGTGATCGTGGTCTGTGCCGGCGGCGGCGGCATCCCCACGATGTACGACCAGAACCGCAAGCTGCGCGGCGTCGAGGCCGTCATCGACAAGGATCTGGCGGCCTCGCTGCTGGCGCAGGAACTCGGGGCCGACCTGCTGGTGATCGCCACCGATGTCGACGGCGTCTACCTGAACTGGGGCACACCCGATCAGCAGAAGGTGGGCGCGGTAACGCCCGAGGAGCTGTCCGGACTGGATCTGCCGAAGGGCTCGATGGGGCCCAAGGTCGATGCCGCGTGCCAGTTCGCGCGGGCCACCGGCCACGAGGCCGTGATCGGGTCGCTGGCCGATATCGACGAAATCGTACGGGGCACGGCGGGCACCCGGGTCAAGGTGGCCCGCTGACCGACAATCCCTAGCCGCGCCGCCAGGTCAGGATCCCGGCGTCGGCCTGCTGCGACAGGTGCAGTTGATCATCCTTGATCAGGAAGGTGCGTACGTTCGACAGCGCCTTGCCCACCTGCCCGTCCAGGGACGGTTGCGGGCACATCATCATGGTGCTCGCGATGGGGCCGAACACCAGCGTGCCCTCGGCGCTGTCGCCGCTGGGTTCGAGTTTGTAGGTGCCCCTGCCTCGGTTGCAGTCGAGCTGGAAGAACGCGTCGGTGCCGTTCTTGTCGAACGTGACGGTGAACTTGGTCGGGTCGGGGACCGGGGTGGTGCCCTGCGCATCATCCATCGACTGCAACGAGACCAATTGCCAGGTGGTGCCGGGCAGGGCGATCGGGGTGGCGCCGCTTTCCGGTGAGCCGGAACCCGAGGAGCACGCGACGGCCACCGCCGCGGTGCCCGCCACCAGCAGGGCGGTCAGCGGTCGGAGCGTCATCTGCACGCGTTCGACCTTACCGACGCCGGGATCCGGCCGCCGCGCGTCGCGTGGATACTGGGACGGTGAATCCGGCCCCTGAGCACGCCACGGACGCAGCGCTGGCGGCGGATCTGGCCGCCGATGCCGGAAAGCTGTTGCTTGCCATCCGCGACGAGGTCGGTTTCGACTACCCGTGGGACCTCGGGGACATCGGCGACGCGCGGGCCAACGCGCTGCTGTTGCGCCGGCTGCGGGCCGAACGGCCCGACGACGCGGTGCTCTCGGAGGAGGCCCCCGACGATCGGGCCCGACTGCAGTCGGACCGGGTGTGGATCATCGACCCCGTCGACGGCACCCGGGAGTTCTCCACCCCGCGCCGGCCGGACTGGGCGGTGCACGTGGCGCTCTGGCAGCGGGTCGGCGGTCCCGACGGGACCATCACCGACGCCGCGGTCGCGCTGCCCGCCGTCGGCAAGGTGTACCGCACCGACACCGTGGCGATGGCGCCGCGCCGGGATCCGTCGGCGCCCATCCGGATCACCGCGAGTGCGAACCGGCCGCCGCGGGTGTTGTTCCGGATGGCCGACTTCCTCGACTTCGAAATGGTCCGCATCGGTTCGGCCGGCGCCAAGGCGATGGCGGTGGTGCGCGGCGAGGTGGACGCCTACCTGCATGCTGGCGGGCAGTGGGAGTGGGACTCCGCGGCACCGGCGGGGGTGGTGCTGGCGGCCGGCATGCACGCCTCCCGACTGGACGGGTCGCCGATGCTCTACAACCGTCCCGACCCCTACCTGCCGGACCTGTTGATGTGCCGGCCCGAGTTGGCCGACGTGCTGCTCGACGCGATCCGGACGGCGGGCGGTCCGGATGCTCCGCGCTACCAGCTGGACTACCCGTAACGCGCTACCCATAGAGTTGGCACCCATGGAATCGTGGTCGGCGCCGGAGATCCCGGAGTTGCCGGGTCAGGGTCCGCAGTTGCGGCTCTACGACAGCGCCGATCGGCAGGTTCGGCCGGTGTCGCCGGGCGCCACGGCCACCATGTACGTCTGCGGGATCACGCCGTACGACGCGACCCATCTGGGTCATGCCGCAACCTATCTGACCTTCGATCTGGTCAACCGGCTGTGGCGCGACGGCGGCCACCGGGTGCACTACGTGCAGAACGTCACCGACGTCGACGACCCGCTGTTCGAGCGGGCCGACCGGGACGGGATCGACTGGCGTGAGCTGGGCGACCGTGAGACGCAGCTGTTCCGCGACGACATGACCGCGTTGCGCGTGCTGCCCCCGCAGGACTACGTGGCCGCCACCGCCGCCATCGACGAGGTGGTCGAGATGGTCGAGAAGATGCTGGCTTCCGGCTCGGCGTACGTGGTCGACGACCCGGAGTACCCGGACGTCTATTTCCGCGCCGACGCCACCCGGCAGTTCGGTTACGAGTCCGGGTACGACCGGGAGACCATGCGCACACTGTTCGCCGAGCGTGGTGGCGACCCGGACCGTTCCGGTAAGGCCGACCCGCTGGATGCCCTGGTCTGGCGTGCGGTGCGACCCGGTGAGCCGAGCTGGCCCTCGCCGTTCGGGCCCGGCCGGCCCGGCTGGCACGTCGAGTGTTCGGCGATCGCGACCGACCGCCTCGGGATGGGTTTCGATATCCAGGGCGGCGGCGGTGACCTGATCTTCCCGCACCATGAGTTCTCCGCCGCCCACGCCGAATCCGTAACGGGCGAACGGCGTTTCGCGCGGCACTACGTGCATGCCGGGATGATCGGCTGGGACGGCCACAAGATGTCCAAGAGCCGCGGCAATCTGGTCCTGGTGTCCCGGTTGCGGGCCGAGGGCGTGGACCCCGGCGTGATCCGGCTTGGGTTGTTCGCCGGGCACTACCGCAGCGACCGGTACTGGAGCTCGGAGGTGTTCGACGAGGCGCAGGCGCGACTGGGCCGGTGGCGGGCCGCCACGGCGCTGTCCGCCGGCCCGGACACCGCCGATGTGATTGCGCGGGTGCGGCAGTACCTGGCCGACGACCTCGACACCCCGAAAGTCATTGCCGCACTGGATGGTTGGTCCGACGACGCGCTGGAATACGGTGGCCATGACGCAGCGGCGCCCGGTTGGATCCGCGTCGCCGTCGACGCGCTGCTCGGCATCGTGCTCTGACCCACGCCCAAACCGCGAGCGTGCGTGTCGGTCCGCGACACGCCGTCGCATAACGGCCTTCTGTGCACACTTGCGGCGGAGGGCACCTAGGTTCGAGGGATGGCATCCGTGCAACGCGCCGACCTGGTGCTGTCCGGCGGCGGTGTCAAAGGGATCGGCCTCGCCGGGGCCGTCGCGGCGTTGGCCGATGCGGGCTATGCACCACAACGCGTCTCCGGTACCTCGGCGGGAGCGTTGGTGGGCGCTATCCTGGCCGCGGCGGCGCAACGCGGCCCAGTGACCGCCGATCAGCTCCGCGAGCTGGCCATGCGGATCGACTATCGCGCACTGCTCGACCAGGGCACGGTCCAACGAATCCCCCTGCTGGGGCCGGCGGTCGGGGTGCTCACCGGCGACGGCATCTACCGCGGCGATGCCCTGCACGACTGGGTCGAGGGCCAGCTCGCCGAATATGGTGTCAGCACTTTCGCCGATCTGGCACTGCCCGATCGCGGGCTGCCTCCCGAGCAGCGGTACCGGCTGGTTGTGACGGTTGCCGACGTCACCCTGGGGCAGCTGATCCGGCTACCGTGGGACTACCAACGCGTGTACGGGCTCGATCCCGACCAGCAGTCGGTCGCCGACGCGGTGCGGGCGTCGACCGCCATCCCGTTCTTCTATCGGCCGGCCACCTTGGTCGCCGCCGACGGGCGGAAGTCGACCCTGGTTGACGGCGGACTGCTGTCGAACTATCCGATCGACTCGCTGAACCGTCCGCGGGGCGGGCCGCGCTGGCCGACGTTCGGCGTCACCTTGCTGCCCGATCTGCCTGCCGAGAATGAGCAGCTGATCCCGGCGCTACGGCCACTGCACCTGCTGACCGGGCCGACGCTGCTCGAGCAGGTGGTCACCACCATCCTGGTCGGCCATGACCAGACGTACCTGAACCAGCCCTCGGTCAGCGCCCGCACCATCCGGGTGGACACCGCCGACATCGGCGTGCTCGATTTCAATCTCTCGGACACCCAGAAGGCCGCCCTGTACGACAAGGGCTTTACGGCTGCCCGAAAGTTCCTGTCCCACTGGGACTTTGCCGACTACGTTGCCCGGTTCCGTTAGTCCGAAGCCGTGCTGGTCGATCGCCGGCGGAACCAGCCCCGCTTGGCGGGTGCGGGTTGGCGGCCCGGTCCGCTGTCGTGCCGGCCATCGCACCACTGCCCGGCCGGGGCCGCGTGCTTCACGGCGGCGATGTGTTGCCCACAGCCCGCCCACGTGGTCTTGCCGCACACCTTGCACTTGACTGCTCGGCACATTCTGCTTTCCTACCTTCTCTCGATCGGCGTCAGGCGAGGCTGAGGAACAGTGTCTCGAGCTCCGAGATGGTCGGTTTCCCAGGGTCGATATCGTCGGAATCTGGAGCCTGGATGCAGGTGCGCAGGTTGGCCGCGATGATCGCAAAGCCGGCCCGGTCCAACGCTTTTGAGACGGCCGCCAGTTGGGTGACGATGTCCTGGCAGGTACGGCCCTGCTCCACCATGGCGATCACGCCGCCCAGTTGGCCGTGCACGCGACGAAGCCGGTTGAGCGTGGCGGTGGACGCACTGCGGCATTCGTTCCCTTCGGTCATCACAATACTATACCCCGTATGGTATTAATAGCTCGTACCGAACCGAGATGGGAATCGAGCAATGGCCAAGCCGTCAGTCTCCGGCGCGCTGAAGAAGTATTGGGTGGTAGTGGTGATCGTGGTGGCGCTGTTCTCGGCCGGCGTCGTGGTGGCCCGTCTGCGCACCTTCTTCGATTCTGATCAACCGTTGGCGCCAGATTCGGGCCACGCCGACGCGATCGTGCCGTTCAACGTCAAGCGGGTGACCTACGAGATCGTCGGCCCGCCGGCCACCTCCGGCCGGGTCAGTTACCTCGACGACAAGGGCCGCACGCACGAGGAGTCGTTCTCCGGCCTGCCCTGGTCGGTGACCGTCAGTACCACCGACCCGGGCTTGCTGGCCAACGTGGTGGCCCAGGGTGACAGCGTGACGTTGGGGTGCCGGATCCTGGTCGACGGCAAGCTGGTCGTGGAACAGCACGCCAAGGGCGCCGACGCGCAGACGTTCTGTCTGGATAAAGCCGCATGACCAGCGAGTCGAACAGCCGCCCGGTCATCCCGCGGACCATCCGGCGCTGGGCCGTGCCCATAATCCTGGCGTGGGTCGCACTCACGGCCGGGCTCAATCTGCTTCTGCCACAGGTCGAAATCGTCGGCGAGCACAATGCCGTGTCGATGTCCCCGCAGGACGCGCCCTCGGTCATCGCTGCCAAGAGAATTGGCGCAACCTTCCAGGAGTCCACTTCTGACAGCCTGGCGATGGTGGTTCTGGTGGGCGATGGCGAGCTCGGCCCCGAGGCGCACCGGTACTACGACACGCTGACCGACAGGTTGCGGCAAGACACCGAACACGTCCAGCACGTGCACGACTTCTGGGGTGACATGATCACCGCTGCCGGCGTGCAGAGCAGCGACGGCAAAGCCGCCTACGTGCAACTCAACCTCGCCGGCGATCAGGGCAGCACTCAGGGCAACGAATCGGTGAAGGCGATCCGCGCGATCGTCGCGGACACCCCGCCGCCGGCCGGACTGCACGTCTATGTCACCGGCCCGGCTCCGTTGACCACCGATTCGCTGGCCGCTGGCGACGCGAGCATGGTGAAGATGACCGCAGTCACCATGGCGGTGATCACCGTCATGCTGCTGCTCGTCTATCGATCGGTCAGCACGGTACTGCTGACCCTTGCCATCGTCGGCATCGAGATGGGATCCGCGCGCGGTATGGTCGCCCTGCTCGGCCATTTCCGATTGATCGACTTCTCGACCTTCTCGGTGCCGCTGTTGACCGCCTTGGCGATCGCGGCGGGTACCGACTACGCCATCTTCCTCATCGGCCGCTATCAGGAGGCCCGGCAGAACGGCGAGGACCCGGAGCAGGCCTACTACAACGCATTTCACGGCGTCGCCCATGTGATCCTGGGCTCGGGTCTCACGGTCGCGGGTGCCGTGTTGTGTCTGCGGCTGACCCGGTTGGCCTATTTCAAGTCGCTGGCGTTCCCGTCGGCGATCGGTCTGCTGGTGGTCGTGCTGGCATCGCTGACCGCGGCGCCGGCGATCATGGTGGTGGCCACCCGACGGGGCCTGATGGATCCCCAGCGCGCCATGAAGACCAAGGGCTGGCGGCGGGTCGGCACGGTGACGGTGCGCTGGCCCAAGCCGGTGCTGGCGGCGGCCACCTCCGTTGTGCTGCTCGGCATCCTCGCCATGATCGGCTACAAGACGAGTTACAACGACCGGTACTACGTTCCATCCGACGTGCCTGCCAACATCGGATATGCAGCCGCCGAAAAGCATTTCAGCGCGGCGCGACTCAACCCTGACATCATGATGATCGAGTCCGACCACGACATGCGCAACCCCGCCGACATGATCGTGCTGGACCGGATTGCCAAGTCGCTGTTCAGGATTCGGGGTATCGCCGAGGTTCAGAGCATCACCAGGCCGCTGGGATCCCCGATCGCCCACAGCTCGATCCCATACCAGGTCAGTATGTCGTCGGTACCCATTACACAGAACCTGCAGTTCCTGCGGGAGCGGGTCGGCGACATCGACAGGATGTCCGGCAACCTGGGCGACATGGTTACTTCGATGACCCGGATGCAGGCCCTGATGAGCCGCCTCGCCGATTCGATGCACGACACCGTCGGCTCCGCCGACGGGATGGTCGGCTCGGCGCACCAGGGGGTGGCGGACATGAACACTATGAAGGCCACCTTGGACGAGATGCGGGACAACATCGCCGACTTCGACGACGAGGTTCGGCCGATCCGCAACTACTTCTATTGGGAGCCAAACTGTTTCAACATCCCGGCCTGTTCCGGGGTGCGCGCGGCATTCGATGCACTCGACGGTGTCAACAGCTTCAGCGACAACATGGCGGCCCTGCAGAAGAGCATGGACGCCATGGTGGCCGGCATGGACACGACCGTCGGCGGGATGAATGAGATGGACACCGTGGTCCCGCAGCTGGTCGCGCAGTTCCCGCCGGTCATCGCGACAGCCATCACCATGCAACACACGATGCAGACCATCCACAGCAGCTTCGGCGGGTTGATCACCCAGATGCAGCAGATGACCGATACCGCCACGGCGATGGGGGAGGCGTTCGACGCCTCCAAGAGTGACGACTACTTCTATCTGCCGCCGGAGGTGTTTGCCAACCCGGACTTCCAGAAAGGCCTGAAACTGTTCCTGTCGCCGGACGGCACGGCGGCCCGGATCATCATCACCCACGATGTCGACCCGGCCACCGAAGCCGGCATCTCGACGGTCGACGAGGAGGTGGTCGCGGCGCACGAGGCGATCAAGGGCACCGCGTTGGCCGACGCCGAGGTGTACCTGACCGGGACGGCGGCCACCTACCGGGACATTCAGTCCGGGGCAAAGTACGACACCATGATTGCGGCGTTCGCAGCGCTGACGCTGATCTTCCTGGTCATGGTCATCATCACCCGGGCCCTGATCGCGTCGCTGGTGATCGTCGGCACCATCGTGCTGTCGCTCGGCGCTGCGTTCGGCATCTCGGTGATGGTGTGGGAGCGGGTCCTGGGCATCGAGCTCAACTGGATCGTGCTGGCATTCGCCGTGATCATCCTGATGGCCGTCGGCAGCGACTACAACCTGCTACTGGTGTCGCGGTTCAAGGAGGAGGTCGGCGCCGGCATCAACACCGGCATCATCCGGTCCATGGGCAGTACCGGCAGCGTGGTCACCGCCGCCGGCCTGGTCTTCGCGTTCACCATGGGTTCGATGGCGTCCGGTGACCTGCTCAACGTCGGGCAGGGCGGCACCACCATCGGGATCGGGTTGTTGGTCGACACGCTGATCGTGCGGTCCCTGATGACACCGTCGATCGCCGCACTGCTCGGGCCCTGGTTCTGGTGGCCGTTGCGGGTCCGGTCCAGGCCGGTCTACCGGCCTCCGGTGTCCGAACTGCCGGACGCCGCACCGCCCCCGGGCGAGGCGCTGGGCTCTGCTCCGGGCTGAGCTGCCAGCACCCGGTCGAGGAAGGCTTCAGAGTCCTGCTTCCAGGCGATAACGAAGTCGCCATGACCGTCGCGGCTGATGGCCAGCGCGGGGCAGAACCAGCTGCTGTCGTCGGCGAAGAAATGCGGCGAACCTACTACCCCGCGGGCCCGACCATCGGCCCAGTCGGCATGCACGGCGACGCTGGTGGCCTCCGGATCCAGTGGCACCAGCTGGAAGTGATCGGCGATATGTCCGGCGACCTGTCGCCGGCCGATGTCCAGACCATCCTCGAAAACGGCCTTCCGCAACGCCAGGGCGACGCGCTCGGCCAGCGCCGGGTCCCCGCTGCGCTGGGCCGCGGCCATCACCGCGTAGGCCGGCATGGACGTGCTCGGGAACGACGCAACGGCGAACCCGGTGAATAGGTCAGGACGCACCGAGGCGCGCAGTGACGTGATCTCGGCGGCGATGTGGCCGGGATCCAACGGGGCGCCGTTGATCAACTCCAGCGGCCAGGAACGCACCTCGAGCAGCGGCTCGGCGAGGCCGGCCGCGGTGCGCCGGTCGATGACCGTGCGCAGCCCCACATAGGCGAACGGGCACAGGACCTCGGCGAAAACCTCCAGCGTGCGCACGGTCAGCCCCGGAAACCCGGGCCTCGGCGGCGCAGATACCGCTCGAACTCGGCGGCCAGCGCGTCGCCGTCGATCTTGCCCAGCGCCTCGTTCATGTCCACCTCGGCGTCGCCGCGCTCCTCGAGGGACTGCACGTACTCGGCGATCTCCTCGTCGTCCGAGGTCATCTCCGTGACGGCTTCCTCCCACTCCTCGGCCTGCTGCGGCAGGTCACCGAGCGGCACCTCGATGTCGAGGACGTCCTCGACGCGGCGCAGCAGCGCTACCGTGGCCTTGGGGTTGGGGGGTTGCGAGACGTAGTGCGGGACGGCGGCCCAAAAGGTGACGGCCGGGATGCCGGCCGCCACGCACGCGTCCTGGAATACCCCGGCGATGCCGGTGGGGCCCTCGTAGCGGGTCTCTTCCAGGCCGAAATATTTCGCCGAATCGCGGGACTAGGCCGCCCCGGACACCGGAACGGGCCGGGTGTGCGGGGTGTCGGCCAGCAGCGCGCCCAGGATGACGACGGTGTCGACGTCGAGCTTCTCGGCGATGGTCAACAGCTCCGCGCAGAACGTCCGCCACCGCATGTTCGGTTCGACGCCGTGCATCAGCACGATGTCGCGGTCGCTGCCCGGCGGCCGGCAGTGTGAGATCCGCATCGACGGCCACACCAACTCGCGGGTGACGCCGTCGATCTGGCGGATGACCGGCCGGTTCACCTGGTAGTCGTAGTAGGCCTCGTCGTCGATCTCGATGATCGTCTCGGCTTCCCACATGGCGTCCAGGTGCTCGAGCGCGTCACTGGCGGCGTCACCGGCGTCGTTCCAGCCCTCGAAGGCCGCGACGACGATGGTGTTGCTCAGTTCTGGCAGGCTGGCATCGGACGGGGACACCAATTCAGCGTAATGCCTGTGGTGCGGTGGAGAGACCGTCGCGCGCAGCAGATCGGCGCGGTTCTGCCCCGTCGACTGCCCTGTTCCGGCCGTCGTGGCCAGATGCGTTTGGCAGCAACCCGGCTGATCGTGGAGACTTGAACGGACCTCCCAGACATTGCCGACCAGATCCGCGAGCTGGTCGTGCTGGGAGTCCGGACGTCAGGCGGCGTCGTAGACTTTTCTGGTCGAGAGGCGTTGCAACGGTTATTCGGGTGGCCACGTGTCCCCCTGGGAACCGCCACGCTCGGCAGAGTCAAGGACGCCTTCCGTTACGGAAGGAACGTACGTGAGCTCCTCAGTGTTGAACACATTCGTGCCAAACATCCGCCCGGACCAGACCGACGCACTGACTGCGGCCCTGGGCCAGCGGATCATGGTGATCGACGGCGCCATGGGCACCGCGATCCAGCGCGACCGGCCCGACGAGGCCGGCTACCGCGGCGAGCGGTTCAAGGACTGGCCGAGCGATCTCGTCGGCAACAACGACCTGCTCACCCTGACGCAACCGCACATCATCGAGGGCATCCATCGCGAGTATCTCGAAGCGGGCGCCGACATCCTGGAGACGAACACGTTCAACGCGAACGCGGTCTCGCTCTCCGACTACGGCATGGCGGAGTTCAGTTACGAACTGAACTACGCCGGCGCCGCGCTGGCCCGCCGGGCCTGCGACGAGTTCAGCACGCCGGACAAGCCGCGCTACGTCGCGGGCGCGCTGGGCCCGACGACGCGCACCGCGTCGATCTCGCCGGACGTCAATGATCCCGGCGCCCGCAACGTCTCCTACGACCAGTTGGTCAGCGCCTACCTCGACGCCGCCAAGGGTTTGGTCGACGGCGGGGCCGATCTCCTGATCGTCGAGACGTTCTTCGACACGCTCAACGCCAAGGCCGCGGTGTTCGCCATCGAGACGCTGTTCGAGGAGCGCGGCCGCCGCTGGCCGGTGATCATCTCGGGCACCATCACCGACGCGTCCGGGCGGACGTTGTCCGGTCAGACCACCGAGGCGTTCTGGAATTCGATGAGGCACGCCAGGCCGATCGCGGTGGGGCTCAACTGTGCCCTGGGCGCGCCGGAGATGCGGCCCTACCTCGCCGAGATGTCGCGGATCGCGGACACCTTCGTGTCCTGCTACCCGAATGCCGGGCTGCCCAACGCCTTCGGCGAGTACGACGAGTCCCCGGTGTGCCAGGCGGGCTATCTCGCCGAGTTCGCCGAGGCCGGTCTGGTCAACCTGGTCGGTGGCTGCTGCGGAACCGCACCCGAGCACATCGCCGAGATCG
>RRZU011068625.1_pt1 | contig 24768 bp, 21 predicted proteins | sample 2165561 | NCBI WGS metagenome assembly RRZU01 (sample SAMN10456909, study PRJNA506462) | wastewater metagenome | isolation source: wastewater sludge | place: USA: Moscow, Idaho | reverse complement strand
TACGGTATAGCTGGTATCCCTAGGGATACCAGCTATACCGTATACCAATCGCTGCTTAAGGTGCGCAAGGCGTACCCCGATGCCGCGCCCGCCCTACCCGTGCTGCCCGAGCGCGTTACCGCCGAGCGCAGCATCGCCTACGCGGTGCTCGACAGCACCGTTTGGGGCCCGCGCACGCTGCACCTCGACCTGTTCCACCCCCGCAAAGCCGGAAGCTACCCCGCCGTGGTGATGGTGCATGGCGGAGGCTGGCGCTCGGGCGACCGATCGATGCAGCACCCCCTGGCCATGCAGCTGGCGGCCAACGGCTACGTTACGGTGACGGTGGAGTACCAGCTCTCGCTCGAGGCCACCTACCCTGCGGCGGTGCACAACGTTAAGGCGGCCATCCGCTGGCTGCGCGCCAACGCCAACAGGTACGGCATCGACACCAGCCGCATCGCCATATCGGGCTGCTCGGCAGGTGGGCAGCTGGCCGCGCTGGTTGGCGCCACCAACGGCATCTCTAAGTTCGAGGGCAACCAAGGAAACCTCCAGCACTCGAGCGCGGTGCAGGCCGTTATCGACATCGACGGGGTGGTCGACTTTCTGGCACCGGCCTCGCTCAACCTCATCCGTAAGCCCGATGCTGCCGATGTAGGGTGGTTTGGCGGCACCTTCGTCCAGAAGCCCGAGGTATGGAAGGAGGCCTCGCCCATCTTCTGGGTGGGCAAGAGCACGGTGCCCTATCTCTTCATCAACAGCGGCCTACCGCGCTTCCACGCGGGGCAAGACGAGATGGTGGGCATCCTCAACCAGCACGGCATCTACCACCAGGTGCACAACATCGACGTAAAGGTGCACCCGTTCTGGCTCTTCCATCCCTGGTTTAGCCCAACGGTTAAGCTGATGGTCGATTTCCTAAACCGAACGCTGAAGGCGGGAGAGCCAGCATCGGCCCGCTAAACGATACAAAAAGGGCTGTCTTAAAAGTATCTCGGCACTGATATCAAGAATCACGAAACGCCACCACGGCCTACGGCAACGTGGTTTAGCATGTCGCAATTCGCATATCGCAATACCTGATACGCCTTTTAAGACAGCCCTTATGCTATGCTGCTAGTTGAAATTCTGTAGAAGTCGCTTATGGGGGTTGATCCAAATTATGGGGACTTCGCCGTACTTTGGATTCTTCCGAATCAGCCCGTAGTTGATGGAGGTGGTAAGGATGTAGTCGGCCTCGATGCTACCCGCAAAGCTGAAGATCTCGTCCACGAAATTATCCGATCCGGTGGCCGATTTTATTCCGTACACGATGTTGTTAGCTTCGAGAACCTGCTTGGTGAAGTAGATGTTGCTAAGCAGCTCGCGCTTGGGCTGGGCATCCGAAAGAACCGGCTTTACAAAGTTGAAGTTGCACTCGTACTTGCGCGAAAACGCAATTACGCAATCGATCACATCCTTAAACTCCGCCTCATGCTCCATGGGGATAACGATTTCGATGGAGCTATGCTTAGTTTGGGGGGCCTTGTTGGTAACCAAAACCGCCACGTCGGTATCGCCGTACTTCGAGTACTCGCGTGCAATAGCAACCTCTTCGCCCTTTGGAATGGAGTAGGTTTCGGGTGAAATAATAATGGAGCAGCTGTACTCGTTCAAGACCTCTTTCATACAGCTCTTAAAAGCGCCCTGCTTTACGATACAATCCGGCACAATGCCATACTTACGGCCCAGCTCTTCGGCGGCCGATTTTAGCAGCTCCCGTTCCCGTTCCACCTCCATATCGTAGGAAGCCTTCGATTCGAACAGGCCCTTCTCCTTTACTATTCTAACAAGCAGAACCGGGTACTCAATTTTTTTTCTCATGAACTGTGCATGCCTGTACGCATTTTCCGCTTGCTCCGAGCCATCCCACAAGACAACAATGTAAGTTTTTCCCCTATCCATAAGCCGCTTATTAAAAGAATTCTTGAACTGCGTAAATATATAAATTATTACTTTTTAACTGTGTGTTAACGCTATATTTTTATCAAAATCGTTGAGGGTTGATTTTACGGACATTAACCGCACTCGTAAGGCAGCCAACCCACAAATTGCGGTAAGTAGCTCACAATAAAAGCGGCGAATTCCTACTTTTGCTCAAAATTTTGCCATTAGATGAAAATCGTTTTTGCCACCAACAACCTCCACAAGGTAAAGGAGGTTCAGGAGATGCTTCCTCAGGATATCGAGCTGCTAACCCTCGCACAGGTCAACATCAACGAGGATATTCCCGAAGACTATCCTACCCTCGAAGGGAATGCGCTGCAGAAGGCCCGCTACATCTTCGAGAAGTACGGCTACAGCTGCTTTGCCGACGATACCGGACTAGAGGTAGCGGCGCTCGACAACGAGCCTGGCGTGTACTCGGCCCGCTATGCTGGCGAGCAAAAATCGTCGGAGGATAACATCGACAAGGTGCTAGCTAAGCTGGGCAACAGCAGCAACCGCAAGGCGTGCTTCCGCACCGTAATCACCCTAATCCTCGACGGCAAAGAGACCCTCTTCGAAGGGCACGTAGATGGCGACATCCTCACCGAGCGCCACGGCACCGACGGCTTCGGATACGACCCCATCTTCAGGCCCGAAGCCTACACCGAGAGCTTCGCCGAGATGCCGCTCGACGCCAAGAACGCCATCAGCCATCGCGGCCGCGCTGTTGCCAAGCTGGTAGCATTCTTAAACAACCTATAAAAACATGGGCAGATGGAGCACAAGGTAAAAGGAATCATACTGCACGGCATTCGCTTTAAGGAGACCAGCCTCATCTGCCACATCTATACCAACGCGTTTGGCCGTAAGACCTACATCTTTAACGGCGTATACAAGGCTAAGAGCAAGGGGAAGGCAGCCATGCTGCAGCCCCTTTTCCTACTCGACCTCGACGTCCACCAAAACGATAAGGCCGAGATTCAGCGGGTAAAGGATTTCCGCCTCAGCACGCCCTACCAGAGCATCCCCTTCGACCCGGTTAAAAGTTCGCTGGCCTTCTTCATCAGCGAGCTGCTCTACAAGCTGCTTAGGGAGGAGCATCCAAATCCACAGCTATTCGAGTTCCTATCCAACGCCCTCATCGCTCTCGATGTGCTCGACGAGGGGGTATACAACTTCCACCTCTACCTGATGGTGCAGCTCACCAAGTACCTCGGCCTTCACCCCACCCTGCTCGACGAGGGTACACCCGCCTTCTTCGACCTAAAGTCGGGCCACTTTACCCCTATCGAGCCCAAGCACCCCTTGTATATGAACCGCCACCTTTCGCGCTGCTTCGAGCAGCTCTACTCCATTCCGCTTGCCAGCCTAGCCTCCGTACACATGAGCCGCTCCGAGCGCCAGGAATTCATCAAAAAAATGCTGGAGTTCTACTCCATTCACTTTGGCGGGAGCATCGAGCTAAAGTCGCTCAGCGTGGTGCACGAGCTCTTCGACTAGCGATACTTCCACCATCCGCCCGATTCACTAATCACTGTTCGCTACTCACTAAATTATTGCCAATTCGTACGAATTGAATACCTTTGCCTCCAAAATCATACGTTCATGCTCAAGTATAAAAGAGTTCTGCTAAAGCTTAGCGGCGAGGCCCTGATGGGCGCCGACAAGTACGGCATTAACACCAAAGTGCTCAACGAGTACGCCGAACAAATCAAGGAAGTTGCCCAGTTGGGCGTTGAAGTAGGAATAGTAATCGGCGGCGGCAACATTTTCCGCGGCCTCTCGGGCGTAAACAAAGGGTTCGACCGCGTAAAGGGCGACCAAATGGGGATGCTGGCAACGGTTATCAACTCCATTGCTATCCAATCGGCCCTCAACAGCATCGGCCAAAAGGCAAAGGTACTAACCTCCATCAACATGGCTCCTGTCGGCGAAATCTACTCGAAGGATAAGGCGCTTGAGCTCTTTGCCCAAGGCTACGTAGTGATTATCGGCGGTGGCACCGGCAACCCCTTCTTCACCACCGACACCGCTTCGTCGCTCCGCGGAGTGGAGATCGAAGCCGAGGTTCTGCTTAAGGGTACCCGCGTCGATGGCGTTTACACCGCCGATCCCGAGAAAGACCCAGCCGCCATTAAGTACGACGAGCTCTCGTTCGACGAGGCCTACAACAAGAATCTGAAGGTGATGGACCTTACCTCGTTTGCCATGTGCAAGGAGAACAACCTCCCAATCATCGTATTCGACATGAATACCGCCGGCAACCTAAAAAAGCTCCTTTTAGGTGAAAAGATTGGAACAATCGTAAAGAATTATTAATTTTGATTTGACAATCAAGATAACCGCATATGACAGAAGTTAAAGCAATTATAACACAAGGCAAGGAGAAGATGGAAAAGGCCGTTCTTCACCTCGAAGAATCGTTGGTAACCATCCGCGCGGGCAAAGCAAACCCAGCCATCCTTAACCCTGTAATGGTAGACTACTACGGCAGCATGATGCCCATCAACCAAGTTGCCAGCATCAACACCCCCGATGCCAAAACCATTATTGTTGCTCCTTGGGAAAAGAAGATGCTTCCCGTTATCGAAAAGGCAATTCTTACCTCAGGAATTGGGCTAACCCCAAGCAACAACGGAGAGCACATCCGCTTGATTATTCCACCGCTTACCGAAGATCGTCGTAAGGAGCTTGTAAAGCAAGTTCGTAACGAAGGCGAACATGCCCGCGTAGCGCTTCGCAACATCCGCCGCGATGCCAACGAAGCCATCAAGAAGCTGATCAAAGCCGAAAGCCTTCCCGAAGATGTGGCTAAAGACGGCGAAACCGAAGTACAAAAGGTAACCGACAGCTACAGCAAAAAAATAGACGAGCTACTCGCCCTAAAGGAAAAAGAGATAATGACCGTATAAGTAAAAAGGCAACCCCAACGGTTGCCTTTTTCATTTGCATATTCTAGTGATAATACGTGATCGTGATACAAAAATAGCGAAGTAGTGCAACATTGTTATGGCAGGAAGCACTACCTCGCTTTTCTTTTTGTTCGGGGGAATGAATGAGGAGTGTGGAAGGACCCTCGCTTTTTACCCGAAAGCTTTAAATCGAACATCGACTGGCAGGTCTTCTGACTTTCTCGCATCGTAGGCGCCTTCCCGTTCGCACAGTGGCTCTGATTGCCTCGACTCTTCTCCGAAATTACAGCAGCGGGAACTGTTCAGGAGTCACACCTGATTCCCTTTTAATTTGCTGAAACGCATTGTTTCGTGCAAAACCATCGACACCTCCAAAGGTATATTTTTTGCCAAAAGAACCCTCCTTTTTCCTAAGCTAATTTTTAGTAATATGATTTTTAACAACTTATCGGGACTGCAATTAATGTTTACATTTGCAGTCCAAATTTCATTCGATGGAACATATTAGGAACATTGCGATCATCGCCCACGTAGACCATGGTAAGACTACGCTCGTGGATAAGATGATCCTTCAGGGTAAGCTCTTTAGAGATTCCGACAAGGCAGGAGAGCTTATTCTCGACAACAACGATCTAGAACGCGAACGCGGTATTACCATTCTTGCAAAGAACGTATCTGTTCAGTACAAAGGATTTAAGATCAACATTATTGATACCCCAGGCCACGCCGACTTCGGTGGCGAGGTTGAGCGCGTGCTTAACATGGCCGATGGTGTTCTTCTGCTGGTTGACGCATTCGAAGGCACCATGCCCCAAACCCGCTTCGTGCTCCAAAAGGCGCTAGCGCTGGGTAAGAAGCCTATTGTAGTAGTAAATAAGGTAGACAAGCCTAACTGCCGCCCCGACGAGGTGCACGAAGAGGTATTCGACCTAATGTTCCACCTCGATGCTACCGAAGAGCAGCTCGACTTCCCTACCATTTACGGTAGCGCAAAGCAGGGATGGATGTCTACCGATTGGCAAAACCCAACTACCGACATAACTGCGCTGCTCGACTGCATCATCGAAAACATTCCAGCACCCGAGGCGCACGAGGGAACTCCCCAAATGCTTATTACCTCGCTGGAGTACTCGTCGTACGTAGGCCGTATTGCCATTGGCCGACTACACCGCGGAACGCTTAAGGCAAACATGCCAGTTATTCTTTCGAAGCGCGATGGCAGCCAGGTAAAAACCCGCATTAAAGACCTTATGGTTTTCGAAGGACTTGGCAAGGCAAAGGTAGAAGAAGTACAAGCAGGTGAAATCTGCGCCCTAGTAGGAATCGAAGGATTCGAAATCGGCGACACCATCTGCGACTACGAAAACCCAGAGCCTCTGGAGCCGATCGCCATCGACGAGCCAACCATGAGCATGCTCTTCACCATCAACGACTCGCCATTCTTTGGCAAGGATGGTAAATTCGTAACCTCGCGCCACCTTAAGGAACGCCTTGAGAAGGAGCTTGAAAAGAACCTTGCCCTTCGCGTAGAGAGTGGCGAAACGGCCGACTCATTTATTGTGTTTGGACGTGGTGTACTCCACATCAGCGTGCTTATCGAAACCATGCGCCGCGAAGGTTACGAGCTTCAGGTTGGTCAGCCAAAAGTTATCTTCAAAGAAGTTAACGGCAAGAAATGCGAACCAATCGAGTTCCTAACCATCGACCTTCCCGAAGAAGTAGCAGGTAAAGCCATCGAGCTTGTTACCAAGCGTAAGGGTGTAATGATGAACATGGAACAACGCGGCGACCGCTCGCACCTCGAATTCGAAATTCCATCGCGTGGTATTATTGGTTTACGTAGCAACCTGCTTACCGCAACCCAAGGCGAGGCTATCGTTGCCCACCGCGTAAAAGGATTCGAACCCTACAAGGGCGACATCGAAATGCGCATCAACGGTTCGCTCATCGCAATGGAAACCGGCAACGCCTACGCATACTCCATCAATAAACTTCAGGACAGAGGCAAGTTCTTCATCGCACCTGGCGAGGACGTTTACGCTGGACAGGTAATTGGAGAACATACCCGTGCTGGCGACTTGGTTATCAACGTCACCAAATCGAAGAAGCTAACCAACATGCGCGCCAGCGGTTCCGACGAGAAAACCGCCATTGCTCCTCCAATCGTATTTAGCCTAGAAGAAGCCCTAGAGTACATACAAGAAGATGAGTACGTGGAAATTACACCAAACTCAATGCGTCTCCGTAAGATATTCCTCGACGAAAACCAACGGAAGCGCAATTCAAGATAGTAAGAAGCTGTATTTAAGCCATCCGAGACAACATCGGCTGGCTTAAAGCTGTTTACTATTTTTAAATACGAGATTAATTTCTACCTTTGCGCGATATTTTTTACAAGTGAGCTATCTAAACTGCTATACGATTCCCGTTAAGGGCTTGGCCTTAGGAGAGCATGAAGTAAGCTACGACGTTAACGACAAGTTCTTTAAATGCTTCGAGGATTCGGAGATACAAAAAGGAGATGTCAACGTTCTAGTGCATGCAAAAAAAGCAAGTTCCTTTATCGAACTCGATTTCGATATTGAAGGGAATGTCATGGTTACGTGCGATCGCTGCTTAGAAGAATATTCTCAAAATATCCGCTTCGAAGGAAGCCTGTTTGTAAAGTTTTCTTCCTTGATTAAAGAAGAAGAAGGTGATGTCATCTATGTCGATCCTAATGAAGGCGAGTTAAATCTTGCCCGGTATATCTACGAAAGCATTTGCCTAAGCCTACCCTACCAGAAGATTCATCCGATGGACGAGAATGGCAAAAGCACCTGCAATCCAGAAATGCTGGAACGCTTAGAGGCAATCGAAACCAACTTCTACGAAGAACCTTCGGACAACGAAGAGGAAGAGGTGGAAGAGGAGGAAGAAGACGAAATGCTTTAAGAGCAAAAAAAGAAAATCACCGGACAGTAAAATAGTTAACACGATAAACAAGTTGTAAAATGGCACATCCCAAACACAAAATCTCGAAGACAAGAAGAGATAAGCGTAGAACTCACTACAAAGCTGTAGCTCCAACGATTTCTACATGCTCAAACTGCGGTGCTACTGTACAATACCACAGAGTATGTCCAGAGTGCGGCTTTTACAGAGGACGTCTTGTAGTAGAAAAACAAGTAAACGCATAATCCGCTTTCAAACAAACTTATCAATTAAAGTTGTATGAAAATTGGAGTTGATGCAATGGGTGGCGATTTTGCTCCTGAAGCAGTAGTTTTAGGAGCAATCGAAGCCCAAAAGCAATTTTCAGATGTTCGCTTGGTGCTGATAGGCGACAAGGCTAGGATTGAAGAAGTCCTCGTTCGTGAGGGTGCCGATATCGCTAGTTTTGACATAGTACATACCGACCAGGTGATTGAGATGGGTGAACATCCTGTAAAAGCTTTTAGTTCAAAGCCACAATCTAGCATTGCAATCGGATTTAAGCTCCTTATGGAGGACAAAATCCAAGGTTTTGCCAGTGCTGGAAGTACAGGAGGTATGATGGTTGGCGCAATGTACACCATCAAGCAGATTCCTGGCTTGTTGCGTCCTGCAATTGCAAGTCCTATTCCTGTTAGCCTAGACAAAAAGGCCATCCTTTTAGATGTTGGGCTAAATCCCGACTGTAAGCCTGAAGTACTCGTACAGTATGCTATGCTAGGATCGGTTTACGCGCAATACGTGCTTGGAATCGAAAACCCACGCGTTGGCTTGCTGAATATTGGCGAAGAGGAAGAAAAAGGTAGCATTCTAACCCAAGCCACCTACGGCCAGCTAAAGGATGCTAGCGGAATAAACTTTATTGGCAACATCGAAGGCCACGATGTATTTCATGGCAAAGCCGATGTTATCGTAACAGATGGCTTTACCGGAAATGTACTGCTCAAAACAGCAGAAAGCTTTTACGGTTTGCTACACAAAGAAGGCATCAGAAACGAATTCTTTGAAGGCTTCAACTTCGAGAACATTGGGGGTACCCCTGTGCTAGGTGTTAACGGCGTGGTAATTATCGGCCACGGCATTTCCAACGCAAAGGCAATCAAAAACATGATAAAACAGGCGATTGATTGCGCCAACGGAGGAATTGTAGAGCACATTCGCGAAAACTTACAATAAATTTAAACCTCATCCATTTCTAATGGGTGAGGTTTGTTTAACTTATACCTCTCCCATTAAAGAGAGGTACTAAAACAAGTCAGATGGAGAAAATTTCGGCTGCAATAACAGGTATTGGAGGATATATTCCCGAATATATTCTCACCAACGACGAGTTAAGTACCATGGTGGATACCACCGATGAGTGGATAATGACTCGGATTGGAATAAAAACCCGCCATATCCTAAAAGGCGAAGGCAAAGGAGCCTCAGATATGGGTGCAGCTGCAGTTAACCAACTTCTTGAAAAAACGAATACCAATCCTGAAGATGTTGATCTGATCATCTGCGCTACCGTAACCCACGACATGATGTTTCCTGCTACGGCAAACATCATTGCCGACAAGTGCGGCATTAAAAATGCCTTTGGTTTTGACGTAAACGCAGCCTGCTCGAGTTTCCTATACTCCCTAACTGTTGCACAGAAGTTTATCGAGTCTGGAAGCCACAAAAAGGTAATTGTAGTAGGATCAGACAAGATGTCAGCTATTGTTGACTATACTGATAGAACTACCTGTCCAATTTTTGGAGATGGTGCAGCAGCGGTTCTTTTGGAACCTAACTACGAAGGTCTAGGTGTTGTTGACTCGATCCTTCGCTCTGATGGAGTTGGACGCAAACACTTAAACATGAAGGCTGGCGGTTCATGTTATCCTGCAACACACGAAACGGTAGAAAATCGCGAACATTACATCTACCAAGAAGGTCAAGCGGTTTTCAAATGGGCTGTTTCGAACATGGCCGACACCACCCTAGAGTTGATGGAAAAAAACAATCTTAAAGGCGAAGATATCGCTTGGTTGGTTCCCCATCAAGCCAACCTTCGCATCATCGACGCTACCGCTAACCGTGCAAACGTTGAGCGCGAAAAGGTAATGATCAACATCGAAAAGTACGGAAACACTACCTCTGCAACGCTTCCTCTATGCCTTTGGGACTACGAGAAGCAGCTGAAGAAGGGTGACAACATCATATTTGCGGCCTTTGGCGGTGGCTTTACTTGGGGTGCACTCTACCTTAAGTGGGCTTACGACGGCGAGAAGGTCGGCAAGTAAAAAAGCATTGCTCGAACGCGATATTTTTACTACATTCGCGTTCCGAATGGCTCCATAGTTCAAGGGATAGAACGGAAGTTTCCTAAACTTTAAATACAGGTTCGAGTCCTGTTGGAGCTACAAAAGTCGTCGCTGATTTTAGTGACGACTTTTTTTGTTAACACCCAAATAAAAAGAACACCAAATAGTTCCCTACTCTTTTACACTCTACACCCTTACTCCCCCTCTATTCAAGACTAATATCGGCAAGTCTACGTAAACGATTTTACGAAACCAAAGCGAAGAGCATAACCATTCCCCGCAGGGATATGCCAATTTGACATCGGGATACGAACGGAGCGTATTCGGACTTTGTTCAGACTCTCCCCCTTTTCATACGACATAATGCCAGATTCCATCCGTTCTATAACGCGATTGATGCGCCTTAAAAAGCGCTATCGGTTACAAATTGTAAGCTGCAATTCTATCATTAAGAAATAGAAGAATAGCCACTTTAAAGTATCATTAAATAAGGCATTTTCGTTACAGTTTGTAATAGCAAACGCTAAAAATAAAGCTTCAAATTCATAGCATTAGCTAAACGATTACAATATATAAGCCATCAAATAGCTACAATACTGGCTCTTACAAGTTGATTTATTTTTTTTTAACTCTTGGATCTTTCAAATTAATAGTTATATTCGCAAAACAAGTAATAATTGCAACGTTATGGCAGGTAAAATTCATCTAGACAACATCGACCAAAAGATCTTGTCGTACCTAATTAAAAATGCCCGTATGCCGTTCTTGGAAATTGCAAGAGAATGCGGTATTTCGGGAGCTGCAATCCACCAGCGCGTAAAAAAAATGGAAGATGCCGGTATCATAGACGGTTCGCGCCTGATTGTTAAACCCAAAGCCCTTGGCTACGACGTATGCGCCTTTGTTGGAGTATCGCTCATTCAAACCAGCTACTACACCGAGGCCGTAGAGGTTATTAAGCGAATACCTGAAGTTGTGGAATGCCACTTTGTTACCGGAGATTACGCCGTACTGCTAAAGATTTACTGCCGCGACAACGACCACCTTTTAGATGTGCTGGTTAATACGGTACAAAAGATTCCTGGCGTGGCACGTACCGAAACCCTTATTTCGTTAGACCAAGCATTCGAACGTCAGGTTTACGTAAAGGATAAGAAGACTGCCAAGAGTAGCAAAAAGGGTGCTGCGGCAAAGGAGGAGAACGAATAGGCTAGACCTATTTCTCCCCTACTTGCCAAGTAGCCGCTTGGCAAAGAACTTAACGACCTCTACGTTTACCGCATTGCCAAGCTGCTTGTAGGCGATCCTATCAACAGGATGCAGCTTGAAGCTAGAAGGAAACGACTGTAGCGCTGCCGCTTCTTTGGGTGTTATTCGGCGAGATAGCTCGCCCACTATTGATGTTTGCGTAATAGCCACCAGTGCCGGAAAGTAGGTGGCCTTTTTTATGCGAACACCCGATGGACGAAACTGTATGAGGTGGCTCCAAACTTCGGGCTTTGCATCGCCCACCTGCCATTCGAATTTTGCCTTGGCTCCGGTGAAATTTTTGTTCTTCTTTGCCTTGGCATACCAATCCTTCAGGAATGGCTTATTTTGCTCCCAGAGCGCCCTATTTTGCTCGATAATCCGCGTCTTCCACTTCGGATAGCCAGAGATATCAGCCTTTAGGTTTTCAGGTTCAAATTCGGCGGTCCAAACGGGGAATGTGGGTAGTGGCTTGCTTACGTTCTTGGCAAAATCGTTCCAGATTTCGAGGATCTCGCGCTCGCTGTCGGTAATGGTATAGCGTTCGTCGGTTAGCGAACGGTCTACTACTTTTCTGATATCGCAGTGCGGACGCTTACGAGGCTCGCTAAACTCCACCTCACCACGCTTAACATCCTTACGCTTGCAGAGGATGAAAACACGCTCGCGAAACTGTGGTATTCCTATGTTATGCGGACTAAAGATGATGGGCTCGTGCGAGAATTCGTACCCTAGCTCATCGAGGTTCGCCTTTATTACGCGCCAGGTGTTGCCGTTGTCGTGTCCAACAAGGTTACGGACGTTTTCGAGCAGCATGTAGCTTGGCTTATGATGCTTGGCAATCCGAACAATATCGAAGAAAAGAGTACCGCGAGGGTCGTTCATCCCAGCTTGCTTACCAGCTTTAGAGAATGCCTGACAGGGAAAGCCGGCACAGAGGACATCGTGCTGGGGTATATCGGCGGCATCCACCGCGCTAACATCGCTGTGCGGCGCCAATCCATAGTTATTCTCGTATACCTTACGGCAGTCAGCATCGATATCGGCAGCAAATACGCACTCGCCACCTAGCTGGCTCATTGCTGAATGGAATCCCCCAATTCCACAAAATAGATCTATAAACTTAAAATCGCTCATAACATGTACGAAGGTAGAACTAATTACCCTAAAAAGCTAGGAATTACCCATCTTTAGGGTGAAAAACGGAAAGCTACTTGTTCCGCTGCGTGGTATAGTGTGCCAGCTCAACCAGTGCAGCCTTAACCTCACTTTCGGGATAGGCTGCAAGTATGGCTATGGCCTTATCACGATAGTCGTGCATAAGCTTTTCGGTGTAGGCAATACCGCCACTTGCCGTAACAAAGTCGACAACTTCTCCTACATTTTTGGGCTTCGATCGGGCTCCACGAACCAGCTTAAGCACGCGCTTACGCTCATCCTTGGATGAATGGTGGAGCGCATAGATCAGCGGAAGCGTCATCTTTTTTTCCTTGATATCGTTACCCGTAGGCTTACCGACAAGGTTGGTATGCTGGTAGTCGAACAGATCATCCTTCAGCTGGAAAGCAACACCGATATACTCGCCATACAGCCTCATCCGCTGTACAACCTCGGGTTCGGCACCAACCGACTGTGCCCCGTTTGCCGCGCAGGATGCAATCAGCGTAGCTGTTTTCTTGCGGATAATATCGAAGTACACCTCCTCGGTGATGTCGAGCTTGCGGGCCTTCTCGATTTGTAGCAGCTCGCCCTCGCTCATCTCCTTAACGGCCTCCGACATGATGCGGAGCAAGTCGAACGAGCTGGAATCCACCGAAAGCTGTAGGCCACGCGCCAAGAGGTAGTCGCCAAGGAGCACCGCAATCTTGGAGCGCCACATGGCGTTGATGGATAGCGCCCCTCGCCGCTCGTAGGCCTCATCCACCACATCGTCGTGAATAAGCGTGGCCGTATGCAGCATCTCAATCATCGAAGCGGCCACGTAGGTTTTCTCGGTAACAGCTCCGTTGAGCTTAGCGGTAAGAAATACAATGGTTGGACGCAGCTGCTTGCCCTTTCGGCGAAGGATGTAGTTTACGATCGTCTGCAGAAATGGGATCTTCGAGGCCATCGCATTCTTGAAGTACCCTTCGAACGATGCCATCTCCTCTAAAACAGGCGCCTTTATAATTTTTGATGATGCGGACATGCAATTCAACGATTTTAACTCACAAAGAAAGCAAATTATGCCGCAACCGATGAATATTTACGGGCAAAATGTAAGCAGGCAAGGAAATAAAGGGATACTTTACCATCAAGCCAAGCAATCATTGGAGGCCGGAATTGGCTACGTAGCCCCCAGAAAATAGCCTACACCTCCCGCTCTGCAGCATCTAAGAAATCCTCTAGCTAGGCAAAAGGTATATCAGAAATACATTCGAGGTATATTGGATATACATTAATAGTATATCAGAAATACTTTCGAGGTATATTAGATATACATTACAGCTATATTGATAATACTTTTAATGTATATCTGGAATACTTACATAGTATACTTTATATACTATTAATGTATATCGAAGATACATTCAAAGTATATTGGATATACTTTAATTGTATATCGGAAATACTTTCGAGGTATATTGGAAATACATTAAAGGCATCTGACGAATGGCGCCAACGGGTGTTCGAGCTTCGGGAAGCGGCAGCAGGAGCACCTTCGAGGTATTGGGAAGAATCCTCTTACCTATCGGCAAAAATGTAGCGAGGAGCGCTTAGCGGAAGGCTATACCGTTCCGCCTGCGCTCCTCGCCCAATATCTTACGCCTAATCGCTCCTTTTAGGGGATTCTTACAGCCAAAAGGGTATCCCCGGCTAACGGTTTCGGCCCATCAGCTTTTCGGCAAAATGAAGGAGAACGCTCTTGCGCTCCTCGCGAACGGTAACCTTGCCCAGCTCAGCAAGGGCCAGCCCGTAGTAGTGGGCAATTTTATCCTCGGCAATCGTTCTCACCCCAACCTCGTCGAAAACCTGCTTCACCTGGGCAATTTTCACCTCGGGCAAAACATCAGCGGCCTTCATCATCAGGTGCAGCTTAGCAAGGCTCTCTTTCCCTGCAAGCTTAAGCGCGTTTATCATTAGGAAGGTTTTCTTGTTGGCCAGAATATCACCGCCGATGGCCTTTCCGAATACCTTTGGATCGCCGTAGGTATCCAGCAGGTCGTCCTGCAGCTGGAAGGCCAGGCCAAGGTAGCGCCCGAAGTTGTAGATGCGATCGGCATCAACCATCGATGCCCCGCCGATGAGCGCCCCAATTTTTGCAGCGCCAGCCAGCAGAACCGAGGTCTTTAGCTCGATCATCCGAAGGTAATCCTCCTCGGTTACGAAGGGAAGATGCTCGAACTCCATATCGAGCTGCTGCCCATCGCAGACCTCCAGCGCGGTGGTGGTAAACACCTTGAGCACCTCCGGAAGGATGGCGGCATCCGTTTGGACAAGGTACTTATAGGCAAGGATACAAGCGGCATCACCGGATAGAATAGCCACATTGGTGTTCCACTTGCGGTAAACCGTAGGCTTTCCTCTTCGCACCTCTGCCTTATCCATAATATCATCGTGAATAAGGGTAAAGTTGTGAAAGATCTCGAGGGCCAAGGCTGGTTTTACCGCTTTATCAACAATATCGGAGAACAGGTTAGCAGACATCAAACATAGAACAGGTCTAATGCGCTTGCCGCCTAATGAGATCGTATACGAAATGGGATCGTAAAGATTTTGGGGTTCGCTTGGAAGCTGAAGCTGTACAAGCGACTTTTCGACAATGGCTTGTAGGTCGGTAAATGAGTACATATAGTATAAGCTGAATATATCCCTAAATATAAAAATTGTTTGCCCCTGCACCAAGGACAAACAAAATCATTTTCTTGATTCGTATAAATGCGCTAGAGGACTTTAGCTATATGCAGAGCAAAATCCTCTAGCAAAAATATTTCTACTTATAGAACCTCTCCAAGAGTTTGGTTCATATCGCACTTACCGCTAAACTTTGCACCTGGCTCTATAGAAAGCTTAGAGCAAACCATATCTCCATTAACATTGGCAGATACCTTTAGCGATAGAATATCCTGAGTATTTACATTCCCCTCAATATAGCCAAAAACATCGCATTGCTTGCAAAAAACATTACCCACAATACGGCCTGTTTCTCCCACAACAATCTTTCCTTTAGCCGTAATGTTTCCGTTGAGCGATCCATCAATACGGATATCGCCATTAGTGCTCACTTCCCCCTTAATTTCCGAACCAAAACCAATAATATTCAAATTATTGGACATTGGCTCTACCTCTGTATTCTTCGCCATGTTCCCTAGAATTTTCATTTTACTTGAGATTTGGACAAATATATAACTTAAAGCAATGCACATTCTTTTTGTACGTCGATCTTCACATCTTTAGCTTTATTTGTAGTTATCTATTTTCTTCATCTAATAAACTACCATCGCGTTCATATTGATTATCTTCAACATCATCTTCTTCATCATCGTCATCATCCTCTTCCGGCATTGAATCATTAGGGGGTCCTTGCTTACGGTAACGAAACGCAAGAAAAAAGCCAACGACTCCTCCCGAAAGGTGCCCTTCCCACGAGATGTTGAGCGGCTCGTTTAGCGAAGGAAACAAACCCCAAATCATCTCGCTTTGCAGAAAAACAACCAGCAGCGAAATAGTCATAAGCGACAGGTTCTTTCGAATTATACCGCTAAAAAAAAGGAACGATGCCAGGCAATAGCATACCCCACTCAACCCTACATGGTAGGCCTCACGACCAAAAATCCAGACAAAAAACCCAGAGACTACACCGCCTAACACGACCCAAAGCGCAATACCCCCATAAAAGTAGAAGCACGTAAGAAAAAGGATAAAAAACGCTATGCTATTGTTGAAAAGATGGTCTAATCCGGTATGAATAAGTGGCGAGACCAGAAAGTTAGCCACACTAGCCCAATCGCGAGGCATTATTCCAAGATTAGGCATGCTATCGCCCCAAAGATAGCGCACAAAAAAAGCTAGCCAAACTATCAAAAGCATGTAGGTAGATGTAAAAAGGGCTATCTTTAACCGCCTCCATTCCATAGGAAAAGTTTCTTGTGTAATTTGGTTAACAAGGTGGAAATTTAGAGTATTAAAATGAAAAGGAGAGTTGCTAAGATCGTATTTTTTTCAACTATTGGTGCTGTATTCTTGCTAACGCTTATGGGGTTTATTTTCCAAGATAAAATCATCAGCTCTGCACTAGACAATATTCGGAAGAACATTCGCAGCCGCATCACCATTGGAGATGCATCTTTCTCGCTTATTAAAGACTTCCCCTACGCATCTATCCGCTTATACGATGTATCTATACTATCAACAAAAGATATTGCCCGCAAAGATTTTCGACAAATAATTAAGCCCGACACGCTTCTAAAAGCCCGCGCCCTTAACATTAGGCTAAATGTTTTAGATCTTATCAACAACAAAATCACGCTAAAGCAAATAGCCATAAAGGATGGCGAGCTAAACCTTCTTGTTGACAAAAGAGGAAAGAACAACTATCAGATAGTAAAGAAAAGCAAAGAAGGCGAAAAAAAAGAGGAAATACTTCTAAAGGTTAACGAAGTTAAGATTCAGCGAACAAAGCTCCGATTCATAAATCTCAACAAGCAAATTGCACTGGTAAACACTGTAAAGAACCTTAAGAGCAATGGGCGCTTTAGCCTCAACACGTTCGACGTAAAATCTAAGGCAGATGTAATGGTAAACCAGCTTGCTATTGGTAAGATTAGCTACGTAAGCAGTAAACGATTCGAATTTTCAGGAAGAATTAAGTCTGCAGCCTACAAGTCATTTAACTTTGCAGACTTTATAGTTACCTACAAGAGTAATAAGCTAACGGTAGACGGTGGTTTTTCGACAGAAAACAACTTTTATGTTGATGCGGCAATTAGCGGAACAGATTTGGTGCTTAAAGAAATGAACGAGCTTATTCCTAAAGTCAGCCAGAACCTCGAAAAGATAAATTTTGAAGGAAAAGTAAACATAAGCGCAAAAGCAGTAGGATTTTGGAATAACAAGCATCATCCTTTTGTTTATGGAGAATTTGACGTACGTGGTGGGAAAAGCGAGCTGCTCACAGACAAAAGCATTGCTTCTGTAAACATGAAAGGCTCTTTTTCTAATGGGAAGGGAGATATCAACAAAGCGTTTATAACTCTAGATTCGTACAAGGTGAACACCAATTTTGGCGATTTTGAAGGGAAGTTCACGCTTACCAATTTCAATAAACCTCTAATTAGCTTGTCTTCTAATTTTAACTTATTTATCAGTCAATTAAACGAAGCTTACCACATAGATTCTACAAAACAAATTGATGGAACGGTAATAGGTAATATCACGGCAAACGGAATTGTAGACTTTGACTCGCTTTCGGTGCTTAAGCTCGTCCGACTTGTTAACAATGGCAACTTTAAGCTTAGCGAAGTAAGCTTCCCTATTAATGGGAATAGATACAATATTCTTAAAGGAGAAATATCTTTTATTCCGACAATTACAAAGGCTAACATAAGCTTTATATCTAACTCAATAAATGGGGAGATATCTGCAACAGTTAGCGACCTCTACGATGGATTAATGCTAGAAAAACCATTCAACGTAGACATTACCGCCAACACAAAGGATATCAACTTCGACAACATGCTTTCGCTCAACTTCAAAAAAAATAAAAGCACTAGTAAAAAGGAGCTTAATCTTGCTAACCTAACCTTAAACGTAAAATCAAAATCTGCAATTCTGAGGGGGGTACGAATGAACAACCTCGAAGCAATAATACAGAAAGAGGGATCTACAATTGCCTTCTCGCACCTTAACGCTAATGCCTTTGGAGGAAAAGTCAACATGGTGGGCAAAATTGAGCCAAACCTAAAAAACAAAATTGACGTAGATCTATACGCTCAGGTAGACAGCATTAGCATTGAGTCGCTATTCTCTTCGTTCAACAATTTTGGGCAAAAGACGCTAACCAACCAGAACATAAGAGGAACAGCAAGCGGCGATATCGCCTTTAGGGGTCAGCACTTCCAAAACGGAAAGCTCGACATCAAATCAATTGATTGTGTATCCAACATCACCATAAGCAACGGGCAGCTCATCAAATTCGAGCCTGCATACAAGCTCTCGAAGTATATCGACCTGAAAGAGCTGGAGAATATTCGATTTGCGAACCTTAAGAACCAGATAACCATTAAAAACGGAATGGTTAATATCCCTGCCATGTACATTGCCTCTACGGCAATTAACCTCGGCCTTATTGGCACGCACAGCTTTGATGGCGACTACAGCTATAGGGTGAAGCTGGCGCTGAAGGATGTTCTGTTCAAAAAGGCCCGATCTGGATTAAGGAAGCAGATTTCTCAACAAGAGTTCGAAGACAATACTCTGCTCTACTTCAAAATAGAGGGCAACAGTAAAACTTCGAAAGTGAGCTACGATTGGAGCGGAAAAAGCTGGCACCTCCCCGAATTGGCCCCTATAAACGGAACGCCCAAAAAGGTGGAAGAGCCAAAGCCCAGCGCTCCACCAAAAAGCTTTAAGCTGCAGTGGGATGGCGAAGAGGTGTCTACGCAGCGTAAAACAACAGGGCAGCAACCCACCGCACAGGTAAAAAACGAAAGAAAAGAGCCCAAAAAGGAGGAGAAGAAGACTAAGTTTAAGGTGGAATGGGACGAGTAGCCGCATAGGCCCCATTCCCGATCTTTATTCCTAAATTTGGACAAAATAATGGTCATGGCACAATCGAAAGAATTTATAGGACTCGTGGTTAAGGCAACCGGCAGCTGGTACACGGTGGTAAACCGCGAAACGGGCGAGAAGCTGGAGTGCAAGATACGCGGCAAAATCCGCCTGAAGGATGTGAAAACCACCAACCCTATCGTGGTAGGCGACTACGTAAAGGTCGACTTCTCGGACGAGGACGAGATTGGCGTCATCTCCAAAATCCACGAGCGCAGGAACTACATCATCCGCCGCTCGACGAACCTTTCGAAGGAGGCGCACATCATTGCCGCCAACATCGACCAGGTGTTCCTGGTGGTTACCATCGATTTGCCTAAGACCAGCCGCGAGTTTGTGGACCGATTTTTGGTTGCCGCCGAGGCCTACAAGGTGCCAGCCACCATCGTTGTAAACAAGATAGACCTTTACGACATCGATGCCAAGGTGGAGCTCGAGCTCTTTAAGATGGACTACGCCCTTGCGGGATACGAGGTAATGGAGGTTTCGGCCACCGAAGGTACCAACCTCGACGCGCTCCGCAGCCGTCTAGAGGGCAAGGTGAGCGTGTTCTCGGGCAACTCGGGTGTCGGCAAGTCGACCCTGCTGAATGCCCTCGACATCAACCTCGAGCTGAGAACCGGCAAGATATCGGACTACCACCACAAGGGCACCCACACCACCACCTTCTCGGAGATGTTCCCCTTTGGCAGCAACGGGTACGTTATCGACACCCCCGGAATTAAGGGGTTCGGCATTATCGACGTGAAGAAGGACGAGCTCTTCCACTTCTTTAAGGATATATTTAGGTACTCCGAAGGCTGCAAGTTCTACAACTGCACCCATACGCACGAGCCGGGCTGCGCCGTAAAGGAGGCCGTAACCAACGAGCAGATTGCCCTATCGCGCTACGAGAGCTACCTTAAAATACTTGAGGACGAGGACGAAAAATACCGCACAAAGTTTTAGCGGATCCAAAACTTTTTTGCACCTAAGTAAACAATCGCCGACGTGCTGTGTTAACCAACTTAAAATTTAAGTTGTGTCGCCAAAATCTAACATCAGCACGCGATGATTCCGCAACCAGTTAGCTACCAAATTACGGGGGGAAGCTACCAAACCCTCGATGTAACCCTTAGTCCAGGCGAAACCATTATTGCCGAAGCCGGCGCCATGATCTTCATGGAGGAGGGCATATCGTACGAGACCTGCCTTGGCGATGGCACCGAGCCCAATCCGGGCATCATGGGCAAGCTATTCCCCTCCGGTTCGAGACCGCTACCCTGCGAAACGCTCTTCCTTACCTACTTTACCAACTACGGCAGGGGAAGCCGGAAGATATCGTTCTCTACCCCCTACGTGGGCAGCATCCACCTGATCGACCTGGCATCGTTCAACCACGAGATCGTGATACAGCGCAACGCCTTTATATGCGGGCCTAAGGGCCTTAAGCTGCAGCCCTACCTGTTCAACAGAACGGGCGCAGCGGCCAAGAACGACACCATGCCGCTCGAGAAGATCAGCGGCGAGGGCGAAGTGTACGTTTCCATAGGTGGCCTGCTGATCGAGCGCGAGCTCCACAACGAAACCATCCATGCCGAAACCAGCAGCATTGTAGCCTTTCAGCCCGGCATTAGCCTATCGGTTGATGCCAACGACCGCCTAAAAACTATGGTGCTGGGCAACAGCGGCGCCACCCTGGCAACGCTAAGCGGCAGCGGTAAGGTATGGATGCAGTCGCACCCCATCAAAAAGATGATCCAAACCATCACCACCTGCATCCACCAGCTGCACCTAAACGAGGGTAAAATCCTCGGCAAGTTCTACGAAGAGTAGGCAAAAGGGAGGCGTTAGCCTCCTTTTTTATACCTTTGCCCTCCGAAAATCAGCAAAGCCGCCATGCCAACAACCCTAAGCCCAGACAAGTTTTTGGAGCTGCGCCCCAATACCGCCATTCTCGACGTTCGATCGCCCCAGGAGTACGCCAAAGGCCACATCCCGGGGGCGCTAAGCATGCCCCTGTTCACCGACGAGGAGCGCGCCGTGGTGGGCACCAAGTACACCCGGCAGGGCAAGGACCTGGCGGTGCTGGCCGGCCTCGAATTCGTAGGCCCCAAGCTGGCCGACATGGTGCGCTTTGGCCGCAAAAAGGTAAACGCCCAAGGCGAGATTGCCGTGCACTGCTGGCGGGGCGGCATGCGCAGCGCCAGCGTGGCCTGGCTGCTCGAAACCGCCGGCTTTAAGGTGTACCTGCTCCGCGGCGGCTACAAGGCCTACCGCACCTACCTCCGCGAGCAGCTCGGCAGCCAGCAGGCCGACATCCGCATCCTGGGCGGCAACACCGGCAGCGGCAAAACCGACATCCTGCTGGAGATGAAGCGGCAGGGCGCGCAGGTGCTCGACCTCGAGGGCTACGCCAACCACAAGGGATCGGCCTTCGGCGCCATCGGGCAGGAGCCCCAGCCCTTTGCCGAGATGTTCGAGAACCGGCTCTTCGACGAGTGGAGAACCTTCGACTTCGGTAGGCCCATCTGGATCGAGGACGAGAGCAAGAACATCGGCCGCGTGGCCATCTGCGACGAGCTCTTTACCAAGATGCGCGCCGCCAGCGTCTACCGCATCAGCATCCCCAAGGAGCTCCGCGTTAAGCGCCTGGTGGCCGACTACGCCGGCTTCGGCAGCGAGGTCATCCGCCAGGCCCTCGACAAGATCGAGCGCCGCCTGGGCCTCGACACCTACAAGGTGTGCGTGGAGGCCCTTGCCCAGAGCGACTACGCCCGCATCGCCGACCTCACCCTCGCCTACTACGACAAGGCCTACCTCATCCAAAACCAGAAGCGCCCGCCCGAGGCCCTCATCGACATCGTCCTCGACTACGACAACCCCGCCCAAGCCGCCGCCGAGCTCCTGCGGATGGAGTAGCCAGCCGCTAGCCAACAAAAAAAGACCATAGGGATTGGGCCGCTGCAATTCTGCGGCAAGCTTATACCCATAGGGATTGGGCTGCTGCAGCTCTGCGGCAAGCTTATACCCATAGGGATTGGGCCGCTGCAGCTCTGCGGCAAGCTTATCCCCATAGGGATTGGGGTGCTGCAGCTCTGCGGCAACCTTATACCCATAGGGATTGGGCCGCTGCAGCTCTGCGGCAAGCTTATCCCCATAGGGATTGGGGTGCTGCAGCTCTGCGGCAGGCTTATACCCATAGGAAGTACCCCCAAAGCAGCACCCAAGAACCCCCTACCGCAGCTATTCCAGCTAAATTTTTGTACATCAAGGATGATTTTTTAACACAAAAAAAGCATCGAATTAATTTTTATTATATCTTTAAGGCCATAACAATCTAAATATCTAAACTAATGATCAACGGATACTACTTTAAGAAAATGCACATCAACGAAAAAGGCACCTTCGCTGCCGAAGTCGCTGATGCCACCGCCCCCTTTGCCGCAACCATGCCCGCCCTGGCCGCCTACAAGAAAACCGTAGACGATAGGCTGGCCATCTACCGCAAATCGCTCGAAAAGCTGAGCATGGTAGACCTAAGCAGCCTCATCGAAAGCGACGACGACCACCGCGACAACGGCTTGACCAACCTACGCGACTACGCACAGCTCTGCACCGAACGCAAGAACGCCGCCTGGGCACAGGCCGGGCAGCTCATCGTAAACACCTACCGCAAGATTGGTTGGGATATGGACCGAATGGCCTACGCCGACGAAACCACCCGCGTAGACACCCTCCTGAACATGCTCAAGAACGAGCCCGAGCTCCGGCAGGCCGTAGAAACTATTCAGGCCCAAGAGTGGGTTACCGAAATAGAGGAAGCACAGGCCAGCTTCAAGCAGCACTCCACCGCACGCGTCGACAAGACCGCAGCGCAGGAGGCCAAGAGCAACACCGTACAGGCCGCCAAGGAGCTCGGCGAGGCCATCGCTAAGGAGTTCCGCTTTATCGAGAGCGAAATCGAGTTCTACAACAAGGCCGAGCTAAAGGACCTAGTGTTTAAGCTCAACACGATTATCGCCAAGTACGTGACCCTGCAGAAGCAGCGCGCCACCCGCTCCGAAAACGCTCAGGATGCCACAACGAAATAGGAAAGAACTAATTATGAGTTCAATTTTTTTCACTAAATCCCCAGCACGCGCGATGCCTACTGGGGATTGCCTTTTGCGCAAGGGCAGCCGCCCCGCGCCTGCACCCCGCCTCCCCTAGCCGAAACTTTTCCCCGTCTGCTTGACTTCGCCCTACGGTTTTCGTACTTTGTTGTGGCTAATCAACACAAACCATGGAACGAAGACTATTTATTGAAACCTTCGGGCTGCTTACCAAGCTCGAGCACGTAATGAGCCTTAACCACCAGCGGCACCCGAACGCCCTCATCCTCGAAATCACGCAGCCCTACCCCGGCTACTACAGCGCACACGATCTGGATACCGACAAGCCCCGCACCATCTTCTTTGTCACCAAAGAGGCGTACAGCATCGAGCACGTCGTACGGCTCGGCTACGAGGCCCGCAAGGTGCTCGGCTGCGACATCGACGTTACCCCCGCCAAGATCTCGATCTTCGCCGACAGCTACAACGCCATCCGCGTAAAGTACCTCAAGGATTTTGACATGATGAAGGCGCTACAAGACTTTCTGAAGGCCGAAGGAATCGCCTTCCTTAAGTACAGGCGAATAGACGAGGAGGCCGCCATCCAAATACAGAAGCTCTTCTGCATCGAGGAAATCGTAGAGGGCATCTACCAGGATTTGGACGAGCCGGGCGAGCGCTACATCGCGCTATCGAGCAAGCTCGATTTCGGGCAGTTTCGCAAGGTAAGCGAAGCCGTAAAGAATAACATCGACTACACCGGCTTCGACGCCGCCCTTGCCGTGTTCTGCCGCAAAAAGGGCATCGTTGATGCCGTCCGTATCTTCGACCCCAACATACACCTCGAAAATCTACAGAAGATAAGAACCGTCTTCGAAGATCAGATAAAGCGGCTCAAGCTGCAGGAGATATAGGCCAACCATCGTAAACAAGAAAGAGAGAGCCCTAGGGCTCTCTCTTTCTTTATCTATTAGCTACAAGTAGCCTATTCCTGAACGATGCTATCGGTTAGCTCCGGCTGCTGCTCCTGGAACGATGGAGCAAAGTAGGGGTAGAAGCTGTTCAGCGCATCCTCGTACTTCTTGTACAGGGCCGGCTGGTTGTACTTCTTCACCACCTCCGAAACAAACAGGATGCTCTGGAAGCCCAGCTGCTTCTCCATGCCTAGGTTGTTGCCGAACTTTGGATCAAGCTTCAAGAAGAAGCTAAGGTTTTTCACGTTTCGGTTGAGCATCTCCTCGGCAATCCTATTGGCCTTATCGGTCTTGCCCAACTTGTAGTAGTTATCCACAATTGCAGGAATGCTGTAAGGCATAAACTCGGGCGCGTACATGCTAAACGGAACCAGCTCCATTCCCCTATCCTGCACCTTAAGCGCCTTATCCAGCTTGCCCTCCTTGATGAGCTCAGCGGCTAGCTTGCTGAACATGTCGCGGATGCGCAGCACCTGTACAACGGTACGGCTCATGTTCTGATCAACGTAGATATTCGGATTGTTGATGGTACCCCAAC
>RRZU010816324.1_pt1 | contig 24779 bp, 29 predicted proteins | sample 2165561 | NCBI WGS metagenome assembly RRZU01 (sample SAMN10456909, study PRJNA506462) | wastewater metagenome | isolation source: wastewater sludge | place: USA: Moscow, Idaho | reverse complement strand
TGCGAGGCGCACCCCGTCCAGGCCGAAGAGGTGACCCGGTGAGGGCCCAGGAGGGGCCCTTCTGGCTCTGGGCGGTAACGGCCTTCCTGGCCGGGGCCTTCTTCGGCCTGGAGCTCATGGGACGGAGCCCCCTCCCATGAGCGGCCGGGAGTTCGCGGTCCTCTTCTTCAGGGCCTACGGGTGGCTGATCATCCTCCTAACCCTGGTGGTCCTCTTCGGGGGTTGACCCCCTCCCCGCGAGCCGTGCTAAAGTGCTCTTGTACCAACCGATAGGAGCCCGAAATGTCCGACACGATCACCCGCCACACTCCCGGTACCGTCTGCTCCGGCCCGTGCGCCCGGTGCGAGGCCCAGGCCCCCACCCCCGAGCCCTCGGCCCCGGTTGCCGACCCCGCCACGGAGCGCCAGGTTTCCTTCCTCCGGACCCTCGCGGAAGAGCGAGAGTGCGGGATCAGCCCGGAGGCAATGGCCGAGGCGGCCGCCAAGATCACGAAGGCCGAGGCCTCCGTCTGGATCTCCGCCGCGATGGCGAAGCCCCGCAAGGTTGAGCCCTCGGGCGAGACCATCCAGGCCTACGTCCCCGAGGAGACCGAGGTTCCCGCCGGACGCTACGCCGTGGAGATCCAGGGCTCCCCGGGCTTCTTCGTGGTGGACCGTCCCGAGCGCGGCCGCTGGGTGGGCTTCGTGTTCGTGCGCCAAATGGCCTCCGACACGGAGCACCCGGTCCGCGGGTCCCGTCGTAACGAGGTGCTGAACGCGATCAAGGCCGATCCGAAGGCCGCCGCGATCCGCTACGGCCGCGAGCTCGGGGTGTGCGGGTGCTGCGGCCGGACGTTGACCGATGAGGCCAGCCGGGCCGCCGGGATTGGTCCCGTGTGCGCCGCTAAGCGAGGCTGGTAGGCCAGCACACATGGCCCCCGGGGGAAAGCCTCCCGGGGGCCCTATCGAGAGGAGAAGGATATGGCGAAGAGGAAGGCCCCGGAGCTCGTGACCTCGGCCGAGGCGGCCGCGATCGCGGGGCTCTCCCCGGTCTCGTTCCGCTCGGCCATGTACTACGCGCGCAAGCTGGGGGTGGACTGCCGGGTGGAGACCCTGGAGGGTACCCGGTGGGACGCCGATAGGCTCCGCGCCTACCTGGACGCCAGGCCCGGCCGGGGCCGCTGGAAGAGCGGCGCCGCGGAGGTCCTGGGGACGGAGAGGGCGAAGCCCCGGAGCACGGTCTACCGGGGTCCCGGGGCCTCCAGCAGGAGGGCCGAGGAGTGACAACCTGGGACCAGGAGACCCTGGAGGGGGTCCAGAGGCTCAGATACCGGCACGTAGTCCCCGCGGTCCAGGCCGCCGAGGTACCCAGGGCCTCCCTGGACCAACCCGCGGCGCGGGGTCTGATCCGGGAGGCGGCCTCCCGGTATGGGGTCCTCCTGGACGCCCAGGACGTCCACGTAGCAGAGAAGCGCGCCCGGGAGGATGACTCCCCCTGGAGCCCTGAGTTCGTGGTCCTAGATGCCTACTGGAGCCCCTCCGCCCCGAGGGCCGAGATCCTCGGGGGCCCGCTGGACGGCGCCCTCTGGCAGATTGAGCGAGTGGCGGCCATCCGGTTCCCGGCCCTGGAGCCCAGCGGCCCGGGGGACTGGGACGCCGAGGCCACGGAGCCCGCGGCGATCGTCCCCTATCAGGTCTACGTGATCCCCCCTGGGGGGTGGAGGGAGGAGGACCGGTCCCTGGTCTACCGGTGGGAGGGCCGGTCCCTGGGTCAGGGTTGACCCTCCCACCGGAGGCCACGAAGGACCTCCCGGTGGCCGCTCTCATGCTGGCCGCCTTCGAGATCTGAGACACGAGGAAGCCCCCGGAGCCGGAGCTCCGGGGGCTTCGCGTTGCCCAGGCTTACGCGGCCGCGGGGAGGTCGCTGTCGTCCTCTTCCAGGTAGGCCGCGTCATCGTCCACCGGCTCCGCGTCCCCCTCGTCCGTCTCAGGGAGCGACGGCCCGGGGATCAGCGTGAGGGCCGCCAGGATGGACGTGGAGACGCCGGAAGCGAGCGCCTGGAGGGCGAGGGTACGCCAGTCCAGGTCCGAGACCACGACAGCCCCCACGAGGCCCCCAGCGAAGAACTGGCCGACCTGGCGGAGGAATCGGGAAGTCAGGATCTGCCACCAGGACGCCCCGGCCGGATCGGCCAGCCCCTTCAGGCTCGTGGCGATCGCCACGGCCACCATGACCACGAGGGCCGACCCCACGCCGATCCAGGTAGCCGGGTCAGTCGGCGCCGCCGCGATGGCCGGGAGGAACGGGACCAGGCCCGCGAGGACCGTACGGACGAGAGCCCAGCCGATCGAGCGCCAGAAGAGCGCGGAAAAGAGGTTGTTCATTACTTCGATCCCTTCAGAGTGAGTTGGGCGACCACGCCGCGATGATCCGAGAGGCCGCCGGGGTTGTAGATCTTCCCCTCCGTGCGGATCACGAACCCGCGCGAGAAGATCATATCCAGGATGCCACCGCCGTCATGCGTCTGGGCCCAGGGGGTGGAGAGCTTCAGGCCGTCTCCCTCGGTCTCCACGATCTTGCGGGCGGTCCGGGTGTTCCAGTCGCCACCCATGACCACCGGGTCCCTTCCGGAGACCAGCTTGATAGCCTTCCGGACGTCGGATTGCTTCGCCTTCAGCTTGCGCGCGTCAGACCAGGAGCGCGGCATGGCGTCCTTCGGGCGAATGTGGACCACGGTTGCCCAGAACTTCCGGCCGTTCGTCTTGCTCGTGAGCGGGACCATGAGGCACCGCGCGCCGATCGTCCCGAAGGAGAACTCCACGGGGTCCCCGTGCTTGTACTTCGTGGAGTCCCAGAGGACCGCCACAAGGCCGGTCGTCCAGAGCTTCCACTCCGGCCCCAGGACGGAACGGATCGCGTTCCGGGCGGCCCCGCTCACCTCCTGGAGGAAGTAGACGGAGCACGCCATCTTGTCCCGGAGGAAGATCCCGTCCCCGCGGTAGTTCTTGTTCCCTCCCCACTGTGGCATCTGGGAGTTGTAGGAGCCCACCCGGAGCATGACGTCGCCCGAGGTGTCCGGCTCTGGGGTCGGTTCCGGATCGGGGGTAGGGTCCGGCTCGGTCTCCTCGGGCTTCTGGGCGGCCTCCAGGAGGGCCGCGTCCAGGGCCTTCAGGGTGTCCGGGCCCACCACGCCGTCCACGGTGATCCCAGCGGCCTCCTGGAGAGCTCGTACGGCCGCGTCCATCTTGGGCCCGAACACGCCCGCCGGGGTTCCGACGTCATAGCCCAGGGAGACCAGGAGCTCCGCGAGGTCGGCCACGTCCTGGCCCGTATCGTTCCCGTCCTTCGAGAGGAGTCGGTCCCCGCGCTTCGGGGGATCTATCGGCTGACCGCTGAGGGCCAGGTAGTCCTGGCGGACCCGGGCCATATCAGTACGCGCTGGATCGTTCTTCCGTGGGGACCATTCCCGGTGGCCGATGATCGGGGACCCGGAGAGCCCGAGCTCGGCCAGCACGAACGAGTAGAACAGGCGCGCGTCTCGGTTCTGCTCCGCCGACCGGTACGCGCCCATGCCCTCATCCCCGAGGAGGTATTCGTTCCCGTAGAGGTCGTTCGAGTTCGGGTGGATCTCGGAGGTCAGGGGGACCGTTCCGGCCTTCAGCTTCGCCAGGGTGTCCCGGTCGCCCAGCCCCGCGTGGTTCGCGTAGTCGGCGCCGTTCACCACGATCGTGCAACGGCCCCCCGATGAGCCCGGATAGGCTCCCGGCCGGATCGTGGTCGTGTTGCAGAGGATCGCGCCGATATCGGGCCGGATGCGCCCCGAGCTCAGACCGGCCGCGTAGGCCTTGACCGCGGAGCCGGAGGAGATCTCGCTCCCCGTGTGATGGAACACGACGCCGTAGAGCGAGGTAACCCTCTTCTTGGAGTTGCCAATCCGGCTCTTCCAGCCGGGCATTTCCACGACGTTGATCCCGGCGGCCCGGGCCTTCTTGATCGCGACCTGGAAGGCCGCAACGAGCTTCGCGTGAGTTACAGTGACCATTTTCTCTCTTCCTAGTGTTGGCGGGTCAGAGCGGGTATCACGGCCAGGACCAGGAGGGTCACCAGGGCCGCGAAGGTTGCCACCAGCCTACTCCGGTCGCCTGGTGACGGGAGGGAGAGGCGGATTCGGCCCCTCCCGGTGGGTGTCCCAGTCGTCCTCCAGATCGTCGTACCAGAACCACCACTTGCCCTCCCGGTGGCGGAGGCGTTCGTTCTCCTGGGTGATCCGGTCCACCTTCTCGTCCTGGACCCCGAGGCGCGAGTTCACGGTATCCACGAGACCACGGGCGGCCGCGGAGACCGCTACCGCGTCGGCCACCTGGGCGGTCTGGTATTCAATGGGGGCCTGGCGCATCTCTTTCCGGAGGAGCACGTACACCCCCACCGGTCCACCGATCCCGAAGAGGAAGGTAACGATTGCGATTCCGGTTTCAATCGACATTGCCCTAGGCCGCTTTCTGTGGGGGTGGGAGGACCAGGAGGTGGTCAACATTGACCCGCGTTCTCCGGATGATCCCGATCACCTCCAGGACGCGGATCAGGCAAGCGGCCACCGAGGACGCGGCCAGGATCACCGGAGCGAGGCGGGCGGGGTCTACCAGGATCGCGCTCACCCCGTAGAGCCCCCACCCTGCCGTGAGGAGCGGATACGCGAGGAGCTCGATCCTCCAGGCCGTGGACTTCGCCTCCCAGTGAAACGCGGACGCGACAACGGCCATAGCGCCGAGGGCCAGGAAGGCCCCCACGACGGACTGGGAGGCCGCGTCCGCGCCCTGGAGCTCCGGGGTCAGCACCTGGTCCACCCCGGCGTCCGCGAGGAGCGCCAGACCGAGAAGGAACCACCCGGCCACGATTGCCAGGGCGGGGCGTGAGAACCCGTTCGGGGTTTTGCGCGTGAGATTGGGCACCGTTCTTTCCCTTTCAGTCCTGGACCCGCTGGGCCTCTAGGTGGGCCCGAAGTATGGAATGCGACGCTGAGGTGTCTACCAGGTACCGGAGATACAGGCTCGTCTCCACGCTAAAAGAGGCCCGGGCTACCCCGAGGGAGTACCCATGCACACCGGAAGCCGCGGGGAGGGATGCCTCTACTAGGATATTGGACCCGGGGGTGCTAGTGCTCGTTGTGATGGCCGCCCGGGTGGCGCGAACAGTGGAGAAGGTATCCGTACTGAACCCCCCACTGACGGACCACACACCGGGGGAAAGGATGAGACGGTTCCCGGCCAGGTCCGAGATTCCGTCCCCGGACTCGACGTCCATATCTAGGATCTGCCATGCCGCGCTGGAGCTTGTTTGGGAGGCCTTTGATATCCCACCACCGGGGAGGGAGGAGGGAGAGGTCCTGGCCCCCGCGGTGGGGGGCGAGGAGGCTCCCCCGTGAACCCCGGCAATGATCCTCTGGGTCTTCGTTTTGAGGAGCCACACCCTTTGCCCTACTACGGGAGGCGTCCACCAGGTGAGGATCTGGATATCCACCCCGATCGGGTCCGCGAGCTTGTGGACCGTCACCGGGTCCGTGCCGGTGACGGTGGCAACCTCCAGGCCGAGGACGTCCCCCGTCCCGACCGGGATGAGCCGATCGAGACCACGGAGCATGATCCCCCGGAAGGCGTCCTGGCTCACCACAGACTCACCACCTCGGTAACGGTCGTTTTCATGAGGTCCCCCTCATGAAGGCTCATCTCCCACGAGGATACCGTCCCGAAGAGATCAATGCCCGCCCGGGTGTTCGTCCACCCGACAACCTGGTTCAGGAGAAGCGGGAGCCAGCCGTGGGAGAACTCCACCCCGCGGGCGGCCGCCGTGAGGGATACCAGCTTCTTCACGGCCACGTCGTCCAGGGCCTCCTGGGTGGCGACCTCCACGTTCTCCAGGGTGAAGGTCCGCCACTTGTTCCCGCGGGCCTGATAGGAGTACGGGCTGAGCTCGTTCTCATTCGTCGCGACAGAGAGGAGTTGCTCCTCCTCCCCTTCGACCTTTGACACCGCGATTACCTTGTTCGGGACCTTGTAGGGCGCCTGGGTGACCTTGAACTCAGGGGACACGATCGAGCGGTGATCGTTGCGGAAGTGGAAGGCCACCGGCCGATTCTCGGGGGGGACATAGGGCTCAGCCCGAAGCACCCCATCCCCGTCCGCCCAGAGGGAGAAGTACCCCAGGGAGTCCAGGAGGTCATTGATCACCCGGAGGTAGCTCGTACCCGCGGCCCAGGACATAGGGGCCGAGAGAGCCCGGTCGGACCCCACCACGGAGAAGCGGGGCTCCCCGGCCTCCAGGAGGAGCTCCCGGACTGCCTGGGTGGCCTGGTAGCCGACCGGGAGAGAGTACGTGTGGTCTAGCTGGAGCTCGTCCAGGAAAGAGGTCTTATCCAGGAGCGTGACGCTCACGGTGGCCCCCTGGGCCGTCCAGTCCTCGTCCCCCACCAGGGGCCGGAACACCCCGCACCCGTAGAGGAGATCCTCCCCGCCTCCGGGGTCCCTGATCCCGCGGAGGATCTTCAGCCGGGCCGCCTCCCAGGAGATATCCCGAGAGAGGGTGAGCACCGCAGTACCGCCACCCCGAACGGTCCGGTTCACGTTGTAGTCGATCTTCCCCGAGGTCACCCTCCCGAGGGTCCCTAGATCCACGTCGTCCAAGGTCAGGAGGTGAATCTGGATCACCTCGTCCCGCGAGTGGAGGAAGGCGTCAGGAATCTCCATAGCTGTCCACCCGCTTGAAGTCCAGCGAGATCTCCCGGATAATCGGGGTCTCATCCCGGCCGAGGTCCAGGCCGCTGAGGGAGACCGGCCACCGGTACCAGGGGTCCCGGTAGGCCGCGGGTCCCACGGCGTCCACAACAGACCGGAAGGCCTCCTCCGTGCTGGCCGGATAATCCGTCTCGATCACCCCGGAGTAGCTGAAGGCGTGCTCCCGAGTGCTCCCGTTGTACTCCGTCCCGAAGGTCCGGCCGTCGAAAACGTGGGTCGTCCGGGTCCGCTCGTAGGACTCCTTCAGCTTCGGGTTTCCACGAGCTCGCGCCACCACGGAGAACCCGGGGCCGGAGTTGAACCACGCCCACCGGATCACCTCGGGGTCTGGCTCGATCTCGGTGTCCGGACTGTACTGCTGGGAGGGGAGGTCCGAGATCGCCAGAGCCCGGTACGTGTTGGTAACCCCAGTCGGGGGGATCGGGTCAGAGAGCATCCCGCCGTTACCCGTGGTGCCCACCAGGGACCAGGAGATCCCCCCGTCGCTACTCCGCTCGATCTTGTTGGAGGTCGCGTCAGGCTCCGCCCCAGCCGGTTCCGGATTGGTGACCAGGACCAGGATCGAGCCCCGGTCCTGGTCCCAGGAGAGGCCCAGGGAGGGCTGGGGAGGAGGCTGGAAGTCCGTCTGGAAGTCCTGGGCGGCCCAGGGGCCCCAGAGGCCGTCCCCGTCCTGACCACGGGCCTCCACGCGGTAGTTGGTGAGGTTGTCCAGGTCAACCGGAACCTCGTAGGAGCCATCCGTCCCGGTGATCGAGAAGGTACCGAGGACCTCGGAGGCGTCCAGATTGGTGAGCCTGATCTGTGCGGCCGCCTGATCCTTCCCCTCCGGATCAGTGAAGGTCCAGGCGGGGGTGACCCTTCCGAGGGCGAGGGTCGCCCCGGGTGCGGTCAGCGCCAGGTCCGGGGCCGCGGAAAGGGTGAGCGGCTGGCTCGCGGAGTAGTTGGAGGGGTCCACGTACAGGCCCCAGGTCCGTACCTGCCACTCCAGGCGGCGGCTGACCGTGAAGTCCGGAGCGTCCCAGGAGGGATCGTCAATCGAGAACGGGGGGGCCGGAGCGTCCCAGGAGCTAACGTCCGAGGTGGTCTCGGGGAGCTCGGTCCACGCGAGCCAGGTGGCCCCACCATCCGTGCTCGTACGATAGCGGATCTGGTACTTGGTCTGACCAGAGTCGTCCTGGGGGTTGTGCGTCCAGGAGAAGGGGATGACCGAGGTTGCGTCCAGGACCGCGGCGCCGGTGGTCAGAAGGGTGGGCGGGTTCGGGGTGGTGAGGGGTTGGACCGTGTTGGAGGACGCCGAGGGAGCAGAGAAGAGCGTCCCGTCCCGGAGCTCCACCTGGTAGGCGCGCGTCCCCCCCAGGTCCGGCGCGCGGTCCGTCCAGGTGGTGGCGCCCGCGCCGGTAACAGTGGCGATGACCGCGAAGGCCCCGCCATCGTCACTCCGGGAGACCCGGAACCCGTCCGAGATCGTGGACGGGTTAGACCAGGTGAGCTTGATAGCCGCGGGGGTCCTGGAGGCCACCAGGCCGGAGGCCGGGAGAGGCGTGGTGTTGATCGCGGCCGTGTTGGAGTACCCGCTATAGCCGGACGTGTTCCAGCCCCGGAGCCGGTACTCATACTCCCGGTCCGCCTCGGTCGTGGCGTCTGTGTAGCTGGTGGCTAGGGCGTTTTTACCCGTGATGCCAGCGATCACCACCCAGTCCGTGGAGAGGTTGTCCCGCCGCTCCAGATACGCCCCCCGCCAGGGCGCCGTGGTCGTGGTGGTTCGCTTCCAGGTGAGCGTCTGCCTCGTGTCGGACACCCGGGTAGCCAGGAGACCCGTGGGGTCCGCCGGGAGGCCATACTTCCGGGCCGGGTAGGTGATCTTCCGGGTCACGTAGAGCGTTCCGCCCTTGATCCCCGAAAACTCCGCGTGGAAGGTGGAGGTATGAGTGGACCCGTACTCCAGGGTTCGGCGCTGGGAGCCAACGGACTTCACGGTCTTTACTCCGGAGCCGCGCACGTTGTAGTTGTTCCCAGAGCCGTCCGACACGGCGCCGCCAGACCACTCCAGGCGGTTCGTGGAGTCCGAGATATTGCCGCCCCGGTCAATCTTGATCACGGGGTTGGTGATCCAGGCCTCCGAGCCGTCGCCCGAGACCTCCAGGTCATCCCAGAAGGCCCCGATCCGGACGCCGTTCTTCTTCGACCCCCAGCCGCCTGCCATTAGCTCGCCACCCCCTGCTGGACCTTCCGGTCAATCTCTCCGAGGAACTCTACCAGCGTGCGGAACTGCTCCAGGTCGTCCAGGGAGATCTCCACGCGGACGTCCCCGTAGGAGACCCCGGCAGTACCCGAGGAGGCCGCGGTCCAGGCCCCTGAGGTGAGGCCGGAGGCCGTCTGGGAGGCCAGGCCGGAGAGGTCGGGGGTGATTGCATCGGCCATCGCCTGGGAGGCCCTCTCGGCGTCTCCCAGGGAGTCATATATGGGGTTGATCACGCCAGGGCCCAGCCAGCGGCCGACCTCGGCCGAGAGGACCTTCGACGGGGAGTTGATCCCGAACGACTTCTTGAAGAAGCCCACGACGTCGTCAACCCAGCCGGTGATCTTCCGGGTGATCCAGGAGTACCCGTTAGAGATCCCCGACCAGATCCCCTCCACCATATCGCGGCCCGCGCTGGTGAACTTCGACGCGACGTTGCCCATAGCGGAGATCAGCTTCCCCGGGAGCTCTCGGAACCACCGGACTACCTTGTTCAACCCGTCACTCACGGCGGAAGTGAACGAGGAGACCGCCCCGGAGATCGTGGAGACCACGCTGTTCCAGGCGGAGACCGTCGCGTCCCGGACCGCGGACCAGGCCTGGGAGAACCACCGGACTACCTTGTTCACCCCGCCACTCACGGCGGAAGTGAACGAGGAGACCGCCCCGGAGATCGCGGAGACCACGCCGTTCCAGGCGGAGACCGTCGCGTCCCGGACCACGGACCAGGCCAGGGAGAGGACCTTCACCACGATATCGACCGCGCCGCGGACCACGCCCAGGATGGCGTTCCACACGCCCTGGAGGATTCCCTTCACGTTCTCCCAGGCCGCGCTCCAGTCTCCCTTGATCACGTTCATCACTAGCTGAATCACGTTCTGGATAATGTGCATGATCGGTTGGATCACGCCCAGAATCCCGTTCCAGACCGCGCCGACCACGTCCATGATCTGGGTCCCGTAGGTGTTCCAGATCCCCATAACCACGCCCATCGCGGTATTGATAACCAGGGTGATGAGGCTCATCACGTCGGAGATGATTCCGCCGATCGTGTTGAAGATATCGGTAATCACCGGGACCGCGGGCTGGAGTCGCTCGGTCAGCCCGGCCCCCACGTCCTGGAGGATCTGGAAGTACCCCGAGAGCTCCCCCATGAGGGCGCCCAGGAGCCCCTGGGCGGCCGTGGCGATGCTGTCCAGGGTGGACTGGAACGGGGCGAGGTTCGCGCTCAGGGTGGAGGCGTCAGAGCCCAGGCCGGAGAAGTTCCCAGCCAGGTTCGAGATCACGTCCACCCCGGAGGAGAGGGCCGGGAAGAGCGTGTTAATGAAGAAGTTCCCCACCGCGTCCAGGACCGGGAGGAGCTTGGCCCCCACGTCTTCCTGGAAGTTGCCCCAGGCCACGCCGATCTTGTCTGTCATGCTGGCAGAGGCCTCCCCGGTCCCGCCGACCTGGGACTCCACTTCCTTCATAATGGCCTTCTGGGCCTTCAAGACGTCGCCGTGCTGCACCCACTGTTTAATCTGAGCCTTCTGCTCGTCTGAGAAGGTGACGCCCGCCCTGGACAGAGCCGTGATCCCCTTCACCGGGTCATTCAGGGCCTTCCCAAGCATCTTTGCCGAGGAGTCCACGGACCCGAAGCCAGTAGCCGAGAGATCCACCGCGGCCGCGGTGGCCCGGTTGAAGATATCCGAGCCCTTCCCGGCCTCATTGCGGACGTTCTTGAAGGTGAGGAGGAGGTTCGATCCGGTCTGGATCGCCTCATCGTCCACGCCGGTTTTTTCGGAGAGCGCACGGGCCATAGCGCTGACCTGGGTAGCTGAGATATTGGCCGCCCCGCCGGTCTGCTTGATCACCTGCTCAGTGATCGCCATCACCTTGCTACTGTGCTCGGCTTCCTTGATCGCGTCCCCGAAGAAGGAGACCACCTTGTCCACCGCGAAGAGGGCCACGAGTGGGCCCATGACCCCCTTCACACCCGCGAAGAGGCCTCCACCCAGCTTCTTACCAGCGGAGTCCCCGGTGGCAGCGGCGGCCGGAACCACGGAGCCCTCAATACCCGAGGCAAGCCCGGTAGCGGCCGGGAGGATGGTGACGTATGCGCGGCCAACTTCTACCCCGTCAGCCATCTATCCGTCTCCCTCTTCGCCCGCCGCCGCTCGACGCCTGGCCTCCAGTCTAGCGGCAAGGGCCTTCGCCTTTGCCGTGTTGGCCTGGGCAACCTCTCCCCGCTTCTCCGCCTGCTCCGGTAGGAGTAGCGGCTCCGGGAAGTCCTTCCCCTCGTGTCCGGCCTTCGTGTTCTGCCACGCGATAACCCGGAGGACGTTCAGGGCGAGGGTGAGGATCTGCTCCTCATAGGTCATCCAGACCGCATTGATCGAGTCGCCCCGCCGCACCCGGGCCCCCGGGGGGAGCTTCTCCGCGAGCCTGGCGGCCCGGAAGAGGTCCAACTCCCCTCGATAGATCCCGGAGAGGTCCAGGCCGTAGAACTCCTGGAAGTCAGCTTCCAGGGCCTCCGGGTGGGCCCTCATATGGGCGGCGAGGCCTAGGAGTTTCCCCCTCGGGCCTCCCCGATCACGTCCATGGTGTCGTTCAGGAAGTCGTTCATCACCGTGAGGCTCACCCGGCCGTCCTTCCGGTTGGCCTCCTTGAAGGCCGCCCACTGGTCTGCCCCGAGCATCCGGCGGAGGGCCGTCAGGGACTTCCCATCCTCCAGGAGCTCGAAGATCTCGACGTCATCCACGAGCTCTCGGGTAATCGTGTAGTCCACCCCGCGGAAGGGGATGGTGAGGTGGTCGGGGAGGGGGCTCTTCTTCGCGCCCTCCCGTACTGGGTTCTTCGGCATTCTTGCCTTTCGTGGCGGGTTGGCGGGTTGAGCACGAACCGGAGGCACACCCGCCTAGGAGCCTCCGGTTCGCGCGTTCTGAGGTCAGGCCGGGGCCACGCCCGAGGCCCAGGCGGAGCCCTTCCAGTAGGCCGAGGAATCGTCCCCCAGGGTGACGTACTGGCCCTTCGTCCAGGCCGTGGCCGGGGACGCCGTGACGGCCGACAGGGCGGCCAGGCCCGCGGGGAGGAGGGTACCGGACGGGGTGAAGTAGCCGGGGCTCCCAGCCGTCGCGCCCGTGGCGTCCGCGATGAAGACCCCGTCCGCCGCGAGGACGTAGAGGTCATACTCCCCGATCACCGTTGCGGTGAACTCGTACGCGGTGATCTCGTCGAGCCTGTGGGGGACCGAGGAAGAGAGCTCGATGGAGGCCGCGGGGCAGACTGCCGCCTTCAGGTTGTCCCCGTCCTGGTAGAAGAAGATCGCGGCGACCTCCACCGGGTCATGGGTGGCCGGTACGGTCCCCTTGAAGATCCCCGTCCTCGCGCCGGTCTCCGCGAAGGTCAGGCCGGGGTGGACGAAGCCGAGCGTGAGCGCGGTCTCCTCCAGGGCCATGAACTTGAAGGTCCGGGCGAGGGAGGTGGTCTTCTTCCGGATGGTGACGCCGCCGGGCCAGCCCTTCAGGTCCTCGGAGTCGGTGGACTGCTCGAACTCCGGGCCGTCCTCTCCGAGCCAGCCGAACTCCGCCCAGGGGGTGGAGGGTGCGTCCATGGAGGAGCTCCAGTCAGGAGCGGTCGTGCCCTTCGGAGCGGTCCAGACGCCGCCCTCCAGACCGGCCCCCCAAATGCGGGCGTTTTCGCGTGTCTTCGCCATTTGGCCTATCCCTTCTTCTCGGCCAGCCGGGCGCGTCCCGTGCGGACCATTTCACGCGCTACCGGGGCCGGTAGCTCTGCTGTCGCGTCGGGCGCGTAGGTCACGCCCTCCAGGGTCATCCTATACGCGAAGACCACCGGGACGCCGCTGGGACGGGCGGGGGGCTTCACGCTCTTACGCTTCCGGGTGGTCACGGGGCTACTCCGATCGTGGGGAGGAGGAAGGAACACTGGAAGAAGCTCCGGGAGTTGTCCACCGGATCCGGGAGCCTCACCGGCTGGGAGACCGTACGGGCCCCGAGGGAGCGGCGGACGTAGGCCAGGACCAGGTTGGCGTACCTCTTCGCGGTGCGCTCGGACGCCTCCCAGACCCGAACCTGGAGGGTGTGGCGGAAGAGGAGCGGGTTGGGGTTGTCCCCGTCGATCTGCTGGACCTGGACGAACTGGTCCGGGGTTTCGTTCTCCGGGGTCCTGGTGCCCAGCCCCCAGCCCTCCAGGGGCCCCCCGGAGGCCCGGAGGGAGTCCAGGAAGGCCAGGACCTCGGTTTCCGGGTCTGTCGGGACCACGAGGAGCTCCGAGGTCATCGCGTGGCCCCGATCGACTTGGACGCGGCCCCGGTGGAGGACTCAGCGTGCGAGGTGACGCCGTAGTTCCCATACCACCTCTGCTTGGAGAGGGTCACCTCCGGGAAGGTGTCCTCCCCGGATGCGTCGGCGGCCGCACTTGCCCCGGCCTGGGTGCGGGCGTCGATCATCTCGCGGACCTGGTCCGACCGGAGAGCCACGTCCCCCAGGGCCTTCTTGTCCAGCTTCAGCCGTACGCGCGTAGCCATGGGATCAGACTACCCCGGAGAGGATCAAGGCCACCTGGACAAGGGACCCGTTAGCCGGGGGGGCGGAGAAGGTGGCGGTGACGTTGGACGCATCACTGGACACGGAGAAGGGAGCCAGGGCGGCAGAGGACTGGGCGTACCCGGCCACCCTCCCGGGGGCCCTACCGAGGTAGTGGGGGACCCGGAAGACCTTTGTGGAGCCGTCCCCGGAGGACTTCAGCAGGAGGGCGAGAGTCCCGGCCTCGGGGAGCACGGGCGCTCCGCGTACCAGGTAGTAGCTGGACCCCTGACGACACCCGATCACATACCTACCCGAAGCGGTGGGCCCATACACGGAGTCCACGGAGGAGACGGCCGACTGGGGGAAGTCCAGAACCCGGTGGAAGGACTTCCCGCCGTTCCAGGAGAAGGCTACGCCAGCCCTCATTGTGGCAGTCTGGGAGTCCCAGCAGTGAGTGACCGGGCCCCCGGAGGTCTTCCTGGGGGTGTTGGTCTGGATGGAAATGGAGGTGTTGGACGTCCCCGTGGAGTGCATCGCCAGGACCACTGGATCCCTCGCTTCCCGGTATCCCTTCCTCGGGAGCACCCATAGGCCCTGGATCGGATCCGACCCGAAGACCACTACCTCCTCCCGGGGGAGGACGGTGGTGGACTGGAACCCCGCTCCCTGGGTGGTCCAGGTGGGCAACCCGGGAAGTTGGCTCCAGGTCGCTCCGTGGTCGTCGGAATACACGACGTCCAGCCCGCCAGATACCTGGGCGTCCCCCCAGACCACCCAGATCCGATCCCACCAGGGATCGTAAGCGGCGGAGTGAACGTGGAGGTTGACCTTCCCGGAAGCCCAGGTGTGGATGTCGAACACTAGGGTCCAGGTGGCCCCGAAGTCCTCCGTCCAGTAGACGTAACGGCCCTTCGTCGTCTGGTCCCCGGAGGAGGTAGTCTGGGGCCCGTACATGGCCGCCAGGCCGTACTTTCCGGTCCCCGGGGCGATCGCATCGTCCCCGAAAAGGGCGGCGTTCGCCGTGTACCTATCCGGGTACCCACCCGGGGAGGAGAGGACCAGGGACCAGGTGGCGGTGGCGTGTCCGGCGCCCCAGCCGGAGGAGCGGTATACCCGACCGGTGGAGTAGTTGTTCAGGTACGCCACTGCCTCCCCGTCGTCCGTCTCCACTAGAGCCGTGACCACGACCCCGGCGTCGGCGCCGAAGGAGAAGAGCGTGGACCAGGTGGCGCCGTCGTCCGTGGATTGCTTCAGGGTTCCTTTGTCGCTCCCGTAAACCGTGGTCCGGTCGTTCGAGATGCCGCAGGGGCGGACCGTGGAGGGGGTGAAAGCGGACACCCCGAAGGTGGCCTCCCCGCCAGGTCTCGGGGTCAGCGGGCGCACTCCCATTAGACTCTCGCTTCCGTGTAGGCCTCGTACTCGATCTCGGTTCCGTCAGCCGCGGGACCCACGGTAACGCCCCCCAGGACCCCTTCCGCGGACCATTCCCGGCCCGGGTTCACGGAGGTGGCCCCGGACCAGGAGGGGGCGTTGTAGCTGGTCGCTAGGGAAGCCCGGACCGCCACGTAGAGGGGGTTCGTCCCCACGTTACGGATGGTCACCCGGGACCGCCTACGGTCCGGGGGGACGCATATCCCCGCGAAGGTCTTCGAGGTCGTGGAGATCCGCGTGAAGCCAGAAACGGAGAGGACGGAGGATACCGCCACCCCGTCCGCCCGCGACTTCGCCAGGAGCGCGTTGATCTTGGACGAGATAGCCGTTACCAGGGCGGAGAGAGGCCCCTTCGTGACGACGTCTGTATCTGCCATGCTCCGGCCCTACGCGATGGCGGTGGTGAAATCGCCAGCGAAATCCTGGGTCGAGTACACGATCCCGAGATTCGCCCGGCCTTGTGCCCGCTGGGTGCTGTCGAAGGCCTGGGCGGCATCGACACGGAGCCGGAGCCCGAGCGCGGTGGTGATGGTGGAGGAGAAGTTCGCGTCATCCCCGAGCGCGGCCGCGAGCTCGTTCAGGGTGTCCAGGGCCCCGGGCGCGCTGTCCACCAGGGCGGCGAGCTTTGCGGTGATCTTGGTGGAGGACCAGGTCGTGGAGCCGCTGGTGGATCCGTCATCGATCCCGGCGCCAGCGGAAGCGGCGGCCGCCACCTCGTTGGTCGCCAGGACCAGGCTGGACTTCGCGGTGGTGGTGAGGGAGGTCAGGTCCCCGTCGTGGGCCTTGAGGGTGTTCACCCGTGCCGCGATGGCCGCCGAGAGGGCGTCCAGTAGGGCTTCAGTGACGAAGTCAGTAGCTGCCATGATGGGTTTCTCCTATACCGTCTGAGCTGTGAACCATGCCGAGAAGTCTTTCCCGGATTCCGCGTTTGGGTGTGGCCGGGTGGCCGCTATGTGCGCGTTCAACGCGGAGTCATCCGGAGGGTTCTCCGCCAGGTAGGACGCCACCGCCTCCTGGACGTCCTCGGGAGCCGGGTCAGTCGCCCAGGGTAGCGAGCTCCACGGGGTAGACCCGTCCCCCAGCTTCACCTTCTTCTGGGTGAGGTCCAGGCCCCACTCCCCGGCGGCCAGGATTGGGTCTGTGCTAGCCCAGTTTGCGGAGGTGTCGCGCCTAATCTGAATCCGAATTCTCACGCCGTGCCCCCGTCCAAAGTCCCCATGAGGGGGCCCTCAGCGCCTCCCCCGTCTTCGGGGATAGTGTACTCGACTGCCTCCCGGAAGCGGACCAGGCGGACGTGGACATGGCCCAGGCCGCCGACGTCCGGCCACCGCTCCACGGGGCCGTCCACGGCCCACTCTCCGCGATCCGGTACCCCCACCAGGTCCGTCCCGACGATATCCGCGGTGGGCGGGAGGTAGAGGTCCGCGCGCTCGGTGAACCGGTCCGCGTCCACGACGAACTCCGCGCCCGTGGAGGGCTGGAAGCTACACCCGGAGACCGGGAGGGAGTCCGGGGTGGCGTCCAGGTCCCGGGTCTCGTTCAGGTACTCGTCCTCCGTGAGCGGGTATCGGTTCCGGGTAACGGTGACCAGGCCGCCGGGGAGGTAGGGGATCGCCATGGCCGGGCCTAGGAGAGGCTCGGGAGCCGGTAGCGGGAGAGGATGGCCTGGACGTGGGGCTCCAGGCCCTCGGTGTTGGCGCTCACGGAGGATGGGGTGACGGAGATGTTCCCCACCCGCACAGAGGCCACCCCACCGGCCAGAACCCCGGCCAGGCGGCGAACGAGGGCGGGGAGCTCCTCGGGTACCTCGGTGTACCCGTGATCTATCTGAGCCCGTATGCCCCGGAAGCGGGAGGACCAGATGCCGGGCCACCAGACGCGGCCGTCCTCGGCCCACTGGACGCGCGGGAGGCCGTCTCCCCCGAGCTCCTCCAGGTCCAGGAGGGCTCCGTCCATCTCCAGGGATACCAGACCCTGGAGGTTCAGCGTGGGGAGGATCAGGGCGCGCTTGTGAACGTCCCTCGGGTACACGTACTCCGTCCTCCGGGGGGCGATATGCCAGCCACAGAGGCTCCGGAGCCAGCCGAGGCCACCGGGGTCCGTGTCGGAGCCCCAGGCGGCCGCGTCCGCGTCCGAGAGTGCCACGTCCTGATCCTTCCCGAGCCGGTTACTTGGTGGAGGCCGTACGGTCCTTGTTGGCCGGGGCCTCCACTTCCTTCGCGTTCTTGTACTGCGCGGCGTCCTTCGGGGTCAGGAGGAAGGTCCTCCGCTGGCCGTGGACCATGATCTCGTACTTCTTCCGCTCGTCGCTCATGGCGGGTTTCCTCTCGTGTGTGTCTGTTGGAGGGGTGGCCCCCGGGAGGTCATCCCGAGGGCCACCCTACCGGGTCAGAGCCTGGTCAGGGGACCAGGGTGAGATTCAGGACCGCGATCGCGGCGGGGACGCGCACGGCCAGGGCCAGGCGCTCCTCGATCCGGGTCGTGATCGTGTTCTTGGTGAACTTGCCCTGATCGGAGTTGGTGGTCTCCACGCGGACGCCGCCCTTCCGGTACAGGGTCGTGGCCGCGTCGAAGGCCGCCACCACCGCGGTACCCGCGGCGACCGCCGGGGAGACCACGGTACGGACGCCCCAGAGCGGGGGCTGCCACGAGAGGCCGTCACCGTTGCCGTACTGCCCCTGGAAGGGGCCGCCGGCCATGTACTGATTGTTCCCGTCCTTCAGGAGCCGGAGCGCCTGGTAGTCGGCCGGGTTGATCACGATGCCATCCGGCGCCAGGCCGGTGACGTCCTGGACCGCCATGATCGCGCGGAAGAGGCCGTCCTGGACAGGCTCGCGGCTCCTCATGGTCATGGCCTGGATGCCGGAGCGGTGCAGGATGCCGTCCAGGTGGGTGCCGGTGCCGTCACCGTTCAGGACCTCAGCCTCTTCCTTCTCGGCCAGCATCCGGATACCCCGGTTGTTGATCTCCGAGACCATGAAGGGGACGTCCTCCACCATCTCGTCCGAGAGGTCGAACCACGCGGCGATCTTGGTGAGCTTGTCCGTCTTGGCGGTCGGGTCCGGGACGTGGATCTGGGGCTTCTGGCCGCCCTCCGCCACGGTCCCGAAGGCGCCCTCCTCCGTGGACTCCACGAAGTAGGTGACCATCGTGCCGGAGATCGTTCCGGTCCCCACCAGGTCCGTGATCAGCGGGCGCCGGTACCGGCGCACCACCGTGCGGTCCACGTCCTGGAGCACCAGGTCGTAGACGGAGCCCACCGTGTGGACGCTGGTGGCGGCCTTCGCGGCCCACTCCGAGGTACCGAGCGAGGTGTTCGCCCGTTCCTTCAGCTTGACCACCTGGCCGCCGACTTCCTTCGCGAAGTGGTGGCCGAGGCTCTTCGACTTCTTGCCCTCGGCGCCCGCGAAGGCGTCCTCCGGCTCCTCGTCGGCGCCGTCCTCGATCTCCGCGAGGGCCTTGAAGCGGGCCTCGGACTCCGCGATGGCGTTGAGTTGCGCCAGGGCGTCGTTGGCCTTCGCCATCTGGCCGTCGAACTCCGCGGCCTCCGCATCCGTCAGGGCCCGTCCGGCGCTCTTGGCGCGCTGCGCGATCTCGCGAGCGGCCTTCAGCGCCTCGGCCCGGACCTTCTTCCAGTCCATCTCTGTGCCTCCTCTTAGGCGTTGTAGGTCAGTCGAGCTCTACGAGCTCGGCTTCAATGATCGCGAGCATGGCGTCCACGGACGTCCGGGAAGCGGGCTCCTCGGCGGACTTGGCCCCGCGGGGCTCCTCGTCCGTCTTGGCCGACTTTCCGCCGCTGGCTTCGTCCTTGCCGCTGTCCCCCTCCGCGACCGCGGAGAGTACCGAGGCGATCGCTTCCGCGGCCTCGGAGATCTTGGTCTGAGCCTCCTGGAGGATGCCCTCGTTCTTCGCGGAGATCGTCCTCCCGGACTTGATCTCGGCCGGCCGCTTCACCTCCAGGAGCTCGGTCTCCCGGTTGGCGCCGATCGGGACGAGAGAGACCTCGAAGAGGTCAGCGTCCCGGATCTCGTAGAACTCGTCCGCGCCGGACTTCTCGAGGCCCCCGTCCTGGACGTCGTAGGCGAAGCTCATCTCCGAGAGACGGCGCCCCTTCACGAGCCGGTACACCTGGGGACCGTTCCCGCCCTCCAGGTCGATCTGGCATTTCACCAGGAGGCCGTGGTCATCCTCCTCCGCGGAGATGACGTGGCCGATGTTGTTGTTCGGGTCGGTCGTGTCGTGGCCGAAGAGGAGCGGGATCAGAGCGGTCTCTGCCTTCGCGGCCCACTCCGCCAGGGTCCGGGTGAACGCGCCCTTTCGTACGACGTCGCCGTACAGGTCTACGTTGTCGAACACCGAAGCGTAACCGGTGAACTGGCCCTCTTCGAGCCCTCCGTCCGGCCCGGCGGCCTTCACCTGGAGGCTGAACGCCTTACGCTTGTGCATCCCGGCGGACTTCACCTGGAGGCTGAACGCCTTACGCTTGTGCATCCTCTATCCCCATCCCAGATCGAGCTCACAGTTACACCCGGCCACGTCTCCAGCGTCCCCAGAAGCGTCCCCAGGCCATGCTAGCCCGTTGCTAAAGTTTTCACTGAGGCTAACCATCTCGCCGCTCATCCTAGCGTGCTCTGGCCGGGGATTGCTCCCGGTGACCCAGGTTTTCGTGGCCGCGCCGGACTGGGCCCCCGCCTCGTGGGCGGAGAATCCCGCGATGATCGTTACCGCGCTGATCGCCAGGGCGGCCGCGCGATCCGGGGAGAAGACCTTCGACATACGCTCTCGCGCCGTGTCCGGGTCCTCCTCGGCCAGGGCCTCGTCCAGGCGTTCCTTTGTCTTCCGGTTGATCGCCTCGGCCGCGTTCTGGCTCACCTTCGTGTACCAGGCCTCCGCTAGGACGGGGTCGAACCCGTCAGGGTCCAGGCCGTGCTTCTGGAGCGTCCCGCGGGCCACGTCCGTCCCGGTCATCACTGACCAGGCCGTGAGGTCGTGCGAGAGCTCTCGGTCCCACCGCTCCTGGTCCCACCAGTCCGTGGTCCCGTCCTTGAACTTCGCCGCGGTGGCCGACCGCTGGCGCTCGAAGGTGCGGGTGAGGATCTCCTGGTACTTCGCGGAGTAGCCCTCCATCCCCTGGCGGGTCTCCTCGGCCCCAGAATCGCCGGAGCCGCTCTCTCCGTCCTTCAGGTAGGTCTCAGAGCCGGGGAACACCTGGAGATCGCCCGCCAGGGCGATCTCGGCCGTCTCCAGGCTCTTCCTGGCCCCGCCCTCCAGGGCGTTCCGGTTCTGGCTCCCGGAGTCCCTCGGGGACGCCTGGCCGCCGATGAGCACGTTCAGCGGTGTAACGAGGCCGTCCCCGTCCGGGACGCTCGGGAGGTTCATCCGGCCGCGGGCCTCGTTCCTGGTCATCCAGGGGGCCCCAACGGAGGTGGAGATCACGGCCGCCTGGTCCTCGAAGGCGCCTTGAAGCTTCTTCGCGATGTTGAACTCATAGTAGAACCGGGCCGGGTCCACCCCGAGCATGGGCAGGAGGAAGGCGTTCAGCCGCTGAGAGACGTCCTCGAAGTCTGGCCCCAGGGTCTCCGTGTAGAGCATCTGGCGGAACTCCTTCACCACGGAGAAGTTAGCCCCATCCAGGACCCCGACCATGCTCGGCTGGACGTGGAACGCGGAGGCAACGGTCGCCATCGCGAGCTTGGAGGCCTCCACGAACTGCTGTTCGTGCGCGGAGAAGTCGATCCGCTTGATATCCATCCCGTCCTCCAGGATGGGGGTACCCCCGGCGCCGTCACCTCGGCCGGTCCATTTCGCGTACCAGTCCTCCCGGAAGCTGTTCCGGGCGCCGTCGCTCCACTTCGCCCCCAGGGGGCGGGTCAGGACGGCCGAGACGCGGCCGCCGCGCTTCCATACCTGCTTGCGGTAGAGCGCGCTCTCCATCTGCTCCAGGAGGATATCCCGAAGGGCCTGGACCGTGGGGGACCCCTCGAAAGGGTTCGTCGGGTGGTACCCAGAGAAGGCGAGGACCTCGGATGCCGGGATCTCCACCCGGTCCCCCTTCTCGTTGATCACGTTGTACGCCTTCACCTCGAAGAGGTTCTCCCGGATCGGGGAGGTCCAGGCCGGGGGGAGCCGGTAGATCTGGCGGCCGTCCTTCGTGACCCGGAGCCACCAGTACGCGCGGTCGTAGAGCTTCCGGTCGATCGTGAGGGCGAAGAGGAGTTCAAACATGGTCATCTGTGGGTTCGGCTTCACCAGGAGCCGGGCGGCCTCCGAGGTCGTGTCCCGGCGCCGGTCCTGATCGTCCACCCGCTCGTACAGGTGGAGGCCGACGTGTGCGACGTTGCGGCCCAGGAAGGTGAGCACGGTTCGGAGGTGGGGCTGGCGCTTCCAGAGGCCAATGGTCGTGAGGTTGTCCTCCGAGAAGAGAGCCTCCACGGCCTCCTCCGCGCTCCCGAGGTAGGAGACGTTCGGCTGGAAGTAGCGCCACGCCGGGCGGAGTAGCGAGTCCCAGAAGCCTGCCATAGCGTCATCCTATCCGTTCAGACCGTCTCGACCCCGGCGCCGTTCTCGTATGCGCTCTCGTGGGTCTCACCCTCCTGGCTCAGAGCCACGAACATCGCCATTGTAAGGGCTGAGATGCCGTCGATCTTGTTGGTAGAGCGCGCCTTGTCCGGCTTCACGTTACCAGCCGGGTCCGAGCTCGGGCGGAGGTTGTCAGCCATCCACTTCAGAACCGGGTTCCCGGCGTGCCGGAGGAGTGGCGTCTTGGAGGTCCCACGGCGCACCAGGCGGTCTAGCTCCTTCAGGGGCGCGCTCATGCTCGCGTAGCCCTGTCCGACGCGCTCCAGGGGGAGCCCCGCGTCCTGGAGGTCGATCACTAGCTGAGAGGAGTTCCACCGGTCGAACCCGATCCCCACGACGTCCAGGAGGGCCGCGTCCTTCTCCACCTGGTCCTTGATGAAGTCGTAGTCCGTGACGTCCCCGGGGGTGAGGGTGAGCCATCCGGCCTTCACCCAGGCGGAGGCGTTCTTGTCCGTCGTGGCGTCCAGGGCCGGGAGGGCGGCCTCGGGGATGAACGATCGGAGCACCACGTCATAGCCCGGCTTCCCCGGGTCCCGGATCAGCCACCCGAGGCAGGTAACGTCCGAGACGCTCGCGAGGTCCAGGCCGCCGTACGCGGTCGGGACCTTCAGGGCCTCGGAGAGCTCGGCCAGGTCGCCCCAGGAGTTGCCGCGGTTCCGGTCCCACTTGACCATATCGAAGTACCCGGAGGCGAGCTTCGACCGGATGCCCAGGTGGAGGCGGAGGAACTTCGCGAGCTCTACCGGATTCGCCCTGGCCTTGTTGGCGGCCGCGCGCATGAACGTACGCGACGGGGTTACCGGATAGAGCGGATTGGCCTGGGCCCAGGTCTCTTCCGAGAATGGGTCCGCGTCATCGTCGGCCGCAAAGACCACGCCGTATTGCGCGGGGTTATTCAAAACACCATTCGAGAGTTTCTCGATCATCTCCCGTTTCCGGGAATAGGGGGTGTTCGTTTTCCCATCGTCCGCGGTGGTAATGATGATCACCAGGGGTTGCTCTCGCGCGCCGGTTCCGGATTCCAGGGCGTCCAGGAGATCGCCGTTCTTGTGGACGTGGAGCTCGTCCACCAGGGCGCCGTGGACGTTCGCGCCGTGGGCCAGGTCGCCGTCAGAGGAGATCACCTGGATATAGCTGGAGGTGGAGGGCTGGACGATCTCCGTTCGGAGCGCGCGGACCCCGGCGGCCGCGAACACGGGGGAGGCCTCCACCACGGCCTTGATCGGCTGGAACGCCCGGCGGGCCTGGTCCTTCGACGCGGCGCCGAAGAGGACCTGAGCCCCACCCTCCCCATCCGCGAAGGCCAGGAGCGTGCCGAAGGCGGAGGCAATCGTGGTGTTGTGCGTCGGGATCAGCCCCCGCCCGGCAAGAAACAGCCCCTCTTCACTGTCCACCTTGATACACCTGGTTGGCACACTGAGCACGGGCTCAATGGACGCGAGGGTGAGGGTGTGCCGCCTGTCGTCAGACGAGGATAGGCCACACCGTTCCGCCTTCCGAGGAAGCCGGAACGGGACGAGATCCCCTGAGGAGACCCTGAACTGGAACCGATAGGAGGATCCGACCGTTCGGCCGTCGATCTTCGCGGGTGAGACTTGAATCGGCCCGGGACGATACCCGAGCGTCCGGGCCAGGGTCTGAGCGTCCTGAACAAGGCCCTGGTCGCACCCGCCGAAAGCGGCTCGCCCTCTCAGGTCTACCGTGCCGTCACTGTCCATGAGCCCGCGCAACAGGTCGAGCCGCTGCGCCACAGAGGCTGTTAGGTACGCATCCGGGATCCGCTTACGCCCGAGGAGCCCGGCCGCCCGGAGTTTGGTGTGCAGGCCCTCGGGCCGAAGGGTGTAACGACTGCCGGATCCCCGGGAGTCGAACCTCTCATACCCGATAGGAGCGAGAGCCACCCGGGCAAACTCGATGTCCTCCACCCCCACGGTGATCCGACCATCACGGGTGTTCCCATCCCCCAGCCAGTAGCCGAGGTGGTACGGGTCAACAGGAAGGGCCCTCTCCGGAGCGGCGATCGCGGACACCGGAGGGAGGCGATAGACGTTCTCCGAGCGGGGCCCGCGGGTCACCCCGCGCTGCGCCAGATCCTCCGTCGTGAGCGTTCTCCACGGATCGCGGCGCCAGTCCGACGTGTGCACGGTCCAGAGGTGATCACCCGAGGCGACCACCGCCCGCCCATCCTGAGTCGAGACCCGGTAGCAAGGGGTCCCGGTGAACACCTCGGATACGTGCGTCACCCTGACCGGGTTTCCATCGGGTGAGTAGACGTACTGCCCAGGCTGGATCTCCCCCATCGTGGTCCAGCCCTCGGGGGTGAGCAACGGGGTATCCAGTGCCAGAGCTTTGGCGCCCTTCCGTGGCATCTCGAAGTAGGCATCCCGGATGATCCGGACGAGACGGCCGGTGTCGGGGTTCGGCGCGAGCCACCCGAACACGGGGGCGATGAGGTAGGCGACCTGTTCCGCGGTCGGGATGATCGGCTGGCCTGCCCACCGGCCCTGGGTGTGCCGGATGAACGAGAGGGCCCGGATCTTCCGGTCCACCTCGTCCGCGTCGAACACGGCGCCCTTGACGTTGCGGGGCTCTGGGGTGTGGAACTTCGGGAGGCACTTCGGGAGGCCATATCCGCGGCTCTCCAGGTACCACTCCACCTCTGGGGAGAGGTCCAGGGAGCGCGCCTTCCGCCGCTTGGCGGCCACGGCCTAGCTCCCGGTCTGGGAGAAGGGGTTGTCCCCGTCCGCCGCGGGCCCGTTGTCCTTCCCCGGGCGCCGGGCCCTGGACACGAACGTGAGGCCGAACTCCTTCAGGATGCCCAGGAGTTGGAGCGACTGGCCGCGCATCACGACGTCCGCCGGGTTCTTGACCGTGGTGAAGTCCCTACCTGGGATCGTGGGGCCCATGAGCATGAGCTCATCCGAGGCGTCCCGGAAGGCCGCGAGGTGCCGGAGCATCTGCTCCAGGAGGATCACGTCCGGCTCGTGGAGGAGCCCGTTCCTCGCCATCATCGGGACCACCGCGTCCCAGAGCTCGGAGAGCTCGGGAGTGTTCGCGATCCGGTCCGGCTTCTCCGGGATCTCGTGCTCCCCGAGGGGCGGGATATCGGCGGCCGCGGTACCCGCGACAGCGCCAGCCAGGGCGGCCGCTACGCCGTCCGAGCCCTGGACGAGACGGAGGGAGTGGGCACCGCGGCCGCGGGTTTTCAGACCCTCGCCAGTGGCCTTCCTCGCCAT
>RRZU010820566.1_pt1 | contig 24787 bp, 13 predicted proteins | sample 2165561 | NCBI WGS metagenome assembly RRZU01 (sample SAMN10456909, study PRJNA506462) | wastewater metagenome | isolation source: wastewater sludge | place: USA: Moscow, Idaho | reverse complement strand
TCTCCCAGAACGTGCCTTCGCCCGCTCGTCCGGCACCGACGTCGTTGTCGACATGGTGATCCTCCGCCGTCGCCCACCCGGAGCCGAACCCACCGGACCAGCCTGGGAACGCGTCGGGCCCGCACCCATCGAGACCGCCGACGGGAAGGCCCCGCTCGAGGTCAACAAGTACTTCCTCGCTCACCCCGAACGAGTCCTCGGTGAACTGGCCGCGGCACGGGGCATGTATCGCGACCACGAGCTGACCGTCACCCCCAACGGCGACCTCGACGAGCAACTCCCGGCCGCGCTCGAGGAGCTAGTCACCGAGGCCCGTGATCGGGGTCTCGCCTACATGCCGGCGGCTCACCCGCAGGAGGCGCGGTCCGATCCGCCGGCGGCGCGAGGCGACTTCGACCTCACCCACGCACAGGACGGCAGCTTCGTCGTCAATCAACGTGGTGAAGTCGCCCAACTCCAGGGCGGCGCCCCGGTCACCTACGAGCCACGCTTCGCCAAGGACCTCAGCGAGCTCGCTCGACTCGTCGGTCTGCGCGACGCCACCCGCGGCGTGCTCGCCGTCCAGGTCGACGGCGGCAGCGACGACCAGCTCACCGCCTCGCAAGCGACGCTCGCCGAGGAGTACCGCACCTACGCACGGTTGTACGGACCGATCAATCGGTCCAGGCAAGCCCGCACCGGTCGCCGCAGTTCCGAGTCCGGCGAGGAGATCATGCGCCGCGTCCGGCCGCGCATGGGCGGCTTCCGCGAGGACCCTGACTGGCCCCTCGTAGCCGCGTTGGAAGTGTTCGACGAAGAGACCCAGGAGGCCCGCCCGGCTGCGATCTTTCACGAGCGAGTCATTGACCCTCCCCATGAGCGCCACGGTGTCGAGACCCCCGACGAAGCCGTCGCCGTCTGCTTGGACGAGACCGGCACCATCACGATCGACCGAGCGGCCGAACTGCTCGGCGCCGATGCCGCCACCGCACGCCAGCAGCTCGGCGAGCTGGTGTACGACGAACCCGGCACCGGCCAGCTCGTCGCCGCCAGCGAGTACCTGTCGGGCAACGTCCGGGCCAAGCTCGACGCCTGCCGGGCTGCCGACGATCCCGACAGCCGCTTCCGGGCCAACGTCGCCGCACTGGAACGGATTCTGCCCCGCCAGCTCGAGCCCTCGGAGATCACTGCCCGGTTCGGCGCCCCATGGATCCCGAGCCGGGACATCGAGCAGTTCTGTCGGGAGGTGCTCGATGCCACCGTCGACGTCGAGCACCTCCCACAGCTCGGCCACTGGTCCGCCCGGCTACGCGACGGCAGCCGCCGGAGCGTCGCCCTCTCCTCCGAATGGGGCACCTCCCGTGCCGATGGCATCACCTTGCTCGACGCTGCGCTGAACCAGCGGCTCCATACCGTCACCGACGCCACCGAGAACGGCCGCCGCGTCCGCAACGACGCCGAGACCCTCGCCGCCCGAGACAAGCAGGAAGCCCTCACCACCCGGTTTTCGACCTGGGTGTGGGAAGACCCCGACCGCTCTGGGCGGCTCGCCGGTCGCTACAACGAACTGTTCTCCTCGACCGTCCTGCCGACGCACGACGGCAGTCACCTGAGTCTTCCTGGACTCGCCGGCACGTTTACGCCGCGGACCCACCAGCGGGACGCGGTCGCTCGCATCCTCACCGACGGCCGCGCCCTGCTCGCTCACGCCGTCGGCGCCGGCAAGACCGCCACGATGGTCATGGCCGCGATGGAGCTCCGTCGGCTCGGCTCCGCCTCCAAGCCCGCAGTGGTGGTCCCGAACCACATGCTGGAGCAGTTCACCCGCGAGTGGCTCCAGCTCTACCCGACCGCCCGGATCCTGGTCGCCGATCGGGAACGTCTGTCGAAGAATCGGCGCAAGGAGTTCGTCGCCCGCGCCGCCACCGGCGATTGGGACGGCATCGTGTTCACCCAGTCCGGGTTCGCTCGCCTGCCCCTCGGCCACGACCTGATGACCTCCTACCTGGGTGAAGAGATCGAAACGGCCCGTTCCGCGCTCGCCGGATCCAAAGACGGCAAGGGCCTGTCGGTCAAGAAGCTCGAGCGGCGGATCGCCCAGATGGAGGAGACCTACAAGCGGCTACTCGCCGAGCACACCAAGGACGACGGCGTCCGGTTCGAGGAGACCGGCATCGACTACCTCTTCGTCGACGAAGCCCACGCCTACAAGAACCGCCGCGTCGACAGCTCGATCGATGGCGTCGCCAATACGGGCTCTCAGCGCGCCCAGGATCTCGACTCCAAGCTCTGGGCGCTGCGACGGATGCACGGCCCGCGCGTCGTCACCTTCGCCACCGCGACGCCCGTGGCGAATTCGATGGCCGAGCTGTGGGTCATGCAGAGCTACCTTCACCCCGACCTTCTTGCCAGCGTCGACCTTCGAGCCTTCGACGCCTGGGCCGCCACGTTCGGGCGCACCCACACCGCGCTTGAACTCGCACCGGACGGCGCCTCCTACCGGATGCAGACCCGTTTCGCCCGGTTCCAGAATGTCCCGGAGCTCCTCACCCTCTACCGGCAAGTCGCTGACGTCCGAACCAACGACGACCTCGACCTCCCTGTCCCCGCTCTCACCGGCGGCCAGGCCGAGACGATCGTCGTCGAACCCGACGACGCCCTCGTCGGATACGTCGCCGACCTCGCCTCGCGGGCAGAGGCGATCCGCAACCGGGCCGTCGACCCGAGCGAGGACAACATGCTCAAGGTCACCGGCGACGGCCGGCGCGCCGCACTCGACCTCCGACTGGTTGGTGAACACGCCCCAACCGACGGAGGGAAGCTCGCCGCTGCCGCGCAGCGGATCGCCGCCGTTCACCACGCCACCCGCGACCTCCGCTACACCGACGAGCACGGCCAGGTCACGCTCCGACCGGGTGCGCTTCAGCTCGTGTTCTGCGACGTGTCCACCCCGGCCGGTGCAGGGTGGAACGCCTACGACCAACTACGCGATCTCCTGGTCCGTCGAGGCGTCGACGCCGGGTCGATCCGCTACATGCAGGACGCCAAGAGCGACGTGGCCAAGGCCAAGCTCTTCGCCGCCTGCCGGGACGGCACGGTCTCGGTGCTCGTCGGTTCCACCGAGACCATGGGTGTCGGCACCAACGTCCAGGCGCGGGCGGTCGCCATGCATCACCTGGATGCGCCGTGGCGGCCGGCTGACATCGAACAGCGCGACGGGCGCATCCTCCGCCAGGGCAACCAGAACACCGAGGTCCGCGTGCTGCGCTACGTCACCGAAGGCAGCTTCGACACCTACATGTGGCAGACCCTCGAACGGAAGGCCGCGTTCATCGCTCAGGTGACCCGCGGCGACCTGCCCGACCGCGACCTCGACGACATCGGCGACCAGGCGCTCTCCTTCGCCGAGGTCAAAGCGCTGGCCACCGGCGACCCCCTCGTCCTCGAGAAGGCATCGGTTGATGCAGACGTCGCTCGACTCGCCCGACTCGAACGAGCGCACCACGACGACCAGCACCGCCTCCGCCGAACACTCGACGCCGCGACGGCTCGAGCCGAGAAGGCCGAACACCGTGCCGCAGACCTCGACGCAGTCATCGGTCGGGTGATCGACACCCGCGGCGACCGGTTCACCATGACCATCGACGGTCGTACGCACACGAAGCGGGTGGACGCAGGCGAGCACCTTCAGCGTCTCCTTCAGCAACGCCTCGACCAGACCCCACCCGAGACCAGCGGACCTTCGAGCCAGATCGGAACGCTCGGCGGGCTCGCCGTCCAGGCTCAAGCGATCACCACCATTGAGGACGAGGTCCGCGTCACCATCCCCGACGCCCATATCGACGTCCGCTTCCTCGCCAACGACCTGAGCCGCAGCGACCCGTCCAACCTCGTAACCCGGCTCGAACGCCACCTCCACCGGCTCCCCGACACCATCGCCGACCTGAAGCAGGAAGCCACTTCGGCGAGAGCTGAAGCCGACCGAGCGGCGGCCCGTGTCGGCAAGCCATGGGACCGCGACGAGGAGCTCGCCGGTCTGCGCCGCCGTCAGCAGGAGATCGACGAACAACTCGCGGCCACGACCGAACCGCCGCCGGACCAGCAAGCGCAGGTCCCCGCGACAGGCCCGACCCCGTCGACTCCCGCTGACTCTTTGGCGCCGACTCCCGGCCGTTCAGCCCCAGAGTTGGCCACGGCGGCACGGATGACGGCCCGCCTCGATGCCCTCCAGTACCGGTCCGGCGTCGACCCCCCAGGAGTCGGCTTATGACCGAGTCAGGATGGCTGCGAGTGTTCCACGACGGGCGGGACAAGCTTGGCTGTCACGCCTCTCGCATACGATCGAGTGATCAGGTTGACGCGGGCCATGGGGGCCGGGGGGACCTGGTTCGGTGGTCTCCATGGTTGAGTCTCGTAAACCCTTGCACCCGTGCGCTCCCCGTCTCGCGCGCACATGCGCTCGATGGTCGCGCCCGACGCAGCATCTGATGGCTCACCGCGAGGCGCGCACGGAGGGCACACATGTCGTGGGCATCGCGCTGTCCAACTCCGTGAAATCCACCGATGCTGACCTGAGTCGGACTGCCAGGGTGCGCCGCTCGTTTAGCGCTCCCGGTGCGGGACGCACTTGATGTCGATCACCTTCAGCGACATCACTGCAGGGGTGAGGCTCGCCGGCGTGGTGGCCGACGGAGAAATCACGGTGGTCGCTGTCGAACCGCACGGCGAGACCTCCGCCACACTCACGTACCGAACGGGCGGCGGCCAGCTTGGTGAGCGGATCCTGGTCGTCGACGACCTCGCTGGTATCAGCGAGGTGTCCGATCGGCGATGGAGCTTTGACGCCGACGGGGCCAGCTTCCGGCTGGCCTCAGAGGCTCGTCGGATGAAATGGGCACATCTCTCGGACCCTTTCGCGGCGGTCGACACCTCGAACATCGAGCCATACCCCCACCAGATCGATGCGGTCTACAACCGGTTCCTCGAGCAGAAGCCCCTCCGGTTCCTCCTCGCCGACGATCCCGGCGCCGGCAAGACGATCATGGCTGGCTTGCTGATCCGCGAGCTGATGCTCCGTGGCGACGTAGCGCGGTGCCTGATCGTGGCCCCGGGCAGCTTGGTCGAGCAGTGGCAGGACGAGCTGTGGGAGAAGTTCGGGCTGGACTTCGAGATCATGTCCCGCGCCGCGGTCGAGTCGTCGCGCACCGGCAATCCGTTCCTGGAGAAGCACCTGCTCGTCGCTCGGGTCGATCAGCTGTCCCGTGCGGAGGACCTCCTCGCCAAGCTTCAAGTCACTGATTGGGATCTCGTGATCGTCGACGAGGCGCACAAGATGTCGGCCCATCAGTACGGCAACGAGATGCGCAAGACCAAGCGCTTCGTCCTGGGCGAGGTGCTGCGCGATCGGGCTCGTCACCTGCTTCTGCTGTCGGCCACCCCGCACAACGGCAAGAACGAGGACTTCCTCGCCTTCATGACGCTGATCGACCCCGAGCGCTTCGCAGGCCGGCTCCGCAACGACGAGATGCCCGACGTCAGCGACGTGATGCGCCGGCTCGTCAAGGAGAACTTGCGGACTTTCGATGGCAAGCGGCTATTCACCCAACGTCACGCCCATTCACTCAACTTCGAGCTGTCCGAGCCGGAGACCGAGTTGTACGAGGCGGTCACCGACTACGTCCGCACGGGAATGAACCGAGCCGCTCGGATGCAGGAGGAAGGCGACAAGAGGCGAGGAATCATCGTGGGCTTCGCGCTTGCTGGCTTGCAACGACGTCTCGCCTCGTCACCCGCAGCGATCTACCACTCGCTGCGTCGCCGTCGAGAGCGCCTCGCCAAGCAGGCCGAGGAGCTGCGCCGCCTCGCCGCCGGCGGAGCCCCGGTCCCGGTCGTGGACCTGCCCAAGGGCATCAAGATCGCCGACCTCGAGGATTTTGACTTCGACGATTTCGATGACGATGAGCTCGAACAACTCGAGGATCAGGTGATCGACGCTGCGACTGCCGCGGCGACCGCCGAGGAGCTCGATGTTGAGATCCTGGAACTAACCGACCTCGTTGACCTCGCCGAAGGGGTGCGAACCAGCGGCATCGACACCAAGTGGACTCAGCTCCGCGACCTATTGCGATCCGAGGAGTTCCGCTCCGGGGGCGGCCCTCGCAAGCTGATCGTGTTCTCGGAGCACAAGGACACCCTCACCTACGTCGCCGAGCGGATGGCTGCCGAACTCGGCCGACCCGAGGCGGTGGTGACGATCCACGGCGGGATCAAGCGCCATGACCGGCGAGACATCCAGGACCGCTTTCGTGTCGATCCGACTGTGCAGGTTCTCGTCGCGACCGACGCCGCAGGAGAAGGCGTCAACCTGCAAGTCGCCAACATGATGGTCAACTACGACCTCCCGTGGAACCCGAATCGGATCGAACAGCGATTCGGCCGGATCCATCGGATCGGCCAGACCCGTCCGTGTCACCTGTGGAACCTGGTCGCTCACGAGACCCGTGAAGGCCAGGTCTTCAAGCGGCTCTTCGAAAAGATCGAACAGCAGCGCGGTACGTACGGTGATCAGGTCTACGACGTGCTCGGTGACTCTTACATCAACACGTCCCTGCAGGACCTGTTGATTCGAGCGATTCGTGAAGATGACGACCCGGCGCACCTCGCCTACATGGACGAGATCATCGACGGTGAGATCGGCCATCAGCTCGAGGACGTTCTGCGCGAACGGGCGCTCGTCGGCGGCCTGGGGGACCTAGCGGCCAACGACAAGATCCGTGACCTCATGGAACGGTCCCGGTCGCGGAAGCTGCAACCGTGGTTCGTCGAGGCGTTCTTCTCGGCCGCGCTTCAGCAGTACGGCGGCCGAATCGCCGCACGCGAGGCCACACGTTTCGAGATCACGCGCGTACCCGCCTCCATCCGCTCCCATGCCGACCCGCAGTTGGGTCCTGTTCACGACCGTTACGCCCGGGTCACGTTCGACAAATCCGGCATCGTCGTCGATGGGGGAGAGCGAGCAGAACTTGTTTCGCCGGGAACACCTCTCCTCACTGCGGTCGTTGAGAAGGTGCTCGCCGATCACGGCGACACACTCCACCGTGGAGCGACCCTCGTCGCCCCTGACGATCCGTCGACTGAACCTCGACTCCTCGTGTACCTCGACCACACCGTCACCGATGGTCGGCACGTCCACGGTCAGCGTCAGGTCGTCTCCCGCCGGTTTCAATACGTCGAGATCGACCGCAACGGCAATGCCCTCGACCCCGGTACCGAGCCATACATCGGATACGCCCCGGTCAACGGCGACCAGCGGGCCCTCCTCGATAGCCAGCTTGACACCGCCTGGGTCGATCACGCCGCTGAGGCCGCCGCCCGAGACTGGGCGATCGAACACCTTGCAGCCCCGCATTTCGAGGAGATCTCAGCGGTCACCGCGGCTCGGGTCGCGAAGGTGCGGACCGCAGTGCACGAACGCCTGGCGGCAGAGATCCGCTTCTGGGATGAACGGGCGGAAGAACTCAAGACACAGGAACTGGCTGGAAAGAAGCCGCGCATCAGTTCAGGTCGCGCCCGCGCTCGGGCCGATGAGCTCGAAGCACGCATGGCTCGCCGGCGCCTGGACCTCGACCTCGAGGCCAACCTCCACAACAGTCCACCGACCATCGTCGGTGCCGCACTGGTGATCCCTCAAGGACTGATCGACAAGCTGCAAGGCTCGCCGCCTGATCCCCGTGACGTCGCCGACAAGATGGAGACAGACCGACGGGCCGTCGCCGCGGTGGTTAAGGCGGAGCGTGTGCTGGGTCGCGTCCCCGAGGTCCAGCACCACAGCAACCCCGGTTTCGACATCGAGTCCGTCGACCCAGTGACCGGGTACCACTACTTCGTCGAGGTCAAGGGCCACCTCCCAACGACGCTCGAGATCAGCGTGAGCGCTTCGCAGGTCCAGAAGGCCAAGTCAAATCCGGATCGATGGCGGCTCGCGGTTTCGTCTGTGCCCACTGAGCCCGGCGGCGAGCCGACCGTCAGGTACCTCGTCGAGCCGTTCCGCGATGTCACCCTTCACTTCGCTCAGACCAAGGTGCCGCTCAACGTCGCCAACCTTCTCAATGTCGCCGGAGACCCCTGTTGACCGCCTACAAACCCAAGCTCATCGAGGTCGCGTTGCCACTCGTCGCCATCAACGACGCCGCGGGTGCCGAGGGCTCGACGGGTCAACGCCCCCATGCGAAGAACCTTCATCGTTGGTGGGCGCGTCGGCCGTTGAGCGCCGCTCGGGCTGTGCTCTGGGCGTCGCTCATCGACGACCCATCGGGTGACGTCTCGCTGTCGGATGATGCCCGGGAAGCAGAACGGCTTCGCCTCTTCCGGATACTGGAACGCCTGGTCGCAGCCGACACCGCGGACGACCAGACGATCTGGAGCGAGGCCCGCCAAGAGCTTGCACGGTGCTTCCCTGATGGCCTCCCGACCGTCCTTGATCCATTTGGCGGCGGAGGGGCGATACCGCTGGAAGCGCAACGTCTCGGACTGAAGGCGGTGACGGGCGATCTAAATCCGGTTCCAGTTCTGATACAGCGAGCGATGCTGCAGTTGCCGGTTCGGTTCCGTAGCCGCGCCCCTGTTCACGCCGACGCCGAGAATGACCTGCAGGTGTGGCAGGGCGCGCAAGGCCTCGCTACCGACGTAGAACTCTATGGCCGGTGGATGCGTGACGAAGCCGCCCGCAAGGTGGGGTACATGTATCCGCCGGTACCGCAGGATTCCGGTGGCGACGAGACAGTGATCGCCTGGATCTGGGCGAGAACCGTGATGTCGCCAGATCCCACTTGGCGCGCACATGTACCTCTGGTCGCGTCGTGGGTGCTATCGCGCAAGGCTGGCAAGCCGACCATCTGGATCGAACCGCGAGTCGACAGGGAGGCCAAGGCGATCTCGTATGTGGTTCGACATGGCGGTACTCCGACGCATTCGAGAACTGTGGATAATGGCAACGGGACCTGCATAGCCACCGGTGCGACAATCCTTCCGGACTACATCAAGAGTGAAGCCGTTGCCGGGCGTCTGAAGCACCAGCTCATAGCGATCGTGAGCGATGGGCAGCAAGGCAAGAAGTTCCACAGCCCCCTGCGCTCTCACGAGGTGGCGGCCGACGTTGAGCCGCCGAAGTGGAGGCCGCAAGGCCGAAATCCCGAACGGCTGACAGGAGGCACGGTTGTTGTCTACGGACTTGACGAATGGTGGAAGCTGTTTACCAACCGCCAACTAAACGCGCTCACAACCTTCTCTGACCTCCTCGCCGAAGTGCACGAGAAGGTCTGTACGGATGCAGTAGCTGCAGGGTTAAGTTCTGACGGCGCCCGCTTTCGGGATGGCGGAATGGGAGCGATGGCGTACGCCGATGCCATTACGACATATCTGGCGTTTGTGCTCGACAAGTATGCCGACTTTGGTAACAGCCTGTGTTCATGGAATGCGCCTAACAGCCAGGTCCGTTACCTCTTCGCTGACAAGTCAATACCGATGAAATGGGACTTTGTCGAGACCAATCCGTTCTCAGGGAAGATGGCGAGCTGGGACGCGCAGCTTTCGGGACTGGTGGCTGCGGTTCGTGATTGCCTGGCCACAGGCGATGGGCCTGAGGCTGACGTTGCTCAGATGGATGCCGGGGCTCGAGTGTCTGGTGCGAGCGATGTAGTCATCTCGATGGACCCGCCGTACTACGCGAACATCTTCTACTCAGACCTCTCCGACTTCTTCTATTCATGGCTTCGGGTCAATGTCGGCGATATCTGGCCCGATGAGTGTGCGACCCTACAGACACCCAAGGCGGAGGAACTCGTTGCCAACCGTTACCGGGCCGGGTCAAAGGCAGCTGCCGACCAACACTTCGAACAGGGCATGAGCCATGTGATGACGGCGATCTCATCCGCCCAGCGGTCCGATGTTCCAGCGACCATCTACTACGCGTACAAGGCGACAGAGACTGCCGATGGAGCGATTCGGTCTACGGGCTGGGCGACCTTCCTGCAGGCGGTGGTGGATGCTGGCCTTCAGGTCACGGCCACGTGGCCTCTGCGGACTGAGCGGAGGGGCCGGCTGGTTTCAATTGGGACCAACGCACTCGCATCGTCGATCCTTCTCGTATGTCGCTCCCGGCCGATCAACGCGAGCCTCGCTAGCCGGGCGGAGTTCATCGAGAGTCTTCGCGAGGAGATGCCCGCTGCGTTAAACGTCCTGCAATCCGGGAACATTGCACCCGTCGACTTGGCGCAGTCGACGATCGGCCCCGGGATTTCGGTGTTTTCTCGATACGCCCGAGTTATTGAGGCTGACGGATCGAATATGCCCGTGTCGGACGCACTGGCGATCATCAACGATGTCTTGAGCGAGGCCCTTGATGGGGAAGAGACAGAACTCGATGCAGACACGCGGTTCGCTGTCACGTGGTACACGCAATTCGGCTACGGGCAGGGCCCTTCGGGCGACGCGGACAACCTCGCACGCGCCAAGAACACCTCTCTGCCGGGTCTTCAGGCGGCAGGTATCGGCGAGGCGCGAGGCGGTTCATTCCGGTTGTTCGACCGTTCGGAGCTACCCGAGGACTGGGACCCGATTGCCGACTCGAGACGTACGGTGTGGGAGGCGACGCAACACCTTGTGGCCGCGTTGGACCGGTCGGAGACCGAAGCCGCTCGACTGTTGCATCGGCTCGGCGGCTACGGGGAACGTGCGCGACAGCTGGCATACGTGTTGTTCAAGAAGGCGACCGATAAGGGCTCGGCGGACGAAGCCACGGCGTACAACGGTCTGATCATGGCCTGGCCCGTTCTGCAGACGTCCGGCTCGGGCGACTCTGACCCGCAGCAACTACTCCTGTGATGGCCCAGGGTGGAGGACGATCCGAATGGTGATGCCCAATACGGACCGCATCACGAAGGCGCTCGACCTGCTACGTGACGGCCTGCGGCCCAAGTGCGAGGAGACCTGGAACGGTTTCTTCGGCGACGACTGGCTGGCCATCGTCAACAGCCGGCTCCACAACCCCGAGACCTCTCCCAAGACGACCGACGTTGCGTTCCTGTTCAAGGGAATGAAGGCCACGTGGAATGACGTCTTCGGTCACGGGTTTCCGCCGGCGATCCGCTCCCTGGTGTTCGAGCTCTCGGACGTACGGAACACCTGGGCTCACCAGGGCGCCTTCTCGACAGACGACACCGTCCGGGCGCTCGACTCGATGGAGCGTGTCCTCGACGCGTTCGGCAACCTCGAAGAGCGCCAAGGGATCCGAACGTTGCGTCGCGACCTCATGCGGCAGATGTTCGACGAGGAGTCCCGCTCCGAACGGCGCAAGACCGCGGCCAAACCGACCGAGGGCCAACCACAGGCCGGACTTACACCGTGGCGGGAGATCATCACTCCCCACGCAGACGTTGCATCGGGCCGATTCGATCAGGCAGAGTTCGCAGCCGACCTCTTCGAGGTCTACAGCAAGAACGCCGACGAGGAGTACCAGGACCCGAAGGCGTTCTTTGCCCGCACCTACCTGACGCACGGACTCCGCGACCTTCTCGTCGGAGCGGCGAGGCGCTTGTCCGGCGACGGCGGCGACCCGGTCATCGAGCTTCAGACGAACTTCGGCGGCGGCAAGACGCACAGCATGATCGCGCTCTACCACCTGGCCTCCGGCGTCGCGGCCAAGGACCTACCCGGCGTTGGCGAGACTCTTTCCGAGTCGGGCGTGTCGCTCCCACCAAAGATCAACCGAGCGGTTCTCGTCGGGCAGATGATCTCGCCGTCGGCGCCTCATCCGGCCGAGAAGGGCATCGAGCTGCGCACGCTTTGGGGCCACCTCGCTTATCAGCTCGGGGGGAAGGCCGGCTATGAGCTCGTCCGAGCCGATGACGAAGCCGGTACGAACCCGGGTTCCGCGCTGAGGACCCTGTTCCAACAGTTCGGACCCGCTGTGGTCCTTATCGACGAGTGGGTTGCATACGCCCGTCAGCTCCGAGATGGTGGCGACGGGGATCGCCTGGCCGCCGGTGACTTCGACACTCAGTTCACGTTCGCGCAAGCGCTCACCGAAGCCGCCGCCGCGGTACCGAACGTCGTCGTGCTGGTGTCGATCCCCGCTTCTGACATCGAGGTCGGTGGGGACCGAGGGAAGACCGCCCTCGAGAAGCTCAAGAACGTGGTCACCCGCAAGGCTGCCCAATGGCAACCCGCGTCGCCGGACGAGTCCTTCGAGATCGTCCGCCGTCGACTCTTCGATCCGATACCGGACGACAAGGCCAAGGTCCGCGATGGGGTTATCCGGGCGTTCAGCGAGATGTACCGCCATCAGCAGGGCGACTTCCCGACCGGGGTGTCCGAGGCTGAGTACCGCCGCCGAATGGAGCTGTCGTACCCGATCCATCCGGAGCTTTTCGACCGACTGTTTGGTGACTGGTCCGCACTCGACAAGTTCCAGAGAACCCGTGGCGTGCTGCGCCTCATGGCACTGGCCATCTCGCAGCTGTGGCAGCGGGGGGACCAGTCCTTGCTGATCATGCCGGGCAACCTTCCCATGGACTCCGGCGCTCTGGTGAGCGAAATGAAGAAGTACCTCGAGGAGGGCTGGGACCCGGTCATCAAGTCCGATGTGGACGGCGAGAACGCGTTGCCGCTGCGGATCGACAGGGAACACAAGCACTTCGGGCGCCTCTCGGCCACCCGGCGAGCGGCTCGCACGGTCTACATGGGTTCTGCGCCCCGGCCCGACGGATCTCGTGGGATCGACGTGAAGTCGATCGTCCTCGGGTGCGTGCAGCCTGGCGAGCCCGTCGGTCAGTTCGCCGACGCGCTCAAGAGGCTCTCGGGCCAGGCCACTCACCTCTACGTCGACGGCGCCCAGTACTGGTATTCGTTGCAGCCCAACGTGACCCGGGTTGCCGCGGACCGGGCTGCTTCCAACTTCACCGACCGTGACGCTGATGATGAGGTCAAACGGCGTATCGCTGAGCAGCCTGACCGAGGCAACTTTACGGCGATCCAGGTATTCGCTGAGGGGCCCGGGGACGTACCTGACGACGACGAAGGCGTCAGGCTCGTTGTTCTGGCGCCGGGAGCTACCCACTCCTCGAATGACGACAACTCGCCAGGGGTCGCTCTTGCCGAGAAGATCCTCGCCCAGCGCGACGGAGGTCCACGGCTCAACCGCAACCTCCTGGTGTTCACCGCCGCTGCCGCCAACCGCCTCAGCGAGCTTCGGGCTGCGACGCGCCTGAACCTGGCGTGGAGCTCTGTCGTGGACGATCACCAAGGCCTCGACCTCACCGCCCACCAGAAGAGGCAGGCAGAGAGCAAAGTCAAGGAGACATCGCAGCAAATCGACAGCCTGATCGCCGAGACGTTCACACAGGTCCTCACCCCAGCCCAGGAACCCGGGACGTCCACGATCAAGTGGCAGACGACGAAGGCCACAGCGGTCGGCGACATCGGGGCCCGTGTCAGCAAGAAGCTCGCGACCGAGGAGAAGCTGATCGCCACCTACGGCGGTGTCCGGGTGAAGATGGACATCGACCGGTACGACCTCTGGTCCGACCGCGCCGACATCTCGGTAGCCAACCTGTGGGGCACTTACGCGCGCTACCCGCACATGCCACGGCTGGCGTCGTTCCGGGTCCTCGCAGACGCGATCAGCGACGGCACCTCCAACATGAACTGGTCACAAGAGGCCTTCGGTTACGCCGACGCGCACGATGGCAACGGCTGGGTCGGCGTTCGCGCCGGGGAACACGTCACGCCCAACATCAGCGGTCTTGTCATCCATCCCGACTTCGTTCCGACTCCGACGGGCAGCACGGGTACCGACGAGGACGACGGCGATAGTGAGGAACACGAGTCCGAAGAGAAAGGCCCAAGCGGAACTGGCCCGTCCGGCAAGGCTGGCGAGGACTCGGGTGGCCTGGGAGCGACTCGCTTCTACGCCCAGTTCGACCTCGACTCCGTGCGCGGGATCAAGCAACTCGGCGAGATCCTCGAACACGTCACCGCCCGTCTTGGCCCGAACGTCGAGCTCTCCCTCGAGGTTCGGGCGACGAGTGAGGACGGCTACGACGATGCGACGCAACGGATCGTCACCGAGAACGCGTCGAACCTTGGCGCCAACGGCCCCGAGTTCGAGGCGTAGATCGCGTGGGCTCGAGCGCGATTCCTCCTGACCTCCTTCGGGCGGTGGCGGCCCGGCAGGGCCAAATCGCGTTCGTCGTCGGCGCCGGCTGTTCGCTCGAGTCCCCGACCGATCTGCATCTCTCGTCGGTGTACTCCGAGCGCGCATTCGAAAGTCTCAAGCGTGACGGCGTCCTAGAGGACGGCGACTGTGATCCGACAGATCTGTCCGAGGTCGCGTCCGCAGTCTTCGCGAAGGAGCAGAGCCAGGGCCCGCTCGTGCTGACGCTGCCTCGCGAGAAGTACCAGCACGCTCGTCCGAACCTTGGCCACCTCCTCGCCGTCGCGTTGATAGCCGAAGGTGCAATCTCGTGTATCGCGACGGTGAACTTCGACATGGCCCTGACGAACGCGATCACACAGCTCCAGGTCACCGAGATCGCGACCGTGGGGGGACCTGAGGACTTGGGACGGTTCGGGGGCAAGGCGATCGTGTACCTGCACCGAAACGCGTACGAGCTGAATGTCGAAAACTGGATCCTGCGCAGGGAGGTGATCGAAGAGTTCTGGAAAGAGGGGTGGGAGTCGGTGGTCGCCGAACGGGTCTCCTCCTCACCCCAGCTTGTGTTCGCCGGATTGGGATCGAAGGCCTCTGCGCTCACCGAGTCGCTGCGACGAGTGCAGGAGCGGGTGCCGGACCAGACCCGCACCTACCTCGTCGACCCGGCCGAGACGAGTGTGTTCGCAGGGGAGATCACGCTCGCCGACGAGTCAGATCACATCCAGCTTCGGTGGGGCGAGTTCATGACGAAGCTCGCTGCGAGGCTGGCTGCCGAGCTCGACGCCGAGCTGGCAGAGGCATGCGCGGAGGTTGCCAGTATTCATGAGTGGGCTGACGACGTGTCCACGATCGATCCGGTGCGGCAAGCACTCGGGCGGCTGAACTTGTGCGAACTCGGAGTCGTCCGCGGGCAATGGCTCGGGACCGGCGCTGCTGGGTACGCGCCCGACGATTCTGCAACACGCTCGTATGTGACAGATGACGCGACGAGTCGTCAGTACATGGCTGATCTGGTTCTTGGGCTTGGTGCCCTCGTTGGTTCGGCGGACTGCGCGGTAGAGGTCACCTCGGCCGGGACTGTCACATTTGACGCCCCGTCGAATCCGGATCTCGGACCGTTGACTGTCCACCCGGTCTCCGGGCGTGGCATCGCCCCGTGGGGTGTGATCGACCGGGTTGAGCAGCGGTGTGCGACGGTTGGCCAGCACAGTGCGGATGTGGTTCTTGTGGCAGGGCTCCGTAGTAGTCGGCCTGACGCTCCCTCTCCGCCCTACGACATCCTTGGACCGATCCCAAGCGGTGACATCACTTACGCAATCTCGTCCCCAAGGATCGTGGATGTCGATGAGCTGCGCCAGGACTCGAACATGAGAATGGAGCTGGCACGATGACGGATCTGACCCCGGCGGAGGTGCTTGGTGCCGCGAGCGAAACGCTTCTGCGTGCTGGTTTTGAAGCCGGCCCAGAAGTTGGCCTCGAGGTTGGCGAACAGATTCGGTGCTTCGAGGACTCCGTCAGCATCGTCGGCATCGTCCAATACCTGTCATGGCCGGCGTTGCGCGACGGCTGGATCGAAGCGCAGTCGGTGCTCGTGGACCTTCTGTCGGAACGTCTGGATCGCAGCGACCCAAAGTCGTGGGAGGGCTACCTCGTCCTGCTCACCCTTGACCATCCCACGGACCCCGGGGAGGTCGACGAGATCCGTCGTGACACGACCCGCCTCCGCAAGGTCGTCGCCACGGGCGCCGATCTCTCCCAGGTGTCCCAGGTCGAGGACGCGCTGCTACCTGTGGTCCCGCTCCTGGACGGCGTTTTGCGCACCGACGTTGGAAGCATCCTCGATCGGCTTCCAGAGCTGTTGGAGCAGAAGCGGGTCGATTCGGAGCTGACCCGGCTTGTTGTTGCCGCGTTTGAAAGCGACCGTCCGCTGATGGAAGCGGTTGCAGCCTGGAGGGCCGTCCAGTGAGATTGTCGGCCGTCACGATGTCCGGCTTCCGCGGCTTTTCTGAGACGCAGACCCTCGACCTGTCTGCGGACGTGATTCTGGTCCACGGCCCGAACGGGACCGGGAAGACTTCGTTGTTCGATGCCGTGCTGTGGGCGATCACCGGTGCCGTCGCGCGTCTCGACGCCCCGCAGGCAGTGATCTCAAAGTACGCGGAGTTTGGCGAAGCACGGGTCGAGTTGGAGTTGCTCGACGCAGCGGGTGCGCACGTGGTCCTGCGGCGTCGGCAGCCCCTCGGCGATGACACCTCGTCGCTGGTCGTAGAGACGAGCGATGAGCGATTCTCGGGCCCGAGCGCCGATGCTGCCTTGATGCGGTACCTCTGGCCCGACGGAGTCGCATCGGCGGATCCTGTGGGATCTCTAGACCGTTCGATCACCAGGGCTGTCTACCTACAACAGGATGACGTGACCTCGTTCATCAACGAAGACGATGAGAGGGATAGGTTCGCAGTTGTCGGCGAGATCGTCGGTGCCGGCCGGATCGGCGAGCTCGTCGCTGCGCTCGAACGGGAACGCCGTGCCTGGACCGCGAAGACCAACCGCGATAGCGACGAGATCCTCGGCCCATTGCGTGCCCGCCGGGATCAACTCGCGGCCCGGATTTCCGCGGCTGCAGATCGGTCTGACGGTGCGGACGACCTGAGGGCGTCCTGGCGCCAGTGGCTGGATCGCGCGGCCGCGGTCGTCACTATGAGCGCTGACGCCGCAGAATCGCGCCCGACGAGTCAGACCGTGACCGAGGTGCTCGAGCTCGTAGGCCAGGCGGTCCGTGCCCATGAGCTCCGCCGCGCCCGTCTCCTGGAGCTTCGACGCCTGCTCGACAGCATCCCCCCGCCTGCCCCCGGCCGGCCCGAAGCTCAGCAACGGCTGGCCGACGCCGAAGCGCTCGTTGCTGGCCGGGAGGCTGATGTCGCTGCCGCCCGGCAGGCGGAAGCTGAAGCGCGAGATCAGCTCGTTCGTGCAGCGGCTGCCGCCGAGGAGCTCGCGGCGCTCGCCCGACTCGCACTCCGCCACCTCGACAACGACTGCCCCGTGTGCGGTCAGACACACGATGCATCCGTCACCACGGAACGGCTGAATGCTCTGATCGCTCGGTCGCAAGTTCCGGCTATCGAACCTGATGTCGGGCTTGGCCCAGCGATGGACGCGCTGCGAACCGCCACCGTGGAACGCGAGACGGCCGCCGAGGCGCTGCAAGTTTTGGATCATGCCGAACGTGGTCGCGGCGCTTCGCTGAGCGCGGTCTCCTCCGAGGCCGCCGCTCTCGATCTTGTCGATGTCCCACCCGAATCGATGGCAGCGACCATCGACGATCTGGCGGCCCAGATCGAGGTTGACATCGATCGACTTCAGGAGTTGCGAAGGACGGGGGAGCGGCTCGCTGCCGGGTTCGCACGCCTAGCGGAAGCTGATCGCGCTGCGGCACTCGCCGCGGAGCTCCCTGCACTGGATGCGGAGATTGCGGAGGTGTCTGCCAGGCTCGATCTGCGTGGCGCCGTCGGTGACGACAGCCGACGGCTGCACGAGTCGTTGCGGGAGCTGTCCGAGTCGCTGGTCGTGAGCGAGCTGGAGAAGATCGAGCCGTTGTTGCGACGCATCTACGCTTCCGTGGACCCACACCCGTCGTTCAAAGTTGTGAAGCTGCTGGCGCAGATGCGCCGCGGACGCGGGCACATGTGGACTGAACTCGATGACACCGTTGGCCAGGTTCCCGGTGCGGATCCCGGGCATGTGCTGTCCAGCTCCCAGCTGAACGTTCTCGCGGTAGTGACCTTCATGGCCATGAATCTGTCGGCTGGCTCGTTGCCTTTGAACCTCGCGGCGCTTGACGACCCTCTGCAGAGCTTGGACAACGTCAACCTGCTCGGCTTGGCGGATCTGCTGCGCCGGACGCGAGCGCGCCGGCAGGTGATGGTCTCGACCCACGATGACCGGCTCGCTGGCCTGCTCGAGCGGAAGCTCCGGCCGGTTGCAGAAGACCAGCGGACGACGGTCATCACCTTCGAGGGGTGGGACCGGTCGGGTCCGCGGGTGCAGGTCCGCGACGTCCCTCCGGATGTCGCTCCTCTGCGCCTAGTCCATAGCACCGGCTGAGCGACCGGCGACGAATCCAAGCGGACGGACGGCAATGCGCGGGTTCCAGCGCCGATGCGCGTCGCGGGCTGAATCTGAGTAGCCAGACTGCCAGTGGTCCCGGCAAATGCAGTCGGACTGTCAACGGGGTCGGCGCCCCGGGCGCCGTTCCGGCAGGTTGATCGGCCCTTTTGGTTGGAGCACGACCTTCCCGGCGGTCAGTTGCCCGTAGGCGCTCAGCAGCAAGCGGAGTTCCTCGGTGTCGGTCGGCGCGCCGGCAACTAGTGCGGCCAGCAGGCGACTGCGAGACGTGTCGCCTTCGCCGGCATCGGCGAGCCGGTCGATGAGCTCGTTCAGGCGCTGATCGACTGGAACTGGCCACATCACGTTCGTCTGAACCGGCGGGCACCGTTCGATGCGTGTTGCGCGCTCGATTGGCTGACCATCACCCATCGCTGGCCCGCCGAATCATATAATGATTATATGACATTGACCGAGTCACCAACGGTGATCGGTTCGCCGGCCCGGCGCAGCAAGGCCGTCTCACGGCTTCGTCTAGTCACGTTGAACATCTCTGGGCCGTCGGTTGTTCGGGCCGAGCGGCTCGCTTCGTTCCTTGCGGAGCTCGACGCTGACGTGGTGGTGCTTACCGAGACGCGCGACAACGACGGGACCCGAACGTTGCTCGACTGGTGTCGGAGCCAGGGCTACGCGGTCACCGGGGCGTTGCCGACCACGAGCGGGGAGCGTGGTGTCGCTGTGGCCCGCAGGGTTGGCCCCGCCTCAACGCCGGTCGCTGTCGATGTTGACCTGCCCCATCGCCTCGTCATCGACGACCTAGGCGACGAGCTGTCTTTGACGCTGGTCGCGGCGTATGTGCCGTCTCGGGATGCGTCTGCACCGAAGATCGAGCGGAAGCGCCGGTTCCTCGGCCAGATGGCTCAGGCTTTGCAAGGATTCACTAGCGACCAGCGGGTCGTGTTCATGGGCGACCTGAACATCATCGGCCGGTCTCACCTGCCGAAGTACTCAGCCTTCAAGGCGTGGGAATACGACGCGCTCGAGCAGATCACGGCCGCCGGGTTGACCGACGTGTATGCGGACCTGAACCCGGGCGTCCAGGTGTACAGCTGGGTGGGACGTACCGGCAGTGGCTACCGGTACGACTACGCGTTCGTGTCGCCGAGCTTGATGGATGCTGTCGAGAGCTGCGAGTACGTGCACGAGCCTCGTGAGCGTGGGATCACCGACCACGCAGCCGTGATGCTGACGATGCGCTCGCCGGTCATCCAGCCCGCCTGCCAGGCCGATCGACACGACTGACCGCCGCCAGAACGCCGCACCGTTCGGCGGCCCGGTAGTACGGACGCCTAGTTTCGCGAGCTGTTACCGGCGCTATTCCTCGATGGCCCTGATGGCTTCGTCGATGCGGGTAGCGACAGCCTCTGCATCACCGTCGACGGTGGAGAGCCGCAGAACCCGGGCCCCCTTGCGTTCCATCAGGTCCGCTGCCTCTGCGAAGAACTGTGCCTCGGTTTCGGAGATGCCGTCCGTGTGCTCGAAGCGGGAGGTGCGACCCCGGTCGTTCAGCCTCTTCTCAAGCACGTCAGCGGGAGCGGAGAGGAACACCGATAGGTCCGGGACCAGCACGCCGGAGTTCAGTTCCCAGAGGACATCGAGGTCGACACCGTCGACACGCTGCAACGCGAGCGTGGACCCGATGTGCCGATCCGTCACGACCATGTGCCGGCCCGCCAGCGCCGGGCGGATCACCTGGTCGACCAGGAGCACCCGGTCGGCGACGACGAGCGCGGCGAGTGTCAGGCCCCGGTAGCGCGCCTCGCCCCGCCGGATGAAATGGCCGAGCTCCGTGTCGCTCGGCTGGCGAACCGCGGTGAACGGCACTCCACGCGCCTGGACGAGATCTCCGAGCGCGACGATGGCCGAGGTCTTTCCGACACCGTTCGGGCCGTCGAGCGCTACGAACATGTGACGGCGACCGGGGTCGGACATACCTCAGCATCGACGTCACCGATGGTGCCGCCCGCGGCGATGACCGCCGCCGGGCAGCCCTTGCCACAGCCAGCGTTCGCCGAACAGCTGGCGCACGACGGGTTCGCCCCAACGGTGTAGCGCTCGTGGAACTTGTACGCGTCGAGCTTGGCGGCGATGCCGGCGTCGTGGAACAGGTTCCCGACGATGAACTCGTCCCGGGTGTGCTTCGCGCCTGGGTTCTCGGTTGCGAACACCAGGTACGGGCACACGGTCACGTCGCCGTTCACGAATACGTAGATGATGTCGCCGGCGATACAGCCTGTCAGGGGCTTCGTGTCGTTCGGGAACCGGATGAAGACGGCCTCGGGTGTGTCCGCGGTGGCGGCGTCTTCGAGCCGGGTCTGGATCTCGGCCATCGTGCGCTCGTCGGCCTTGAGGCGCTGGCGCGCCCGGATCCCACGGCCGAAGCTCGACAGGGGGTTCATCAGTAGGTAGTCGGCGCCGAGCTCGTCCGCGAGGTCGTAGACCGCGTCGTACTCTTCGGCGTCGGCGAGCGCGTTCGGGGTGCTGAGCACACCCTTGAGGAGCTCGGCGTCGCCGAGGGCGCGGGCGTTGCGCAGGGTCGCGTCGAACGAGTCACGGCTCCCACGGAACTTCCCATGGCTGTCGGCGGTGATGCCATCGAGGCTCACGTTGAACGACACGTGCCCCAGTCGCGTCACGTGGTCGATCAGGTCGGGGGAGAGGCTGACGGCGTTCGTGCAGACGGTCACCTCGAACCCGGCCTCGACGAGTCGCTGGAGGATTTCCGGCAACTCTGGGTGCACGAGCGGCTCTCCGCCCGTGAGCGTCACGTTCGCTACTCGGGCCGCCTTCAACTTCGGAATCGCGCGGACAATCAGCTCAACACTCATGTCCGAGCCCTCCGCGGTGGCGGACACGAAGCAGTGCGCGCAGCGCAGGTCGCAGCGGTCTGTGATCTTCAGCAGCGCCTTGCGGCTGCCCTCGACGGGTCCGGACCGGAAGTAGCACGCGTCAGCAAGCCCGGCCGGTGCGATTCGGCGGTCCTGCTTCGTAGACCGGGAGGGCTTCCGGTCGAGTGTGATCGGTTGTGCGGTCATCGGGTTGCTGCCTTGCGGTCGGTCGGGCCTGTGTTAGCATATATGCTAAATCATGTATGGCAAGAGTTCTTCGGTTCCGCAACTTTGGGGTGTACGTGCTCGACGAGCGCGGCTCACCTCACCATCTGCCGCACGCCCACATCCGGCTTCGAGGGCAGCACGTCGCATCCGTGTTCCTGCTGACCCTCGAACTGTTCAACGTGGCGGGCGACATTGATGGCGACTTGGTCGCGGAACTCGAGGACCATCACGCAGAGCTGCTTGCAGCTTGGGAGGAGTTGAACGGTGACTGATCACGATGTCGAGTCGCCCTGGGCAGCGCCCGGGTATGGCGACGTGGCGGAGGTGAGCAAGGTCGGGGACGACCTGGAAGTCACGTTCGGTAACGGCGATCTGATCCGCATTACCCCGTCTGTCCTAGGTGTGTCCGGTCCGTTTGAGGTTGATCCTCAGCCAAGCCTCGACGGTGCGAGCGTGCGGCTCCTGACCGCCGCCGGGCCCCGCGATCTCAGCTGGATCCAGCTGAGGTCCGCCACCGATCCGGCGTTCGCCCGCCAGATGCGCGAGGAGGACGCCAACGAGGCCCGCCGCATCGCCCACCGGCTCAAGGCGCTCCGGGAGGACTGGGGTCTCAGTCAGCGTGACGTCGCTGCCCTCGCCGGCATGACGTCCCCGCAGCTCTCCAAGATCGAAAGCGGGACGTTCGACCTCCGGATCTCTACGCTTCAGTCTCTGCTCCGAGCGATGGGGGCATCGTTCAGCGATATCTCCGGTCCCGGCACGCCGGAGATCTCCCAGAAGGTGATGCGCAAGCGCGCCCAGGAAGCCGGTGTCGCTCGTGACCTGATCGACCGGCTGGCCGAGGCGGGGTCTCGAGTCCAGCTTCCTCAGCTGCTCCACCGGGGCTTCGGGTGGACGATGGACGCGCTGACGGCCGGTGCACCCTCGTCGCCCCGGCTGGCTGGGGCGGTGCAGTTCAAGACGACCAGCTCATCGGATCCGAACGAGTCGCCTCTGCTGGCGCTGGCGGCCACGGTTGCCCAGATCGTCCGCGATCATCTCGACCTTCCTGAGGCCCGCCCGGTCCCCGACGCTGCGGCTGTGCGCGCTGAGATTGTTCAGGCTTCCGGCCAGGTGACCTTGGCGTCGTTGTTGGAATGGATGTGGGATCACGGGATCCCGGTGATCCCGCTGCACGGCAAGGCCGGGTTCTGCGCTGCGGTTCTGTCGCTCGATGGGAGCCATGTGGTCATCATCAAGGAGACCCGTGAGCACCTCGCTTACTGGCTGTTCGATCTTGCGCACGAGCTTGGGCACCTGGCGCACGGTCACGTGCATGACGACGCCCTCGTAGATGTCGATGCGTTGAGCCCGGGTGGCCGACAGGGGCATGAGGACGACCAGGAGGATGCGGCGGACAAGTTCGCCCTCGAGTTGCTCCTTGGCGATGCAGACGCGTTGGTCCGCGACGTTGAGCGTCAGTCGCAGGGGAGCTACATGCGCTTCAAGGGCGCCGTCGTGACTGTCGCCCGGAAGGCGAACGTGAACGCGGGCCTGCTAGGTGTGGTCGCAGCGTACGCACTGGGTGATCTAGGTGAACCGAAGGACCGGTGGGGCTCGGCGAACAACTTGTCGGCTGCTGACGGGGCCGGGCGGGTCTTCGTTCGAGAGGCGCTGGCTCGCCGGCTGACCACGGCGGTCACACCGGAGCTTGATCGTCTGCTCGTCGACGCGACCGTCCTCGCTGAGTAGTCCGTGAACGTCCTCATTGACCCAACAGCCTTTGACAGGCGTGGCCTGACGGTTGGGGACTACCGCTGGCCAACGACCTCCTCCCGCCACCGGATGGCCGCATGTGTCACACCCGATGGACGCGTCACCGTGGTCTCGATTCAGGAACCCCCGTCGCAGCACCCGACGGTCGCGTCACCCCAGCCGCAACGATGGGACATGGCACAGAGGAAAACGTTGATCCTTCCGGCTACGTAGAGCGGGAGGAGCGATGAGCGGACGATCTGGTGGAGGTTCGTGATGGTCTTGGCCGCGAGCGGTCCGCCGCGCCGCTCCGACGAGCAGGAGTCGCCGGTAGAGCGTCTCGAGGTGTTCGGTCCGGAGCCGACGTAGCGGGGTGTCGCCAAGGTGGGGGAGCAGGTAGTGCTCGACCGAGGTCACGTAACGGGCATGGGTCGTGGGCGCGAGCGTCGCTTCCTTCGCCGGGAGCCACTGGCCGAGGAAGGTACTCGGCGAGCGTCAGCGACGAACCGCTGTGGTGCTGGCGGGCCCATCGCTCGGTGAGCTCGTCGGCGACCCTTGCGGCGGCGGCGTGATCGTCGCACCGGTGCCACCGCCGGCGTTCTCGACCCGACACCGGGTTCCGGCCTTCGTAGATCACCGCGTAGAACACACCACGCTTCTCAGTCACGTATGCCACCTGTCGCTCCTCATCGTCGGGTTCGGTAGCGGAGTCGGTAGCAGCCGCCTGCTCTCCCACGCCACGCAGGCCTGGGATCGGGTCGCCAGCCCGACGAACGCTTCCCCGTCCGATGAGATGGGCTGGAGCGCTCCGTCCGGGTGGTGGATGTCGGACGAAGCCTGAGCACCGTGCCAACGGGCTCGTGGTCAGGTCAGCCAGTCTCACCTGAGGGGTCGAGGCCGCCCCAAAGCACCATTAGTGCGTTGAGGGACTCCTCGACGTCGAGGTGTCCGTGCAGCATGAGGGCGCTCAGTCCGACGATGGTGACGGCTCCGAAGACAACAGTCCCTTCTCCGCACCCACCGCCGTTCGGTATCTGCTCGGACTCGAATCGGGGATCAGCGGATCCCCTCCTCGACGGCCTGGTCGTCGAGAAGTGGGTGTTGGGCGTTGGTGAGCATGTCCATCAGGGTCAGGGGGCGCTCGGGGGCCACGAATGGCCGCCGGGGTGGTGCGGGTTCGACGTCAATGTGCTGGGCTCGTGCCCGCAGGGCGCCAACGGTGAGGTCAGCGGGAGATGCGTTCGCGAACAGGTCGAAGTCGAAGTGGTGCATGGCGTTGCGGTGGGTGATCGCGGCGATGGTGTCGGCGTCGAGGTCGCTGATGTGGCGCGCGAGTCGTTCGGGGGTGACCGGCCACGTCGAGTCCGAATGGGGGTAGTCCATCTCGAGGCACACGATGTCCGGACCGATCAGGTCGAGCATTCGCAGTCCGGCACCGTCCTCGATGAAGCAGGCCACGAAGTGATCCCGAAAGACCTCGGATGGGAGGCGGCCACCGAAGTCGGAGCCGGTCCATCGGCTGTGGTGCTCGTACACATAGTCGGCCCGCTCGAGGAGGTATGGGATCCACCCGATCGAACCCTCGGACAGGGCGAACCGGATGTCGGGGAACTCTCGGATGACCCGTGACCACAGGAGGTCGGCGGCG
>RRZU011046534.1_pt1 | contig 24788 bp, 24 predicted proteins | sample 2165561 | NCBI WGS metagenome assembly RRZU01 (sample SAMN10456909, study PRJNA506462) | wastewater metagenome | isolation source: wastewater sludge | place: USA: Moscow, Idaho | reverse complement strand
TTCATAATATTCCGGCGCAAGCGAGGGGAAACGCTCGGCCTCGCCGACGCTGACGCGATAGATGCGCAGCCCGAATTCGGAAATCATATGCGCCGAGACGATCGGGACGATGAACGGCAGCATCTGTTCGACCGGCAGGTCGACCTCGATCAGGGCGCTGGCGTCGGCGGCTTCGCGCGCCAGTTCATTGCGGAAAACCTCCATGAACATGATGCGCTTATCGGGAAAATAGCTATAGAGCGTGGCCTTGGACACCCCGGCCTCGCGGGCAATGTCGTCGACGGCCGCACCCTCATAGCCATCCCGAAGGAAAATCGTCCGCGCGCCCTCAAGCACCTGAAGGAACTTTCGTCCGCGCGTCACCGGAAGAGCCTTCGGCATCCGTGAATACCTCCTCACCTACTTCATAACGTGCCCATCAACACAGGGCAGTACTCGTTCACCGTAATTACACCGCACACCGAAGCCATCCGAACCACATCGTTCATATGCGCTAAGCAGGTCCTTGCAAAGCCTCGGCACCATCAAGATCAATATGTCTTAAAAGCCACCTATGGATTGCACCTGTTGATGATGCCTGTTCAATGGGCAAAGTTGGCTGCAACCGCGATGGTGACAGCAGCGCAACGATTTCAGCGCATTTTCGGCGCATTTTTGCCGATATCGTCCCGTTTCTGCCCGCGAGACCGACAAATCGTGCAACACCGCAGCCGCAGGCCAGCACCGTCCGGACCCCACGAAAGGACAGGTTTTGGCTGACGACGCACCACCACAAGGCGAGTCGCGCCGCAAAAACCCCTTTGGCGTCGCGCACCCATTGTCCCGACGATTGGCTACGCCCAAGCCGAGCATCAGCCGGCCCATCCGCCCTGTGTTGTTACGAACAATTCCATGCATCGGTCGGTCATATTGTCGCGGTAGACGACCGGTCCCTTGTGCCGCGTTTTGTCCAGAATGTTGCTGCGGCCATTCCTGCGACGCGCGCGCCATCAGCCCCCCTCGCCGGAAAGCCGGCGTTCACATTGCTGGCGATGATCCGTTCGCGCCGCCTCGCGCAGATCGCGCAGCACCTCGGCGCGGCCAAAGGCGCGGACCGCGCTGCGCCGGGCGATCTCGAACCCCGGCATCATCTGGGCAAGGTCGGTTTCGGCCCGCATCAGCGCGCGGCTTTTCTCGCCCGCCAGCGCATTCGTCAGCCGCGCGGCGGCAACCGAGAAGGCACTGTCCGAGCGATAGACGGCCTCAAGCTCATCCCCAAGATGTTCGACCCGTGCGCGCGCCGCCATCAGATGGGCACGAAACGCCGAGAAGCGCTGCATCTCAAGGTCGGATTTCAGCCGTGCAACGCGTTCCAGCTTGCCCAGCGTGTCGGTCTTCTTGCTCATGTCCGTCCTGCCTTCTTGAGTGGAAGTCCCCGCCAGCCCTCGCGCGCCTTCTTGCGCATGGCCTCGGCAAAGCGGATCGCGGCGGCGACCGGGGCAAAGTGCTCGGACCGGATTTCCTCGCCGATTTCGACCGTCGCATGCAGTGCGCGGGCGCAGGGCGGGTCGGACCAGATCGGGACCTGATGTTCATTCGCGCGTTCACGGATGCGCCGGGCGACATCGTCCACGCCCTTTGCCAGACATACCGGCGCCAAACCGCTGCCGCGTTTCCATTCCAGCGCCACGGCATAATGGGTCGGGTTGACGATGACGACATCGGCCTTTTCGACATTCGCCAGCATGGTATTCAGGACGATATCGACGCCTTTCTGGCGGCGCGCCGCCTTCAGATGCGGGTCGCCTTCGCTTTCCTTATGTTCGTCCTGCATTTCCTGCCGCGACATTCGGTGCCGCTTGAGGTACTCCATCCGCTTCCACAGCAGGTCGACGCAGGCAAATGCCGCGCCGATTGCCAGGGCAAGCATCAGGAAACGGCGCAAGATGACGCCCAGGCCCACGACCCATTGCTGATCCGCCATCGCATCCGCCGTCACAAGCCAGGACAACAGCGAGACGTAAAGAAACCAGCCGCCGATCCCGGCCAGCACCACCTTGCAGACCGAGATCGCAAAGGTGACCAGCCCGCTTTTGCCGAATTTCTGCCCGGCATTCTTGACCGGATCGATGCGTTTGAAATCCAGCGTCAGCTTCTTGGGCGTGAACACGATCGATCGCTGCGCGACAAGTCCCAGCAGAATCGGCACCCCCATGACAACCACCATCGCGATAGTGGCAAATGCGGCATAACCCGCCACGGCCCAGGCCAGGTCACCGGCCGACCGGCCCGCCGCGTCCGGCCAGGGTTCGCTGCCCAGCAAGCGCGAGGCCATGCCGATCCAGTTTGGGACCACCCAGGACATGGCAAGCGACATGGCGAACCACACCCCAAGATACATCAGCGCCGCCTGAAGCTCGGCCGAGCGCGGGACGTCGCCTTCCTCCCGCGCCTTGCGCAGCTTGCTTTCGGATGGGTCGAATTGCTTGTCGTCGTTTTCCTCGCTCATGGCAGGTCCGTCTGCATCAGGTCGGCGACCGCGTCCGCCCAGATCGACAGGATCGAGGGCGTCAGCACCGCCAGCCCAAGCATCGCCAGCAAGATCGCACCGGGCGCGCCGATGAACACCACCGGCAGCGCCGGCATGGCCTTGCTGATCATGCCCGACAGCAACTGGAACAGGAAACCGCCAAGAATGAATGGCGCAGCCAGAAGCATGGCCAGCACGAAGCCGCGCTGCGTCAGATCGATGGCGGTCGGCAGCAGCGCCGCAATATCCGGCCACGCGCCCAGCGGCCGCAGCACAAAGCTTTCACGCAACAGATCACAGACCAAGACCGGAAAGCCCAGCGCCATGATCAGCGCCAAACCGGCCAGGTGCATCAGGTTGCCGATTGGATGCGGCGAATATTCGTTCGCAACACCAATCAGTTGCGACAGCGAGGCCGTCGCCGCAATCGCAGTCGCCGCAACATCCAGCGCGACCGAGAACAGGCGCACCAGTCCGCCAAGCGCCAAGCCGGTCACCACCTCGGCGCCCGCAAGCAGGCCAAGCTGCGCCACGGTCGCGATCTGCGGGGGGGCCACGCCACCTCCGGCCAGCAGCGGTGTCAGCGACATTGCCACGGCTATCCGCAGACGCGCGGGCAGCAGCCGCTCGGACAGGACCGGCAGCGCAAGCAGGCAGGCCTGAACCCTGCAATAGGTCAGCAGCAAGCCCGTCAGCAGCGCGGCCAGCCGCGGATCGGCACCAAGCTCGGTCATGGGCTGACCGTTCCACAAAGCCGGACTTTTGCTGCGGGGTCGATCTCGTCCAGCCCCATGACTGGCAGCCCGATCCCGGATGAGGTCAGCATCATCCGGATCAGCCGGCGGCGGTGATCGGGCACCGCCAGGACGACCTCGGGACCGCCGGACAGATCGGCAAGTGTGGTCTGGACAGCCTCGGCCAGCCGCTTTTGTATCTGCGGGACAGAGGTCTGGCCGCTGCGCCCGGCCTCGCCCTCGGCGCGGGTGATCTCGGCCTCCCATTGCGGGTGCAGTTGCAGGATGTCCAGAAAGCCGTCATCCGTCAGGAACTGTTCGGTAATCTGACCACGCAGCCGCCGGCGGACCATTTCATAGACGGCTTCAGGGGTCGACGCGCCGCGTGCTTCGTGGACCGCGTCGGTAATCAGGATGAGGTTGCGGATGGACAGGCGTTCTTCAAGCATCCCGCGCAAGACCGCCAGAAGCATCTCAGGCGAGACCTTGTCAGGCACCATGCTGTCGAAAAAGCGCTGGTTCAGTTGCGCCCGATGTTCGTCCGAGACGTTGCACAGTTCGCGGATCATCCGCTGCATCGAGGACATGGTCAGCAGCGCCGACAGGTTCGACTTGACGACCTCCATCAGGTGCGTGGACAGGACCTCCATCGGGGTGACGACCGTGGCGCCGGCGATCGCGGCGTCATCCTGCCTGTCGGGTGCGATCCACCGTGCCGAGCTGCCATAGACCGGTTCGCGAACCAGTTCGCCGGGCAAGCCGTCAAGCACCGGATCAGGCCCAAGCGCCAGGATCCCCTGCGGATGCAGCATCCCGCGCCCGCGCACCACACCCTGCAGCCGGATCACATATTCGCCGTCGCGAAAGCCGACGCCGTCGGTGATCCGCACGTCCGGCAGGATCAGCCCGTATGTGCGCGCAATATGCAGCCGCAGGTTGGTGATGCGCTGCCCCAGGCCGCGCCCGGCATCCAGCGCACTGACGATCAGCCCGGTCCCGATCTCGACACAGATTTCATCGGTATCAAGCACGTCGCCAATCCGCGACTGGATCGACGCCGGGCTTTCCTTTTCGGTTGCCGCTACAGTCGGCGCAGGCGCCGTCTGCTTGCGGTTCCGGATGAACCAGGCGGCAGCGCCAAGCCCGGCCGCGAGGGCGAAAAAGATCATGGTGGGCATCCCGGGAACCAGCCCGATCAACACCATGCCACCCGCCCCGACAGCCGGAACATGCCAGTCGGAAGTCAGTTGCTGCGACAGCAGGTCCGCAGTCGTTTCGGTCGCGCCCCCGCGCGACAGCAGCAGCGCCGCTGCCATCGACGTGATCAGCGACGGGACCTGGCTGACCAGCCCGTCGCCGATGGTCAGCTTGGAATAGGTCTCCAACGCCTCGCCCACAGGCATCGAATGGACGAACACGCCGGCGGCCAGTCCGACGAACAGGTTGATCAGCGTGATCATCAGACCAGCGATGGCATCGCCCTTGACGAATTTCGACGCGCCGTCCAGCGAACCGAAAAAGCTGATCTCGCGCTGTTCGCGGATGCGGCGGCGCTTGGCTTCGTCATGGTCGATGGCGCCCGAATTCAGATCGCCGTCAATGGCAAGCTGCTTGCCCGGCAGCGAATCCAGCGCAAACCGGGCCGAGACCTCGGCCATTCGACCAGAGCCCTTGGTGATAACCATGAAATTGACGACCGAAATCACGCCGAAAACGGTCAGCCCGACCAGCAGCGATCCGCCCGCGACAAACTCGGCGAAGCCATTGATGACATGGCCGGCGGCCGTCGGGCCGTTCTGGCCGTTCGTCAGGATCAACCGTGTCGAGGAAATGTTCAGGGACAGCCGGATCAGCAGCGACACCAGCAACAGCACTGGAAATGCCTGAAAATCGGTGGGACGCTCGACCAGCGAGGCCATGACCAGGATCAGCGTCGCGGTCGCGATTGACAGCGCGATGCCCACGTCCAGCGCGGCGGCGGGAATGGGAATGACCATCGACAGGACGATCAGGACAAGAATGCCGGTGATGACCAGCGGTCGGGCCGACAGCCCCGGACCCGAGGCCGGTTCAACAACGCTCATTTGGTGCCCCCATCGTTTTGTGGCGCCAGAAGCCGGTCGATTGTCCAGCCGGGCCCGGTCAGCAGCCCCGAGCGGCGCAGGAAGACCAGGACCTCGATCCGGTCCGCCGGGGATAGCTGCATCAGGCGGCTATCCAGGTCCGAAGGCAGCGGCTCGCCGTTCAGCAGCAGGTCGGTCGCCTCGGCGATCAGGCCGCCGCGGGTAGGCTGGCCCACTTGCGGCGTGCCGGCCGCCAGCGCCGCAGACATGAGGAAAAGACCGATCACGACGCCCTCTTGAGTTCACGAAGCGCGTTCTCAAGGTTGCCGAAGGACGGGCGGACATGGTCGGGTGCGGCCTGACGCCCAACCTCGACACACAGGTTCGTGGCGTGCTGATGCAGGCCGGCGACAAGGACCGACTTGATGACGTCATAGAACGATTGGTCCTGCTTGGTGACCGCCGACAGGCGCTGTGCGAAGGGGGCGACCAAACCATAGGCCAGGAACACGCCCAGGAACGTCCCGACCAGCGCACCGCCAATCATCTTGCCCAGCACCTCGGGCGGCTGGTCGATGGCGCTCATGGTCTTGATGACGCCCAGAACCGCGGCGACGATGCCCAGCGCCGGCAAGGCGTCGGCCATGTTCTGCAGGGCATGCGGGGCGTGCATCGCCTCTTCGTTCATCAGGCCGATGCGCTGCGACAGCATTTCCTCGACCTGATAGGGGTCATCGTAATTGAGGCTGGCCGAGCGCAGCGTGTCCGTAATCAGCGTCACCGCCTGTTCATCGGCCAGAATCTTGGGATAGGCCTGAAAAATCGCCGAGGAAGTCGGGTTTTCGATATGCTCCTCAAGCTCGACGGGGCTAGCGCGCGCGATCCGCAGCAATTGAAACAGCAGGCACAGGACGTCCTGCAGGTCTGCCTCGTGCCAGCGCGGACCTTTGAGCGCGCGTCCAAGGCCGCCCAGCGCATGTTTGATGACGGCGGTTTCGTTGGACAGCAGGAACGACCCTACGGCCGCGCCGCCGATCATCATCATTTCAAATGGCAGCGAATGCAGGATCACGCCCAGCTTGCCACCGGCCAGGATGTATCCCCCGAAAACCATGGCGAAGGTTACGACAATACCGACTATACCGAACATGGTTCACCTATTTCGCTGCGGCCCTGACGGCGCCCATATATGAGGTCAGTATTGCGGCCTGACCCGGCTCGACCGAGGCCATGATCCGCGCGCCGGTTTCCGGCTGGACGCGAACCAGGATCTGCGCCGCGAAATCCGGCGGCAGGTTCGACAGCACCACCGCCGCCTGTTCCGGCTTCATCTGGTCGTAGACCGCGATCAGGCGCGAGATATCCTCGGTCACCGACTGGCGCTGGCCAGCGTCACGATCGGCAAGCTGCTGCTTGACCTTGCGAAGCTCGACCAGTTTTTCGGTCAGCTGTTTTTCCGCAAAGGCGATTTCGGCCTTCTTGCGGTCCAGCTCCTGCATGTAGCCGTCAAGGCGCAGCGACCTTTCGCGCAGTGTCTCGGCCAGCGTGACGGCCTCGGGGATGTCGGTGCAACCCGCCATCATCTCCGGCGGCTCGGCATTCGCGGCAAGACGGGAAAAGCCGTCCATCAGCATGACCGCCTGCCCCGCGGCCGCCAGCACCAGGATACCGCCAAGGACGGAAAGAACCGGCCTACGCATCCGCGCCAACCTCGTCGCGGCGGCGGCGGCGCTGCAATTTTGCCGGACGCATGGGGATGCTTTCCGAGAATTTCTTCTGAAGCATCCAGAAGGCGCGTTCTTCCTTGGCCCGTTCGATTTCCTCGGAAAGCGATCTGGTGGCGGCCAGCGCCTCGGACTTGGCAAGGATGATCGACTTTTCCAGCCGGGTGATTTCGCTGGCCATCACGGCAATCGCGCCGCCAAGGCCGGTTTCCAGGTCGTTCAGCTTTCGCAGTCGCCGGGTCAGTGCAAAACAGAAACCCGCAAGGCCGACCATGAACGTGATCAGCACCACCTGCAGAATTGCGGAAATTGTCATTGGATGCGGAACTCCGTGATCAGAATGTCGCTGAAAGCGTCCTTGCCAAGGACAAAGACCGCGCGCGTGGCCAGTTCATCGCGGACGATGTCCAGTATTCCGCGTTTTTCGAAGGCCGTCGGGTCCACGTCGACAAGAAAGCTGTTAAAACTGTCCAGAAGACGCGGGGTCAGATACTCGACCTCGGCGCGGTGGGGCTGGTCGGTCTCGATCTTGACGGTCATGACAAGCATGCGCGACCGCGGCCCGGCAAGCGTCAGAACGATCTGCGGAATATCGACAAAGGCGGTCGTGGGCACGGCTTCTTCGGGCGGCGCCTCTTTCTTGGCGGCAAGCATGGCCGTGGGCGACCATATGCCAAGAAAGGTCGAGGCAAATCCGCCACCGGCCATGATCACGACAAGCCCAAGCGGCAACAGCAGGCGGCGGATCCCGCCTTTCGGTTTCTCGTCCGCAGGAATCTCGGCGGTATCGGTCATGGTGATTCTCCATCGATCTGCCGAACGGATATCACCTTGGGGCTAACCAATTCTTAATCGGCGCCGTGCAATGAAGGTGACGACAAGGATAATGCCGATTCGAAGGGGACGGTTTTGCTGAAGCTGCAAGACTACTGGCGCGAAAGAAGCGCAAAGCAGAAAACCATTCTGGCTGCGGCCTTTCTGCTGACATTCGCCGCAATTGCCGGACTTTCCTGGTTTGCAAGCCGGCCCGCGATGGCGCTGCTTTATTCGGGGCTGGATTCGCAGCAATCCGGCGCGATCCTGGCCGCCGTCGAGAAATCCGGCGTCGCCTATCGGATCGAGGGTGATTCGATCTGGGTCGATGAAAGCCGCCGCGACGCGCTGCGCATGTCGCTGGCCGGCGAAGGATTACCCGGTCAGGGCGCGGCCGGCTATGAAATCCTTGATGGCATGTCGGGGTTCGGCACCACCTCGCAGATGTTTGACGCCGCCTATTGGCGCGCCAAGGAAGGCGAGCTGGCCCGCACCATTCTGGCCTTGCCGAATGTCCGGACCGCACGCGTTCATCTGGCGGTTCCCAGTGGCCGCGGCTACCGGCGCGAGGCGCAGGCGACGGCCTCGGTCACGGTGACGACCAATGGCACGCCGATCGACCGCGCGCAGGCCAAAGCGCTGAAGTTCCTTGTTTCTTCTGGGGTTCCGGGGATGTCGGCCGACCGGGTCTCGGTGATCGACAGCGAACGTGGCGTCGTCTCCTCGGGCGAGGAATTTGCCGGCGAGGATCGCGAAACCGAAATGAAGCGCAACGTCGAACGCATCCTTGAGGCGCATGTCGGCATGGGCAATGCCATTGTCGAACTGAATCTGGACGTCGTGAACGAGACCGAGCGCATGACCGAGCAGCGATTCGATCCCCAGCAACGCGCCCTGATCGCGCAGGAAAATCAGGAATCGACCGATCAGAGCAGCAACGCGCAGCAGGCTGCGGTGACGGCGGCCTCGAACCTGCCCGATGGTCAGGGCCAAAGCGGCGGCGAGAACAAATCCTCGCGTTCGGAAACGCGGCAGCGGTCGAATTTCGAGGTCAGCAACGTCACGCGCGAGGTTTCGCGCCGCCCCGGTGCGACCCGGCGCCTGACGGTCGCCGTCCTTGTGAACGGCGTGGAAAAAACCGGCGCCGACAATCAGGTGACGCTGGTGCCGCGGGATGAAAGCGAATTGCAGGCGATACGCGAGCTGGTCTCCTCGGCCGTTGGCTTTGACGAGACGCGCGGCGACGCGATCACCGTCAAGTCGCTGCCATTCGCTTCGCTGTCGGATGCGGGGACTGCGGCCAGTCAGGGCGGGTTGCTGTCACGGCTGGACCTGAACGGCATGATCCGGATCGTCCTGGTCGGGCTGTTTGCGCTGGCGCTGGCGATGTTCCTGCTGCGTCCGATCCTGAAGGCGCGGCCGGCCCTGACGCAGGCGGCGCTGGACAATTCAGGCCCCCTGCCCGCCATCCGCGCGGCCGAGGCACGTCCGTCGGACGCCACCGCGACGCTGCCGGCGGTCTCCATGGCTGTCCCCGAGATCGACTTTACACCCGCGACCAGCGCCAGCGCCGACCCCGTCGACCGCCTGAAAGAACTGATGAAGGCCCGCAAAGAGGAAAGCCTGCAGGTGCTTTCCGGCTGGATCGAAAAACGTGAGGACCCGGCATGAGATCCGCAGCACTCCGACTTGATTGCTTTTCGGCGGGGATGATCGCCGACAGATCCCGCGCCGGCACCCATGAGATCGAGTCGGCGTTTCAGCGCGGGCATGAACAGGGCCTGAACGAAGGCCGCGAGGCAAGCCTGGACGCTCTGACCACAGCATTGGCGCGGCTGCAGGGCGACATGGCCGCACATGATGCCAAGGCGGCGGCCATGCGACGTCAGGCCCTGTCCGACATCTTGCCGGTGCTGGACGCCATCGTCGATCTGCTGGGCGCACGTTCTGCCCGGGACCGGCTGCACGACGCCCTGACGAAGGAACTGCGCCACATCGCCGAGATCGCAACGCCGCAGCGACTGGTAATCCGCTGTGCCGCCGACCAGCGGCCGGATATCGACGATTGTCTGGCGAAGGCCGGCTTTTCCGGTGCCGTAATCGAGGAAATCCAGAACAGGACGCTGACGGTCGATCTGGTCGCCGACAGGGCAACCGTCACCTTCGACCCCGACGCCGCAACGGCCGCGCTGCGATCGATCATCAACGACATCATGACCGAGGACTGAACATGGACGATATCGCAAGCCTTATCGCAACCGACCAGATCCAGGTGGAAATCACCATTCGCCTGGGCGGGACGCAACTTTCGGTCGCCGAACTGGCGCGGCTGCGGCCCGACGATATCCTGACACTGGATCAGGACATGTCCGACGGCGTCGATATCTGCGTCGGCGACCGGGTCATCGCCAAGGGCGAGCTGACCTCGGGCGACGACTCGGACAACCGTCTGTGCGTCCGCATCCTTGGCGCGGCCGGCGTATCGTGAAACAGGTCCTTCTGATCCTGGCGATCCTGCTGCTGCCGGGGATCGCGCATGCACAGGACATTTCCGGCGGTCTGGCGATGTCCGATCTGGACACCGTGCGCAACGGCGTCGGACGCAACGCGATCACGCTGCTGGCTGTCATCACGGCACTGTCGCTGGCGCCCGGTATCGCCATCATGGTGACCTGCTTTCCCTTCATCGTCACTGTGCTGTCGATCCTGCGCCAGTCGATCGGCCTGCAACAGTCGCCGCCGAACATGCTGATCGTCAGCCTGGCGATGTTTCTGACCTGGTTCGTGATGAGCCCCGTCCTGACCGAGGCATGGAACACCGCCGGCGCGCCCCTGCGCGACGGAACGATCACGGTCGAGCAGGCATTCGAACGCGCGGTCGTGCCCTTTCGCGGCTTCATGGAGGCGCGCACCGGCCCCGAGATGCTGGCTTCGCTGGCCGAAGTCTCGCCCGAGCCTGACGCCCCCGCGGATCGCCTGTCGGTTCTGGTCCCCGCCTTCATGCTGAGCGAAATCCAGCGCGCGTTCGAGATCGGCTTCCTGGTGGCGCTGCCCTTCCTGATCATCGATCTGGTCGTCTCGGCGGTGCTGATGTCGATGGGCATGATGATGGTGCCGCCGACGGTCGTGGCGCTGCCCTTCAAGCTGGCGTTCTTTCTGGTCGTCGATGGCTGGGGCATGGTGGCCGCGGCGCTGGTGCGCAGCTATCAATGAGGGCGCAGGCGGGCGCATGGCACGGCCGCCCCCGACCGGGCGCGGCTGTGCGAAACGACCGCAACATGGGCGCGAAACAGCCGGGTTCGCTACGTCAACCTGCTTCCCTCTTTCCAGATTGCCTGAAATTGGGCATCACGGCGATAGTCTTGGATTGGGATTTTCGTGCAACGCCTGACTGCCACAGCCCTGGTCGTGTTCCTGCAGGCAGCACCCGCCCTTGCAGATACACCCCTGTCGGTCGAATTTGTCCGGGTCGAAAGCACGCCGTTGACCTTTGACGTTGCCCTGACCGGCACGATCAGCGCCAAGGACAGCGTCGAAATCGGCTTTCGTCTGGGTGGCCGCGTGGTCGATGTCTTCGTGCAGGAAGGCGATCTGGTCCATGTCGGGCAGCCGCTGGCCCGCACCGACCCGTTGCAGCAGGAACAGACGCTGCGGGTGGCGCAGGCGGCGGTCGAATCCGCCCTGGCCGCCGAGGCGCAGGCCCGGCAGGCGCAGCTCCGCGCCGCCGCGATGCTTGAGCGCGGCGTCGGCACCCGCGCCGGGCTGGATTCGGCGAACCTGACGCTGTCGGCGACGACGGGTGCGCTGACGCAGGCCAAGGCCGCGCTGGGGCAGGCCGAACGCGCGCTGGCCGATACCGTGATCAACGCGCCCACCGACGCCATCGTGACCGCGCGCCGGGCCGAGCCGGGCCAGATCGTCGGCGCGGCGCAGGCGGTGGTGTCGCTGGCGTCCTCGACCGGGCGCGAGGCGGTTTTCCTGACGCCCGACTCGCCGCTGCTGCGCAATGCCATCGGCGCACCGGTGACATTGTCGGGCATCGACTTTCCCGAACTGCACATGACCGCCCGCGTCACCGAGATCGCGCCCATCGTCGACCCCGGCACCGGCTCGGTCACCATCCGGGCGACCATCAACGATGCGCCCGCCAATACCAACCTGCTGGGCGCGGCCGTGCGCGGCGCGATCCATTATCCCGCCGGCACCGGTATCGCCGTGCCGTGGACGGCGCTGACCTCGGCGGCGGGCAAGGCCGCTGTCTGGATGGTCGGCAAGGACGAACGCGTCTTCATCGCGCCCGTGGCCATCGAACGCTTCGACAACAGCGCCGTCATCATCAGCAGCGGCGTCACCCCCGGCCAGATCGTCGTCGGCGCCGGCTCGCAACTGCTGTATCCGGGGCGGCAGGTCAGGGATTCGCGCGAACGCAGCGGAGGCGTCAAATGAGGCGCCGCACCGCGTTGGCGGCGATCCTTCTGGCACTGATCGTCGCCGGGGGTGTCGGGGTGGTCCTGCAACGCAAGCACATCGCCCCCGCCCCGCCCGCGCTGCCGCGGCCGGTCGCCAGCGTCATTCTGGACGACACCGCGCGGCCCGAACATTCCGTCCCCGGCACCATCGTCGCCAAGATCGAGGTGGCGCTGGGGTTCCAGACGCTGGGTCGGGTCACGGCGCGGAATGTCGATATCGGCTCGGTCGTGCACAAGGGCGAGGTGCTGGCAACGCTGAACCCCGACGACCTGCAAGGCGATGTCCGCGCCGCGCAAGCCGCGGTCGATGCCGCCGCGGTCGAGATGGACACCGCCAAGGCCACCGCCAGCCGGACGCGTGCGCTGGCCCGGCGCAACGTCGCCACCACCGCGCAGCTTGAACAGGCCGAACGGGCGCTGTCCTCGGCGATCGCGGCCGATCAGCAGGCGCGCTCGGAACTGATCCGGGCGCTGGATGCGGCGGGTTTCGCCGAGATGAAGGCCCCTTTCGATGGCGTCATCAGCGCCGTCTACGCCAATGCCGGCGCCGTCGTCAGCGCAGGTGAGCCGGTCGCCCAGCTTTCCGCGCAAGAGGGGCTTGAGGCGGTGATCGACCTGCCCGAGGCCGCGCTGTCGCGGGTCAGGCCCGGCGACCGTTACGAGGTCTGGTCCGAATCCGACCCCAGCCTGCGCGAACCCGCGCAGGTCACGCAGATCGAACCCGTCACCGATGCGGCGACCCGCACCCGGCGCATCCATCTGGCGCTGGCCGACAGCGCCAGCTTCCGGCTGGGCGCCCTGATCCGTGCCCGCCCCGCCGGCCCCGACCTGCCGCTGCTGCGCCTGACGCGCACGGCCATCCTCAGCCGCGACAACCAGGAGCAGGTCTGGGTCGTCATCCGCGACGCCAAGGGCGCCCGGGTCGAGGCCCGCACTGTCAGGACCGCGCCCCCCCAGGGCGACCGCAGCAACGATGTCGATATCGTCGAGGGGCTTGCCCCCGGGGACGAGGTGGTGATCCGCGGCATCAACTCACTGACCGCGGGCCAGCCCGTCGGGCGGAGCGTAAGCCCATGAATCCCGATCGTTTCAACCTTTCCGACTGGGCGCTGCATCACCGCTCGCTGATCTGGTTCCTGCTGTTCGTGTCGATGATCGCCGGCACCATCAGCTATATGCGGCTGGGGCGCGAAGAGGACCCGAACTTCACCGTCAAGATCATGGTGATCAGCGCCTCGCTGCCCGGCGCCACCATCGAGGACACGCTGGACCAGGTCACCACCCGCATCGAGACCAAGCTCGAAGAGCTGGACGAACTGGACTATACGCGGTCAGTCACCACGCCGGGGCAGGCGATTGTGTATCTTGAGCTGGACCCGACCACGCCCGCCGCCAACGTCCCCGCGGTCTGGCAGCACGTCCGCAATATGATGTCGGATATCCGGCCGGAATTTCCGCAGGAATTTCAGGGCTTTCAGTTCAACGACGACTTCGGCGACGTTTTCGGCAACATCTATGCCTTTACCGCCGACGGCTTCACCCGGCGCGAATTGCGCGACCGGGTCGAGGATATCCGCAAGCAGGTGCAGGCCCTGCCCATGGCCGGCAAGACCGCGCTGATCGGTGTCCAGAAAGAGCAGATCCACCTTGAGTTTTCCTCGGCACGGCTGGCGGCGCTGGGGGTGAACCAGATCCAGGTGCTGCAAACGCTGGCGGTGCAGAACGCCATCGCGCCCTCGGGCACCATTCAGGCCGGCCCCGAGCAGGTGCTGGTCCGCGTCGGCGGCCAGTTCCTGGACGCGGCGGCGATCGCGGCCGTGAACCTGCGCGTCGGCGACCGCTTCTTCAATATCGGCGATGTCGCCACCGTGCGGCGCGGCTATGAGGACCCGCCCAGTTCGCTTTTCCGGTTCGACGGCAAGGACGCCATCGGCTTGCAGATCGGCATGCGCGACGGCGGCAACATCATGGAATTCGGCAAGCAGGTCGATGCGCTGATGGCGCGGGTCGGCCAGGACCTGCCCATCGGCATTTCCATGCACAAGCTGGCCGACCAGCCGCATGTCGTCGATGAGGCCGTCGGCCATTTCATCCGCGCCCTGATCGAGGCGGTGGCCATCGTGCTGCTGGTCAGCTTCATCAGCCTTGGCCTGCGCGCCGGGTTCGTGGTGACGCTGGCGATCCCCCTGGTGCTGGCCATCACCTTCGTGGTGCTTGAGGTCTATCAGATCACCTTGCAGCGCATTTCGCTGGGGGCGCTGATCATCTCGCTGGGGCTTCTGGTCGACGACGCCATGATCGCCATCGAGACGATGATCTCGCGGCTGGAAATCGGCGAAACGCGCGAACGCGCGGCAAGCTATGCCTGGACCTCGATCGCGTTTCCGATGCTGACCGGGACGCTGGTGACGGTGGCGGGGTTCATTCCCATCGGGCTGAACAGCTCGGCCGCGGGTGAGTTCACGTTTTCGCTGTTCGTGGTCATCGCGGTGTCGCTGGTCGTCAGCTGGATCGTGGCGGTGCTGTTTGCGCCCTTGCTGGGCGTGACCCTGCTGCCGGCGCGGATGCAGCATCACGGCGACGGCGCGGGCTGGCTGCGGCACCGGTTCCGGCGCCTGCTGATCGGCGCCATGCGCAGGCGGTGGCTGACCATCGGCGTGACCGTCAGCCTGTTCGCCGCCGCCGTCTTCGGCATGCGCTTTGTCGAACAGCAGTTCTTCCCGACCTCGGACCGGACCGAGATCATCGTCGACGTGACCGAGCGCGCCAATGCCTCGATCGCCAAGACCAGCGCCGATATCGCCGCACTGGAGCGTATGCTGGCCCGGGATGACGACGCGCTGTTCTGGACGTCGTATGTCGGGCGCGGCGCACCGCGTTTCGTGCTGTCGATGGATGTGCTGACCCCCGGCCCCTATATGGGGCAGGTCGTCATCCAGACCCGCGATCTGGCGACGCGCGACCGGCTCAAGGCGCGGATCGTGGCCTTTGGCCAGAATACGCTGATCGGCACCGATCTTTACGTCAAGAACCTTGAGATCGGGCCGCCGGTCGGCAAGCCGGTGCAATACCGCGTCTCGTCCCCCGACCTGAATCAGGCGCGCGACACCGCCCGCGACCTTGCCGCCCTGCTGGCGACCGAGCCGCGGCTGCGCGACATCACGCTGGACTGGAACGAGCCGGCCCGCGTCGTGCGCCTGCTGGTCAATCAGGATCAGGCCCGCCAGCTTGGCATCACCAGCGAGGATATATCCGCCTCGCTGGCGGCCACCTTCACCGGGCGGCGCATCACCCAGATCCGCGACGGCATCTTTCTGATCAACGTCGTCGCCCGCGGGACCGAGGCCGACCGCAGCACCGTCGATTCCATCCAGAACCTGCAACTTGCCACGCCCACCGGCACGCCGATCCCGCTGGCGGCACTGGCCAAGCTGGAATATGGGACCGAAAGCTCGCTGATCATGCAGCGCGACGGCATCCCGACCGTGACCGTCATGGCCGACATCGCCAGTAAGGACCAGCCGGCGACGCTGGTGAACGCGCTGGCCGGCAAGGTCGCCGAATTTCAGGCGGGGCTGCCGGCGCAGGTGCGCATCGATCTGGGCGGCACGGTCGAGAATTCCGCAGAAAGTCAGGCCCCCATCGCCGCCGTGGTCCCCGCCATGCTGCTGATCATCGCCGTGCTGGTCATGGTGCAGATGCAAAGCTTCCGCCTGTCGCTGATCGTATTCTCGGCTGCGCCGCTGGGGCTGATCGGGGTGGTGGCGGCACTACTGCCCTTTGGCGTGCCGATGGGCTTCGTGGCGATCCTGGGGATTCTGGCGCTGGGGGGCATCCTGATCCGCAACTCGATCATTCTTGTCCATGAAATCCAGGTGCTGATCGCCACCGGCCACACGAAATGGGACGCGGTGTTCGAGGCCTCGGACAGCCGCGCCCGGCCGATCCTGCTGACCGCCGCCGCCGCCAGTCTGGCGCTGATCCCGATTTCGCGGCAGGTGTTCTGGGGGCCGATGGCCTATGCGATGATGGGCGGCATCATCGCCGGCACGCTGATCACGCTGCTGTTCGTGCCGGCGCTTTACTGCGCTGTCTTTGGCGTCAGGTCGCCCGATGGCGACGGCATGCCGACGCCCGAGGACATGCGCCGCGCCGCCGCCCACGAAGCCGTCCAGCATTAGGTCTGGGGGTCAGCCGGCGGCGATCTCGGCCTCGAAGGCGGCGCCGAAGCGGTCCAGCCGCGCGGTGTCAAGGTAACGCGACAGGTCGCGTGGACGCTCTTCGGCGATGCGGCGCAAAAGCGAGGTGCTGACCGACAGCGGCTTGCCGGTGCCGTCCTCGCCGCGGCTCAGGCGGCCCTGCACCTCGGACAGGCGGTCGAACAGATCGCCCGAGGCGCGGCCCGCCAGCGCCCGGCGTGCCGGATGCATGGGCGCGACCTCGCCGGCGATGACGCCAAGGAAGGCCGCGCCGTAACTTTCCAGCTTTTTCGCGCCGACGCCGCTGATGCGGGCCATCTCGTCCAGCGTCTGCGGACGGGACTGCGCCATCTCGATCAGGGTGCGGTCGGCGAAGATGACATAGGCGGGGACGCGCGCCGCCTCGGCCAACGCGCGGCGCCGGGCCTTCAGCGCCGACAGCAGCGGCGCGTCCTCGTCATCGACCTGGGTGCGGATGACGGTCGAGCTGCGGGCGCGCGCAGCAGGGTCATGGCGCAGGGTGACGCGGATTTCGCCGCGCAGCACCGGATGGGCGGCCAGTGTGATCGCCAGCCCGCCATGGCGTTCGGGGTCGGGGCGGATCAGGTCAAGGCCCAGCATCTGGCGGATGATCCCCTGCCACTGCGCCTTGCCAAGGTCGCGGCCGACGCCAAAGGTCGGCAGCTGGTCATGGCCGCGCTGGCGGATGCGCTCGGTCATGGTGCCGGTCAGCACGTCGATGACATGGCCCGCGCCGAAGGTCTGGCCGGTGCGCAGCATCGCCGACAGCGCCTTCTGCACGGCTTCGGTGCCGTCGAACGTCGCCGGGGGATTGTCGCAGATGTCGCAATTGCCGCAGGGCGAGGGTTCCTCGCCGAAATAGCGCAGCAGGGCGACGCGGCGGCAGCCGGTCGCCTCGGCCAGACCCAGCAGCGCATTCAGCCGCGCGTGGTCGGCGGCCTTGCGCGGCGGCGGAGCCAGCCCCTCGTCGATCTGGCTGCGGCGCAGGCGGATGTCGTCGGGGCCGTACAGCGTCAGCGTCTCGGCCGGTGCGCCGTCACGGCCGCCGCGGCCGATTTCCTGATAATAGGCCTCGATGGATTTCGGCAGGTCGGCATGGGCGACCCAGCGGATATCGGGCTTGTCGATGCCCATGCCAAAGGCGACGGTGGCGGTGACGATCAGCCCGTCCTCGCGCTGGAAACGCGTCTCGACCTCGCGGCGCTGGTCGGCCTCCATCCCGCCGTGATAGGCGACCGAGGGCAGGCCGGCCCCGTTCAGGGCCTGCGCCAGCGTCTCGGTCTTGGCGCGGGTGCCGCAATAGACGATGCCCGACTGGCCCCGACGCGCGGCGGCAAAGTCAAGGATCTGCCGGCGCGGGCCATCCTTGGCCTGAAAGGCCAGATGGATGTTCGGCCGGTCGAAGCCGCGCAGAAACACCTGCGGCTGCGCGTCGTCGAACAGGCGCGCGATGATTTCGTCGCGCGTTTCCGCATCCGCCGTGGCGGTGAACGCGGCCAGCGGCACCGCCAGCGCGCGGCGCAAGTCGCCGACGCGCAGGTAATCGGGGCGGAAATCATGGCCCCACTGGCTGACGCAATGCGCCTCGTCCACGGCGATGGCCTGCACGCCGGCGCGGCGCAACATCGGCACCGTCGCCCCCGAGGCCAGCCGTTCCGGCGCCATGTACAGCAGCCGCAATTCGCGCGCGTTCAGGGCGCGGATGACTTCGGCGTTCTCATCCTCGGAATTGCCGCTGGTCAGGGCGGCGGCGGCAACGCCCGCCTCGGTCAGGGCGCGGACCTGAGCGCGCATCAGCGCGATCAGCGGCGAGATCACCACCGTCAGCCCATCGCGCATCAGCGCCGGCAGTTGATAGCACAGCGATTTCCCCCCGCCCGTCGGCATGATCGCCAGCACGTCGCGGCCCATGGCCACGGCGTCGACGATTTCCTCCTGCCCGGGACGGAAGGCGTCGAAGCCGAAGATCTGCCGCAGCAGGGGTGCGGCGGACATGCTAGAACCCGTAGAACCAGCCGGCGTTATTGGCGAGCGCGCGTTGCAGGATGATGATGCCGATAAAGACCACCAGCGGCGCCAGATCCAGCCCGCCGGTATTCGGCAGGACGGCGCGGATCGGGGCGTAAAGCGGCTCAAGCAGCCGGTTCAGTCCGGTCCAAAGCTGCCAGACCAGCGGCTGGCGCAGGTTCAGCACCTGAAAGTTGATCAGCCAGGACATGATGATATGGGCAATCATCACGAACCAGACGACATTCAGTATCAGCATCAAGGCTTCGTAGATCGTGCCCATTCCATCCCCTTCCGGCTGTCAGGCGACAGGTAAGGCAGGCGCGGCCATTGCGCAAGTCGCCGCAGCGTCGCGGATTGACGCCCCCTGCCCGGCCCGTTAGCCCAAGACAGGCCGCCAAAGCCCCCCAAAAGCACGGAGAGCCCCATGTACCCGCTGCTGCGCTTCGCCAAGGAACTGCTGAAATTCCGCCGCGCGCCGCGTCTTGGCCTGCTTGAGGCGCATGTCTCGACGCATCGGTGCTGGCCGTGGGACCTTGACCCCTGGATCGAGCTGAACAACGGCCGCACCCTGACGCTTTACGACCTTGGCCGGGTTCCGATGATCTTTCGGAACGGCACGTTCGACACGCTGCGGCAGAACGGCTGGGGCATCACCGTCGCCGGCAGCACGGTCCGTTACCGGCGGCGGATCAAGGCCTTCCAGCGCTTCACCATGGTTTCGCGCAGCATCGGCTGGGACAACCGCTTCATCTACATGGAACAAAGCATGTGGCGCGGCGGCGAATGCTGCAACCACATGCTGCTGCGCGCGGCGATCACCTCGGCGCAGGGGATATTGCCACCGGCGCAGTTGGTGCGGGCGATGGGCGCGGACGCCGAAAGCCCGCCCCTGCCCGACTGGGTCCACGCCTGGATCGCCGCCGAGGCGGCGCGGCCGTGGCCGCCCGTCCTGCCGCAGCTTGACGCGGCGCAGCGGACGGACGACTTGCCAGCCTAGGGCGCATCTGACCATATGCGCGCATGGGAAACGGGGTCGCCATGAACCGCAAACGCATCTGGGGATGGTGGTTTTTCGACTGGGCCAGCCAGCCCTATGCGACCTTGCTGACCACCTTCATCTTTCCGGTCTATTTCGCTGGTGTCGCCCGCGATCACTTCATCGCGCAAGGCATGACGCCCGAGGCCGCCGGCGCCGCCACCCAGCAGCTTTGGGGCGACGGGCTGGCGATCTGCGGCGCGATCATCGCCGTGCTTGCGCCGGTCCTTGGCGCGATTGCCGACAATACCGGGCGGCGGCTGGTCTGGATCTGGCTGTTTTCCGGCTGCTACATGGCCGGCGCCTGGGGGCTGTGGTTCCTGATGCCCGCCCAGCCCGACCTGATCCTTGCCGTCGCGTTCTTTGGCCTTGGCCTGATCGGGATGGAGTTCGCCACCATCTTCACCAACGCCCTGCTGCCCGGCCTTGCCCCCAGGGACGAGATCGGGCGGCTTTCCGGCTCGGGCTTTGCCTTCGGCTATCTGGGCGGGGTGGTCGCGCTGGCGGTGATGCTGCTGTTCTTCGTGGAAAATGCCCAGACCGGGCGCACGCTTCTGGGCATCCCGCCCGTGCTGGGGCTGGATGCGGCCTTGCGCGAAGGCACCCGCGCCGCCGGGCCCTTTACCGCGCTGTGGTATCTGGTCTTCATGATCCCCTTTGCGCTTTGGGTGCCGGAAACGCCGGGGCCGCGCCGGCCGCTGCGGCTGGGCGCGGCGATGGCGCAGCTTTGGGCGCTGCTGGCCAGCCTGCCGCGGCGGCCCTCGCTGTCGGCATGGCTGGCGTCCTCGATGCTGGCGCGCGATGCGCTGAACGCGCTTTACACCTTTGGCGGGGTCTTTGCCGGGACGGCGCTGGGCTGGCCGGTGTTTCTGGCCGGCGTGTTCGGGGTGGTCAGCGCGATCTCGGCCACGCTGGTCAGCTGGATCGGCGGCCGCGCCGACCGGCATTGGGGGCCAAAGCCGGTGATCGTCGCCTGCGCGCTGGCGCTGACGGCGGTCTGCGTCCTGATTACCGGGCTTGGCCGCCAGCAGATCTTTGGCCTGCCGGTCGCGCCGGGATCGCACCTGCCGGACGCGCTGTTCTTCCTGTGCGGCGTGCTGATCGGCGGCGCGGGCGGTGCGATGCAGGCCGCCAGCCGCACGATGATGGTGCGCCACACCACCCCCGCCCGCGCGACCGAGGCATTCGGCCTTTACGCGCTGTCGGGCAAGGCGACCGCCTTTCTGGCGCCCTGGCTGATCGCACGCGCGACGCAGGCCACCGGCAATCAAAGCCTTGGCGTGTTTCCGCTGATCGTGATGTTCCTTCTGGCACTGGTTCTGCTAAGTTGGGTCCAATCAAAAGGAGAGGCCCAGCAGTGATCCGCAAATTCCTGACCATCGCCGCCATGGCGCTGGCAACGCTTGGCGCGGCGCAGGCCGATCCGCTGGCCAAGGACGTCTTCGGCGCGGCCCCGGGGCCGACCGGCGGCGCCGCGGCCGCCATCGGCTTCTATTCCAAGGGCTGCGTCAGCGGCGCGGTGGAACTGCCCGAATCCGGCCCAAGCTGGCAGGTGATGCGCCTGTCGCGCAATCGCAACTGGGGCCACCCCCAGCTGGTGAACTTTCTGATCGGCCTGTCGCAGGCCGCACAGCAGGCCGGCTGGCCCGGGCTTTACATCGGCGACATGAGCCAGCCGCGCGGCGGCCCGATGGTCACCGGCCATGCCAGCCACCAGATGGGGCTGGACGCCGATATCTGGCTGCTGCCGCCGCAAAGCCTGCAACTCAGCCGGGCCCAGCGCGAAAAGATCTCGTCGCAATCGGTGGTGAACAAGGCTGGCACCGCGCCCTCGGGTCTGTGGAGCGCGGCCCACATGGCCATCATCCGCGCCGCCGCCCGCGATCCGCGGGTCGAGCGCATCTTCATCGATCCCGTCGCCAAGGTCGCCATGTGCGATGCCGAGCGCGGCGACCGCAGCTGGCTGCGCAAGATCCGGCCCATCGCCAATCACGACTATCACTTTCACGTCCGGCTGGGCTGCCCGGCGGGCTCGGTCTGCAAGCAGCAGGACGTGCCGCCGCCCGGCGACGGCTGCGCCGAGGCCGCCGAATGGATCAAGAACCGCATCGACCCCAGCCGCGTGAAGCCGGTGCCGCCGGACCCGAACTATCGCCACCCCCGCACCTTCCGCCTCAGCGAGATGCCGCGCCAATGCCAAGCCGTCGCCACCGCAAGATAGCGCGGGGTCGGGCGGAACCGGGAACGGCCGGGCGCTTGCGCCGTCTGGCCGCCCTTGCCGCGGCAGTGCTGCTGATTTCGGGCTCGTCGGCCTGCGCGGCCGACCCCGCGCCGCGGTCGGCGCCACAGGTCGATTACGTCGCCACCTATGTCTGGTCGATGGATGACGACACTTTCGGCGGCTTTTCCGGCATCGAGATCAGCCCCGACGGCAGCCGCTTCACCGTGCTTTCCGACCGCGCCACCCTTCGCTGGGGCCACATCGAACGCGACACCGAAGGCCGCATCCAGGGCATGGAGCCGTCCGGGCAGGCGCATCTGCTGGACAGCAAGGGCAAATGGCTGAAACCCGGCTGGCAGGGCGACAGCGAGGGGCTGGCCATCGGCCCCGACGGCACCCTGTGGGTCAGCTTCGAGGGGCTGACCCGCGTCGTGCGCTACGACAGCCCCGACAGCCGCGGACAGCCCTTGCCGAAACCGGCCGAGTTCAGGTCGATGCAGCGCAATTCCTCGCTTGAGGCGCTGGCGATCATGCCGGACGGCACCTTGCTGACCCTGCCCGAACGCTCGGGCGAGATCACGCGCCCCTTCCCGGTCTGGCGCTGGCGGAACGGCAAATGGGACCAGCCGTTTTCGATTCCGCGCACCGGGGACTGGCTGGCGGTCGGCGCCGATGTCGGCCCGGACGGCCGCTTCTATCTGCTGGAACGCGATTTCCGCGGCCTTCTGGGCTTTCGCAGCCGCGTGCGCCGTTTCGACATCACCGACAAAAGCCTGTCGAACGAAACCGTGCTGCTGGAAACGCGCTCGCTGCAATATGACAACCTTGAGGGCATCTCGGTCTGGCGCGACGGGCAGGGCATCCGCCTGACCATGGTCTCGGACGACAATTTCGGCATGTTCCAACGTACGGAACTGGTCGAATACCGGGTCACGGAATGAGCCTTGGCAAGGTCATCGCGGCGCTGGATGCCGCCATCGATGGCGCGCTGGCGGAACGGCGTATCGTCGGCTGCGCGGTGCTGCTTTCGGAACGGGGGCAGATCGTCCATGCCCGCCACGCCGGCATGGCCGACCGCGAAGCCGGCCGTCCGATGCAGCCCGGCGCGTGGTTCCGCTATGCGTCGGTCTCAAAACCCTTCACCACGGTCGCGGCACTGCGGCTGATGGATCAGGGCCGGCTTTCGCCCGAGGATCTGGTGACGCGCTGGCTGCCCGAGTTCACCCCGCGGATGCCGGACGGCAGTCAGCCGCAGATCACCGTCGACCAGCTGATGTCGCATCTTGCCGGGCTGGATTACGGATTCAACCAGCCGCCGGACGGCAGCTATGCGCGCGCCGGCATCTCGGACGGGATCGGCGATACCGGCATCACGCTGGCCGAGAACCTGCGCCGCATCGTCAGCGTGCCGCTGGACCGGGCGCCCGGCACGCGCTGGCGCTATTCGGTGGCGACCGACGTTCTGGGCGCGGTGATCGAGGCCGTCACCGACATGCCCCTGCAAGAGGCGATGGCCCGGCTGGTCACCGGCCCCCTGGGGATCGAGGCCGCCTTCAGCGCCCCCGACCCGGCGCGGCTGTCGGCGAACTATGCCGATGCCCGGCCCGAGCCTGCACGGATGCGCGGCCCGACCCACGTCGAAAACCCGCTGACGCCGGGCCAGATCTATTCCTATCTGCCCGCGCGCATCTTCGACCCCGAGGCGTTCCCCTCGGGCGGGGGCGGCATGGCGGGCACTGCCGAAGCGGCGCTGACCCTGCTGGAAACCCTGCGCGAGGGCAGCTTCCTCAGCGACAAGGTCCGCCTTGCCGCGCGCCAGAACCGCCTTGGCGACCAGCGCCACCCGCTGCGCGGCGCCGGCTGGGGCCATGCCTGGGCCGGCGCCGTGCGCACCGATCCGGGACGCGGCCCGGATGACGGCTTGCCGCAGGGTTGTCTAAGCTGGGGCGGCATCTACGGCCATAACTGGATCGTCGATCCGGCGCGCGGCCGCACGCTGGTCGCGCTGGCCAATACCGCGGTCGAGGGCATGAACGGCGCCTTCGCCGTCGAGGTCGCGCTGGCCAGCCTGCGCTGAGCGTGCAAGACCATTGACAAGAGGCGGCACGCAGACTTAGGACACGCTGCCCCTTGGGGCCGAGTCTCCGCTACCTTGTAAAACGGATCAACATGCCCCGCATTCTTCCCGGCGTCATCGCCATGGCCATTACCGTCGTGGCCTCGAACATCCTTGTGCAATATCAGCTTGGCAACTGGCTGACCTGGGGGGCGCTCAGCTATCCCGTCGCCTTCCTTGTCACCGACATCATGAACCGCGCCTATGGCCCGCAGGCCGCGCGCCGCGTCGTGCTGGTGGGGTTCCTGACCGGGCTTCTGTGTTCGCTGGTGGCGGCGGGGATGGACAAGACGACGCTGCGCATCGCCATCGCATCCGGTGCCGCCTTCCTGTCGGCGCAGTTGATGGACATTGCCGTATTCAACCAGTTGCGAAAATACAACTGGTGGCTACCACCCCTAGCTGCGACGCTGGCCGGCTCGGTGCTGGATACCGCGATCTTTTTCAGCATCGCCTTTTCGGCGGAACTGATGCCGCTGTTCCCCCTGGACGATGTTTCATGGGCAAATGAACGGCTTCCGCTGCTGGGCAGCGGCCCGGTTTCGCCCCTGTGGGTTTCGCTGGCGGTGGCCGATTGGCTGGTCAAACTGGCGCAGGCGGTGCTGGCGCTTATCCCTTTCCGCATCGTCGTCGGAAATTTGATGCAACGCCGCGCGCAAATTAATTGACTGTTAGCACTTCTATGGCAGGCTCACCTCATACGGCAACACATTGAAAGGAGGTGGTCCAGTGTCGAGAGTGATATTGGAGAGAGGTGTCGGGACAGTCAGGGGGGCCGTGGCCTGAGGGCAACCCCAAGGGTCGTAAACCCTGGCTGGGACGGTGGGCACCAACCCTAACCGGACCATCTCCGTAGATCTCGCGAGCCGTTCC
>RRZU012339293.1_pt1 | contig 24795 bp, 25 predicted proteins | sample 2165561 | NCBI WGS metagenome assembly RRZU01 (sample SAMN10456909, study PRJNA506462) | wastewater metagenome | isolation source: wastewater sludge | place: USA: Moscow, Idaho | reverse complement strand
TTGAGGGCATCCCGGAACAGAGGTTCGTACACATCGGGTTCAGCCTCGTTTTTGGCGAGTGCCTTTGCAATGCGGTCGAGCACCTGTTCGGGTGTTGCCTCTTCGCCGCGAGCATACTTTTCGAGCAGCAACGCGAGCGAGTAGTCTTGAATCTGCACACCCATGCGGGTGACTGTTTCCATTTCCATCATCGACTCCTTATTGTGTGAGGCTGAGAACAAACCCATCAGGGCTTCCCGAAAACCTCTTGAAAGAGACCTTCGGGAAGCCCTGAATGGGTCGTGCTGTCCTCGACACCACACCAGGAGCAAAAGCTATTGCGCAAGCGCAAAAGCCAGCCGGTGGGAACCGCTGGCTACGTCTGGTTTTGACTTCTCCAGAAAAGAAGATGAATCTCGGTCATAGACACGAGATATCAAGACTTTCCACATCGCACTTCGAATGCGATCTGGAAAGCCCGCCCCCGAGGGGGCGAGATTCCTTACTCCTCGTCGTCAATACGAGGCGGTGCAGCAAGACGCGGGAGTACGTCCCAAGCCACCCTTTCTGCATCAGCCGCAAATGGACCGATGAAGACTGGGGGCTCGGACGACTTCAAGCGCCTGGCCACGACAGCAACATGCTGTCTCACCCCGAAGTCATCTCGCAGTTGTCGGACCATGTAGCGCCGATAAGTGCATTTGAGTTCTTCGAAGTTCTCAGGGGGCGCAAACGGCCCGCCTGATCCAGGGTTGGTATCCAACACCTTGTGGTTGATGACTCCGTACCTCATGGTCCGTGCCTCAAGCGACCTTCAGAAGGGCCCGCCGAATGGATGGCATCGTCGGAAATCCATGGGGGCCATGGACCCGAAGAACGTCCATCCAATCCAGTGATTTCTCACCGGGCAGGATCTCCCCCTGAGGGGTAATTGCAATGGCCTGCTTGCCCATGGAAATAGCGCGCTCCACGAGTTTTTGCGCCGCTTCCTGGCCGTGCCCCTTGGGATGTTCCTTCGAGGGACGGTCTTTGTCAGAAAACACCACCAGCAGCTCAACTTCCGAGGGAATTTCCATGTACTCCATCAGCGTGGCATTTACCGTTGCCCACACTGGAATACCTGTTCCTTCCATCGCAGCAAGCCCTGTTTCGATGCCCTCTGCAGCGCCGAAAACGCGTGCTGGCTTGGCCAGTCGAATCGCTCCACCAAGGATGTTGCGATCTTCTGGGTAGGCCATCATCTTCTTCGGGGCCTCCACATCAAGCTTGTTTCCGAACTCATCGAGATAAGTCCGGTGCAAGGTAATGGGTCGGCCGTCAGGCGCAAGCACTGGTGCAACTATCGCCCCGTGGTAGCCCGTAATCTCCCCCTTGGAGGGGTCGTAGTAGGCAAGCCTGGGGTGAAAGAACAAGCCACCGGTCATAGGCCGTTTCAAGCCCCTGCGGGCAAGATAGAGCCGACCAAGTTCCGCGCTATGGTGGTTCATGTGAACGCAACCATCCATCACACGATTGAGGGACCGCACCACCTTTTCATTGTCCTTCTGGACAGTCTTGGTGGGCTGTATCGCCTGCATCCGAGGAGTCAGAGCGATACCGCGCGAATCTCCGGTCAAGTGCTTCAGCACTTCCTCCAGAGTTTCTCTCGCAGTCCATCCGTTGACCCACATCAGCGTTGCGAATCCATCGCTCTTGTTGCCGCATGTGTTGCAAAAAGAGCGTCCGTCTTCCGCGTATGACGGCATCATGCGATAGCCGTCTTTACCTCCATGCACGGGACAACCGACATGCCCTTTCGAGCGGCGGTCAAGTGCCGGATGTAGGCGCGGAGCTAGGGCGTAGAGAATGTTGTCCCAACGCCCAGCTGCGAGGTTACGCGCCGTCTTCCAGCGCTCTTCCCACCACAGATTCCATTGTTCCTGCGTCCATTCACCATCTGTTCTCATTCGACTCTCCTTGAACACCCCGGACGGGGCATACCTCAGAGCCCCAGGCGGGACACTCAGGAATGCCCCGGCACAGGGTTGGGCGAACCAACTGAGAACCCCCAACCGGAGGTTCCCGGCTGGGGCTGTGATCTGCGACTACCGCAGAAAAATACGCTTCAAAGGTTAGAAGCGCGGTTTGCTGCCCTTGAGTGCATCGTCAGTTTCGAACCCACTGGGCTCTTGCTGCACGTTGCGCTTAGGGCTCCGATCTTCACCGGATGGCTGTGAGCGGACTGCACGAGGACGTGACACCGGCTTTTCAGCTGGTACAGGCGTCTGGCGTTCCTCCGATTGGCTGGAACTGCTCTCGCTTTCGCGCATGCGGTCCAGCAGATTCACGAGAGTTGCATCAACTTCAGTGAACCACCGATCATCGCCACCATTGGTCGCAGCGACCTTTCGAGTACGAAGCGTTCCTTCGACGTACACCTTGGTGCCTGTTTGCGCATAGCGATCCAAGTAGTCCACGGTGCTCTTGTCACGAACTTGAACCTTGTTCCATTCGGAACGTTCTTTCAACTCACCAGACCCACGGTCTTTCCACTTTTCAGTGGTACAGACGGAAAAGTGGGCCACTCTATCCCCGCTGGGAAAAGTGCGGAATTCCGGTGAGTTGCCCATGTTCCCTAAAAGCACAACTCTATTCACTGATTTCATATCGATCTCCAGATTGCGCAACATCCATCCCAGCGGGCTGGTTGTCGCTGGGTTGATGACCTGGCACTACGCTCAGGGTCAATTGAATGGCTTCCCCGAAACCGACTAGCAAATGCGCTCAAGACGCTTCACCGTCTGTGGGACCATGACGACCTGTTCGATCAGCATGAACTCGTTCAGAAGGCGAATGAAAGCGCTACGCGTGATATCGCAGGCCGCGTCAAAGGCACGCACCAGGTCCAGTCGATCTTGAAGATCGTCCATGGACCAGTCCAGCATGTCCCGATAGGTCACGCCGTGGTCTATGCCGGAACCAATGACCCGTGACCACGAAAGTGGCTTTTTCAGGTTTGAGCGAAGGCCACCACATTCACCGCAATGGCTCGACTGTGGCGACACCAGCTGATGGCTCAGATGGCCGCACTGGCGGCAAGTGCTCTTGTACCCAGGGTCATAGACCTCAGCCTCAAAAAGCACAAGGTGGCCGGAGTTCCGCCCCATCGGACTGATTTGGTAGCGGCCCTGCATGTCATCCTGAAATCCACGGAGACATCCACGAAGCTCCCGCCAGTAGTCGTCAGACTGCATGATGGAAGCGGCTTTCTCGCTTTCGCTGCGGTTGAGCCCCAGGCGATGGAGCTTGACGCAGTGTGAGTAGCTGGTCAGCGGATGGACCCCGGAATTGGTTTGGTAACGAGGGTGGCCGGAAAGGAATTTCGCAATGCCATCTTTGGTTTTTGGCGCTGCTGAAGTATTGAAAAACATGTGATCTCCGAATGAATGCGGAGGCATGTCACCCAACGGGGAAACAAGCCCCCTATGGGTTAAAAAATGCGTCGTTTGATTGAGGCGACGACCTCCTTTACTTTCAACCATTACGGCTGGAAGATAAAACTGTGTTTTCCGCTGGAATCGTTTGATCCCACTGGAAAACACACCCAGCCGAAGCTGGGGGTGTCTCTACGTCAATGGACTGAATTCAGCTTGGGAAAAATTCCTTTTGCTTTTCTTCCGTCCGCTTGATTGCCATGTCGTACTGGTAGTTCAGGTCATCTTCTTCACGACCAGAGCACAGGGGCTTGGCCTTCAGATACAAATCACTGATCTCCTGCTCCGAAGTGGCGTTTCGCATGTCTGCGAGGAGGTCCTGCAGGCTCTTGCCATGGGCAGGTTGCTTACTTGCAGGGTTGGCAGGTGCCGCTGAGAACTGTGCCTGCGGAGCTGGCGCAGTAGTCGCCCTGGCTGCAGTGCCACTTCCCGCAGCTGGCGCCTGCGGGCTCGCAGCGGGTCGAGGTGTGCTTCGGGGCGCTGCGCTAGGCCGTGGGCCTTGCTGCCGAGGCTGCTCAGGACTTTGGGGAGCATTACGCGTAGCTGCCTGCTGCTCGTATGCTTCTCCAAAGTTTGGCGGCTCGTAGGAGCCATCTGCGGCCTGCTTGAGCGTCAGCGACTGCGAAACGCCCAGGTTGGCTGCGGTATCCAGTGCCAACGCGGTGCTCAGATCCGATGACATGGGCAGTTTGTTGCACAAGGAGCGAAGCGCCGTCTTGAGCCCCATCGGCACATAGTCATCAATCCAAGGCGAAGAACGCCCGAACTGGAGAGCTGCTTTGAAGCCGGAGCTTTCATCGCGGATCTTGTTGACCTGGCGCTCGCTCATGGTCACGTAGGTCCGCTCACCCGACTTCAGCACTGCTACCGCGTAAAAACCTGTCACCAGGCCCCGCTCTTCATCCGATGCAAGAAACCCGTTGTGGCACAACGGCTCGTGAATGAACTCTCGGCGCAAACCGTAAGTCTGGATGAAGCGGTCGTTCTGTCGAACTTCCTGAGCGTAGATGTCAATGGCGTGGCGCCCTTGCAGGACAAGTTTCATCAGTCCCTTGTAACCGGGGACCAATTGACACTCTTTCTTGAATGGCACCAAGAACGCCTCACCGTTCTGCCCGATCTCAAGCCCCAGTTGGGAGGCCTGAACAACCGCAGCAAGGATGCTCAGCGGCTCGCACTTCTGAAGGCTATCACTGCGACGGAACGCGGTGAGCGCGATGCGCATGATGCGATCAACATCCATATGTTTAGGCAGTGCATTCAGCACCGCCCCTCGACTCTCCTCCAGAAGCTCTGGAAATGGAATCGCATTGAGCTGTGCGCTCAGGGACTCCCCACCGCTGTTGCGGATGTTTTGCATTGTCTGACTCATGGTGAACTCCAAAATTTGCGGAGACACCACCCCATTACGGGGATATGGTCCCCGCGTGGGTTGCAGAAAATCAGGCTTCGCCTGGTTGAAGCTCAGGCGTATTCAGCCCGTGCTCGCTTGATACTCCACTCGGGGAGATCGATCACCTCTTCTTCACAGAAGGGCTGTGGTTGATAGCCTGGCCAGCTATCGTTCTTGGTGCACCATTCCAGCAACTGCAGAGCCATCCGGTACTTCCGGCGCCCTACCTCGATGCTTTCCTGGCCCATTCGGTAGAGCGCGACACTGTGTGGCGCAGCTGACTCGACGGTCAAGAAATAGAACGGTACTTCGCGTCCAATGGCAAGCTTCACTGCGTCCGTGTAGAACGCAGCTTGCAGGTCGTAACCGTAGTCATCAAGGGACCTGCGAAATGCTGTCTTTGAGGCGTCAGCGGTGGTCTTGAGGTCAATGATCGCGACAATTTGCCCGTTCTCATCAACCACTACCATGTCGCAACGAATACGGCACATGATGCCGGTGTCTTCATCGCTCCAAAAGTAGCTTTTTTCAGTGACCGACTGGATTCGCAACGAGGTTGCTTTGACGTGCTCACCGATCTTCTTCAAGATCGCTTGAACCGCGTGCATGTCATCCGTGTCCAGCAGGATTTTTCCCTTAGCAGCTTTTTCGTACTCCTCGGCTTTCAGCTTTCCTTCCTTGGTACGCTTATCGATCTTCGGGACCTCCATATAGGCGTCCTTGAATCGTTCTGGCTCCAGGAATGCGCAATGAAGCGCTGTCCCGAACTTCAGGGTGTCAGTCTCCTTGAAAGGAGCTGTCATGTAGTGCTTGAAGTGTTCAGGCGAACGAAGAATTCTCACCAGGCCAGAGTGGCCGACGATCCCTTTGTCCGCGTGGTACTCCTCTGCTGAGATGTCGATGAAAACATCAACCTCACGCATGGCGACAGCGCCTGTACTGGCAGTCGCAACGGCTGGGAGCCTGTCAGCCTGGAGGCCGACAAATCCATCAACTTCCTTCATTGGAATCTCCAATTTACGGAGACACCAATCCCCTGCGGAACTGGCGTCCCGCGAGGGTTATAAAAGTCACTTTCGTGACGGCTTTGCTATTCGCTTGAAGCGGGTCAGCTAACCCATCGACACTTCCCGATTACCAGGAAGGTAGAAATCTTTCAGATGCACTCTGTACGCAGTGCATTTGAAAGACCCCGCCATTGCGTTAACAACGGCGGGCTCTCTCAAGCGGTCTTTTTTGCCACCATGCCCGCAGAACGCAGTGCATTGCGCACCATCGTTCGCGTTTGGGCAGACACGCGGTCTGGCTCCTGGCGCAATTGATTGTGCAGGTTGCCTGCATCTCGGAAGGGAATGGCATTAAGAACTCGCTGAAGTGTTTGATTGCTCATGTCTGCCCCCTTGGCTCAACCCCAAACGCGACGCTTTACAGCGATAACGTGCTTGGAAATCAATACCCCGGTGAAGACACAGACGGACAAAACAGCAAAACTCATGATGGCTCCTTCAGCAGGTTGTTGAAACCTGCGAAGTGCTCACATGACATGAAATGTCCGTGGCACCCCGCAGGCCAAAGGGCTCTCGGGAGTGAAAGCTATTTGGCCTGCGGGATGAACCACAAACGGCTTCAGCCCCCCAACGTGAGTTGGGGGACTGAAACTTGATTACTGAAGACCGGTCAACTCAGCCAGGGCTGTGACGAAACCGGTCTTGTACAAAAAGGCGCCAACGGTGACACATGCAAAAAACGGGATCATGAATAACTCCAAAGTTGCCCTTGGGTACACCAATCCCCCTTGGGAGTTGTGTATCCCAAGGATGTTGAAAACCTCACTTTCGTGAGGCACTTGCACTGCACAGCCGTTGAGGCTGAACAATGTTCTGCACACGCAATCAAGCACCAATACCACTACGGCATCAGAGTTCATTGAGTGTGAAAAACGGCCCGCATCGCGCGGGGCGGAAAGAAAAGCCCTTTCGGGGTCGATTCCTTCAGAAATGCCAATACGGCACAGATTGCAGCGGGTTGCCCAGCTCAGCCCCAACGGGGAAGAGTTCAGGTCTTACACGGGCGCCCAATCCAACTGCAATGACCCGCAGTGTGGGGGTTGGGAGCTTCGCTCCAATCAGATGCTTTGGCATCTGGGGAACGCGCAGGGCGTTCAAAAAAAAGTTCACAGAACAGCTTAAGCTGACTGGTTGCGCACGCAGCACAACTACTGGTTGAGAAAAGAGGACCAGCTCCGCTTGCTAGGGGATGGCGTTACGCACATCACTCCAAGTGGTTCGAATCTTAGCGACAGGACTTTGCAGCCGTCAAGCCTTCGCGCGAAAAAATTGCCAAGCCCCCCTGCACGACACCCTCAGAAATCGAAAGGTTCGAGTTTTCCGTGCTTTTCAAGGGTGTTTTGAAGGGGGCCGGTCCATACCATGAATCCACCGTTGTCCACACCTATGGAGGTTTTTCATGGCTGCAGTGCCAAGCGATATCGCGTCAACTCAGGCTGAGGCTTTGGGCGCACCCGCCCCCTCATCCCCCACAACCAAAACCAAGAAGCCGAAAGCAGTGGCTGTGCCCGTCAGCGATGCGGCAAGCAACGAGAGCGGCATCGGCCCTCTCTCCGAGCCTGCAGCAACAACTGATGACGCTGCTGTGGCTGCGAAGGATCTGGCGCCTGCCGCAGTGACAGCTCCGAAAGCTGGAACGCCAGCGGACGGGAAGAAGAAAAAGACGACCCCGTGGTTTGTTGATCGCACCGAGCGCACCTTGCGCAACCGCGCAAACCAGTCGTTCCCTATTCTCATCAAGTCTGTGACGCTGAAATCCCACCACGCCCAGGACATTCTGGAACGCACCGGCAAACAGTGGTCTGAGGCGATGATTACGCTCTCCGAGACCATGCGTAATTTCAAACCCGAGGACCAGTGCGTTGAAGTCGATGCTGCGGTGGATCGGCTCCTCGATGAGTCGTTCGGCCACATCAAGACCAACATCGCACGCCTGGATAAGCTTGCAGAAGCTCAAGGCCTTGAAGTGGACGATATGGAGACACAATATTCCAAGCCTGCTAGCTACAAGCTTCAGGTGCTTTCGCCCCGCGAATTCCGTTTCCATACCCTGCTGCAAGAACTGGACAAGATGTGTGACCTCATCGACAAGATGTGGTACTTCACTCTTGTCACGGATCGCAACCGCAGCCAAATTCCCTACGAAGCCAAGCGCCAGATCATCCGCATGGTCAACCGCGTCCGCACACTCGTGTATCGGGCACAGGCTTCTTCGCAGCGTGCGGGGGCGCCTGACGCGGCCGATCCACGCGTCGGCACTATCCTTGATCCGAACGCAGCAAAGACCGAAGCGAAGGCGCCCAACGTTGGCTCACCTGAAGACACAGGCGAAGCTGCTGCGGCCCAGGAACAGGCTGTCGCAGAAGCGGCTTAATCGCAAGCTGCACCTTGGATTTCAATCCGTTTCAGGCGCGTGCAGTAACCACGCCGGGGCATCTCACCGTACTTGCATGTCCCGGCTCCGGTAAAACACGCGTCCTCTCGTCCCGCGCCGCCCACCTGATCAACGAGCACGAAATCGGTCGCCTCTGCGCCGTGACATTCACGCGTGATGCAGCGACAGAGTTGCGCAACAGAATCCTTGCGTCGTGCGGCCCCCAACACACGCGCCGTATCGCAGTAGGCACTTTTCACTCTCTGGGGCTCGAACAGGAACGTCGAAGCAACAACGGCAAGATGCCCAGGCTGCTCAACGATGGCGAGCGAGGAATGATCCTCAAGAGCTGCTGGAAGTCCATTGCCCCCAAGCTCACCTATGAAGAGATTCTGCGTGAGGTCGATATGTGCAAATCCAAGGTGGATGGGCATGTATTCGAGGACCCTCGCATTGAGGATGTCTTTCGCGCGTATGAGGCGACCCTCGCGGCAGACAACACCATGGACTTCGCGGACATTCTGCTGCGCTCTGTGCGTGGAATGCGCAACGGGACCCTGAAGCCGCTGCCATGTGCATGGATGCTCGTGGACGAGGGCCAGGATATGGACCTCGTGCAGAAAGAATGGATCTTGGAGCACGGCCGAAATGGCACTCACATTACGCTCGTCGGTGATGACGACCAAAGCCTCTATTCTTTTCGCATGGCACTGGGCTACAAGGGCCTCGTCGCGGTCACTGAGGCCCTTGGTTCGATTGAGCTGACTCTACCTGTCAACTACCGGTGCGCGCCGAACATCCTTGAACACGCTGCGAAGCTGATTCGCCGCAACAAGGATAGGGCTAACAAGAACATCAAGGCTCACAAGGAAGTGCCAGGCGAGATATCTGTGAGCCGTTACCCGACTCGCCCTGATGAGGGGAAAGCGATTGCCGAATTCCTCAAGGCGCTGCAGCCGATGGGGGAGTGGGCCGTTTTAGCTCGTACCAACGGCATGCTGGATGAGATTGAGATGTGCCTCAACAGTGCCGGAATCAGCACCACCAGAAGTGGTGGGAAGAGCTTTTGGGAACATGGCGTTGGGCTTGTCGTGCTGTCGCTCCTTCGCTCCGTTGACAACAACTCGTGGTTAGGCGCAAGCCAAGCACTCGCGCATTGCGGTGTATCACTTTCCTGGTTGAACGGGTTTTCAGCAAAGCGTGGGACATGCATTGAAAAGCTCACGGAGGCGTATGACTCAGCACCTGATGACCACGCCCGGAAGAAGACTTTGGCTCTTCGTGAGGGGATGATTTCTTGGCAATACCAGTCCAGCAGACAAAGGGTAAATCTGGCCATCTGTGGCGTGCTCGACTTCGTGCGCGACAACTCCCGAGAGTCACTGAAGAAGATGTTGGAATCAGTGAAGTCGAGTCTTACGGACAAGCGTGTGACAGGCACATTGGCCCAGAGGATCTCCAGGCTGCAGCGGGCCCAGGCTACCGAAGAGGTTGTCGAAAGTGGCGTTGTCCAGCTCATCACCTTGCACTCCTCGAAAGGCCTGGAGTTCGACAATGTATGGATCGTTGGATGCGAGGAAGGCAACCTTCCCCACACTGATTCCACTGAAGAGGAAGAGCGGCGCCTGATGTATGTCGGCATGACGCGCGCCCGATCCCGGCTTATCCTCTCCAGCTCAATGGAAGACGGTATGGAGTCGCGGTTCCTGGAAGAGGCGGGGCTCTGACACCCGATCCGCGCACTACCATTTCGCTAAGATGTGGTCCCACACTGCAAAGGACCGCACATGACAGCCTTCAACGAGGCATTCCGAACTGAAATTGCACGCATTGCCCGCAAGGAATCCAAGAAGGAATTGGACCATCTGCGGAAAGCTGTCAGTTCTCAGCGGTCGGAAATTGCTTCACTGAAACGCTCCTTGCACGAGCTGGAACGAACAGTGAAGCTGACTGTTCGCCGTCTTCCAGCACCAGAACCAAAGCAACCGAAGGTCGCAACAAAAAGCAAAGGCGTTTTGACTGAGGCGCTGGTGGCCAAACGTGAGGCTCTGTCCCTAACGGTCGCGGAGATGGCTATTCTGCTCAACGTGAGCCCATTGACCCTGCGTCGATGGGAGGCTCAGGAAGCATTCCCTCGAAAAATGCACCATGAGCGCATTCATGCCGTCTTGGCTTTGGGCAAACGGCAAGCAAAGCGCCTGTTGACTGAAGGTGAAAGCCCCGAATAGAGGCTCTTAGATCTGGGTGGGGTAGTTCTCCATCGCCCAAATCTCAGGCCTGCACAGCCGATCCAGCGGCTGCGGGCTTGTAGCGAATGTGCTGCCCTTTCACCTGGAATATTTTGGCGTTGGCTTCAATGATGACGTTGAGACCCTTCCGGTCCTTCGCAATACCAGCGGCGAGTGCCGCGCTACGCATCTCTATCCGGTCGATGTAGCGCCACCCATCTTCCACTTTGTCCGCAGCGCATCCGTCCAGAACTCCAAAGACTGCCGCAACGCGCGGATCGAGAGTGCCAAGTGGTGAAGCAGAATCATCGGGGATTGCATCTTCAGGTGTGACCTGCTGACGGGAGGTTGGCTTGACCGTTGCCTGGCTCTTGGGAGCCATTGATTGCGGAGCACTTGCCGCGATTCGCGCTTGATTGGAAGCGATTTCGGCTTTTGCTTGAGCAGCCTTTCGCGGCTTTGGAGTTACAGGTGACTTCTCTGACCGCGCTTCTTTGCGATCTTCAGATTTCGAACCGTCCAACAATGGGAGTTGACCGGAACTCTCTGGTCGAGACACGACCTTTTCCTTGGCCTGCACCTGGGGCTCCGAGTGTCGTGCAGACATCTTTTCAAACTGCTCGTGCTCGGAGGGCGCAGCCTCATTTGTTTCAACTGGTGGAAGCGCATCTGCCTCGCCTGGGGAATCCTGACGTTCGGCCCGCCCCTTCACGGAAGGGTTGCTGTGTAGATCGGGGTTGTACTTCGCGTGATAAAGCAGAGCGTCACCAGGTTCTGGCATCAACCGCAAGGCCTTGCTGTCTTCACCCTGAAATTTGGAGTCCACGAGTTTGACGAACGGCATGTCCTGGTCAACCCAGATCCAGCCATTCTTTCCGCACTCGTCAAGGATGGTCTTTGCTGTCAAACCGTAATTTGCGAAGCAGCCAGGCCAGCGCAGAAGAACCATCTCTTGCTCGTCCACGCGTACATCGACACCCCACTGTTTCGCACCTGTCTGCAGATCGTCTGCAAGAGCCAAGAACAGTTCGCCAACTGAGCCGGAGAACTCCAGTTCAGGTGGTTGGGTGAAGTTGCCCTTCTTGCGCTTTTTCTTCTTTGTCGATTCAGTGCCGTTGGCTTCAGGAGCAGTGGCTTCGGCGGGTGCAGTTAACTCAGGAACCTTTTCCGCACCTTCGGTTGCAGCTGATTTCAGCTTCACTCCAACTGGCTTCGAAATGGCCATTGGCGAATCGGTCGCACCGACTTTTTGCACCTGGCGCACCTTCGGTTGCTTCTTACCACCTTCACCAGGGCTTGCTTCGACTCCAAGAATCTCCCCAGTTTCGGGGTCGATGTCCAGCTTACGCAGAGGTGGCTTGGGGGTCTCGCAGTCTTCGGCTGGTGCTGGTGCAGCTGCCGTGGTCAATGCCGCTGGTGAGTCGGGCGTGGACTTGGTGGCAGTTCTGATTGCCTCTACTGAGGTTTTTACAGATCCCGCAGCGCCATTGGCCTGACCGTCTGGTGGTGGTGCCAGAGGATCGCGAACTGCTCCTGCAGCGTCCTGCTTGGCCCTTGCATGCACTGGTGAGGTGTGTTCTTCTGGGGCATCAGCTTCTGCGCCCCCCCCGCTGGGGTCTTCATCCTCGCCATTGAGTAGCCGCCCTGCTACAGCGGCAATCGGGGTAGACGAGATCATTGCGTCATCGCGCAATCGAATGCAGACCAGAGACTTGTTGGGGATCTTGGCTTCAAGTTCCGCAGGAACAATTCTCCAGAATCTCTCCTCCCCGGTCTCACGGACGAAGGCTAGGCCTCGTTCGAGCAGCATGTCGAGAATGCCGTCAGGTGTTCTGGGGAACCCCTTCAGATCATCGGAGCGCACCTTGGCTGCAATTTCTTCACCAGAGGCTGGCCAGACAAGGTAGATGCCACCATTGATGTTCCAGACGCGCGCACCCAACTCGTTGACTTGCCAGATGCCCTCTTTGATCAGGCGGCGCATGATATCCATCAGATGGCGCTCGATGGGCACTCCCAGCTCGTAGCCAGCCATTGCTACACCCATGGTCTTGAGATCGCGCTCGGTACTAGATGAGTCGGCCCTGATCACCAGGTCATACAGTGGATTGGTCGCGCCAGGATTCCCGCTCAGGGCTTCCATCAGCCACACGACCAGTTCTGCGCCCCCCTCATCGATCCACTGCAGGGCTTCGGGCCCGATGATTCGCTCGGCCAATAAATTCGACAGAGACACATGCTGCTTTCCCCGGCCAGGTCGCCAGTCGAGGAAATAGGCCTTGAGGCTGTTCCGCTTTGCCCACTCATAGAGATCTTCAGTGAGGGGCTTCCATGTGATGTTGCGATCACTATCCGTGATCGTCATGTCGGTCGCGGGCTTGCCTACGTCATGGCATAGGCCTGCCAGAAATGCGGTGAGTTGCCAGCGTGGCTCTATGGCTCTTCGCTGGGCTGGCGATTTCCCCATGCTGAGCAGCATGTTGTCCGCGCCCTGGAGCGACCACAGAGCGACTTCCATCGAATGGCGCAAGAGCCCCCCAGCACCACGATGGTGATGGGTCTGGGACGCAGGCAGGAGGTGTGCGTAAGCAGCGAATCGTCGCAGAGCCCCGATGTAAAACTGCTCGTACTGTTCAGGAGTGACGATGACGCTACGCTTGTAGTGCGCCAGGATTTCAGGATGCTGCGCAAGCAACCTCTCTGGCTCGATGGTCGGCAACCCCTTCATAAAGGGCGGATAGCGGGGCACTTCGAAATCGACTGCAGCCGGTATCGGGGTTGCTTTGGGAGTGACGGGGGCCTTAGGGGTGAAGAGACTCTTGAACCACTGCATCGCCTACTCGCCCTTGCAATACGGACAGTGAGAGGTCAGGCTCAACTCTCGGTCATAGATATAGCTGATGCGGCAGTTATTGCACTGCATGACAGTCAGCAAATTAGAGCGAACGTCTCGGAGCGCGTAGTACGCGGCATTTATGTCGAGAACGTTGGAAGGATCTACTTGGCCCAGAAGCGCGTTGTGAGCATGCCAAGTCTGCAACAGTGTTCGCGGCTGTATTTCTTTTGTCTTGTGCAGTCGCTGGTGCAGAAGCACAATTGCTGACAAATTCCTCACCATTTGCACTGTTTTCACATAGGAAAGGGCTGATTCGGGCAGCTTTCCATTCGGTGATCGCTCACCGTGGATTTCCTTCCACATTTTGCGCAGTGGTTCGAGTGTGAGGTCCGTCAGCGCTGCAACAATCGAGAGTCTGAGTTTTGCCTGAATCAGCTCTCTTGCGTACTGCAGTTGCTCCAGCTTTGCGAGTTGCATTGGGCAAAAAATGAATCAGCGACCAGACATGGCGAGCGCCGAAACGCTCAATGCACCCACCGCTGAAGGTGGCGTGTCCAAAACTTGCTTCATCGACTCTTCATCCAATCGCATTGTGAAAAATGTGATGGGCGTGGCGTTGGCGAGTTTGTCGATTTCTTCCAAGCTCATAGTCGAGATTTTTTCTAGCAAACCTTCGGACATACCAGTCACCATAGGGCCAAGATTGACAGTTCCAGAGCGAGCTACGCGCTGTGCGGTCAGCAAGAACATCCGGTTCAATGCTGCAACGTCCTTGATTGGGGTCACGATTCACCTTTACTCACAAATCTTGCTCGCAGTGTATCGTAATGTTCGAAGAAACACGCCTTTTTGCTACCCAGCCACGGCAAAAAGTTGCAAATAAGCTATCTTTCAGTTGTGGAAAACCCTAATAAAGAACTCTCTGATGCGATTGGGAAGCGTTTGCGTTTGTGGCGTCGGTCCGTCCATTTGACCCAGGATGACATGGCCCACAAGTTGTCAGTCAACAAGACGACCTATCGGAAATACGAGCTTGGAATGAGTGCTCCAGGCGCAGCAGTTCTTGCAGCCGCCTGCAATCATGGTGTCAACATCAATTGGCTCCTGACTGGACTAGAGCCAATGCTCTGGACTCTTGACGAGCCCCCTGACTGGGCCAAGGATGACGTGCTCGAAGAGTTGTGCAGGACTCTGGAGAGGTTGCGCGTCCTGGACCCCTCAAAATACGAAATGCTGGCTCGCGGGTTCATCGCTCGCAGCGCTGAAGCAAGAGAGCACGCAGAACTCAAACGTGCTGCTGCAGCCCCCCATACCGTCGATCTACTCCCGCCCCCTACCCCATCGGGTTTCCAGGAGCTGTTGGACAGCCACATCATGGATCTACTGCCCGATGCGTCCAAGCCATTCAGCGACTTGCCACCGCCTGTCAGAACTGACGAAACGAACGACTAGGCGACGCACGCATCCTGAACTGAAAGCTGATGCGCCATCACACTGAAATAGCTGTGCTGGCGCCACAGGCTTCGATCACCGATCACATAGAGCCGCTTCTTGCCACGGGACACGGCAACGTTGAGCAGGTTCGGCTTGCTTGCAGCCCAAGCCTTGGCACCCGATGACTTCGGGTTTCCGCCCAAGATCAGGATCACGACATCAGCTTCTTTGCCTTGGGCCGTATGGACGGTGCCTACCTTACCGGCATCCAGATCGAAGACCCTGGCAATTCGGCGAAGTCGAGCGGCACAGTCCCTGAATGGGGAAATCAAAGCCACCTGGTCTTTCGCTACACCCCGCTCCAGCAGATCCCCGATCAGTGTTTGTAGGCACTGGCCCTCAGCATCCACCCAATGCCCTTCGCTGGTCGTAGCTTTCACGTCATACCATGCCGTAGCGGGCCACGGCACATCACCTCGGGCGGGCGTCCCGAAGACCATCAGGCCATCGTAGGCCACCTCATTGCTGATACGGAACATTTCGGGAGCGCATCGCCGATGGAGACGCAGTGGGCAACCGACCCACAGCCTGTCTCCAGGGACTGTTCCAAGGTAGGTGCCGAACCGTGAGGACAGATCCGCCAATCCCTGGGCCGAGTTCCAGCTTGGCATCCACGGCGTGTCCACCCCATAGTGGCGGGCAAGCTCTGACTCTATGCCCTCGGGTACGGTGACAACAGGCTCCAGTTGCAGGGGATCTCCCACTATGACAGTTCGACGCGCCCGCCACACTGCGCACGCAACGTGGGCAGCTTGGGCCTGCCCGCCCTCATCAACCAGCACATAGCCAATGGATTCACGGGGCGCCTTCGCAAACATTCGAGGGAAGGAGGCGAACGTGGCGGACACGACTGGAACTACCAGACAGAGCGATTCAAGCGCAGGGGCGACGAGGTTGCCGTCAACCCGTTTGCCCGCCAGCCAGTCACAGGCGATAGCCAAATTGGCCGCCATCTGTACGGGGTGCGCCTCGAAGAAAGCCCGATGAAGGTCAAGAGCCGCCAGGAACACTTCCTCGCGCGCTGCCAGCCATCTTGGTTCGCCCCAAGGCGTTACGTGCTCACGCTGCTCCTGGTCCATGTCAACATCAAGCCATGCGCCCCCGAGTTGATTCATCGCCCGACCAAGATCGCTCTCAAGTTCCGCCCGCAGAGTTCTGAGCTTTGAAGCATGGGCGGTCGCAGCGCCAACCCTCAAGTTGAGACGGGCTCCGCTGACACGCAGATCCAATATCAAGCGCTCCAATTGGCTAGATTGGTCACGCCATTGGGTCACCCAACTCCTCGCGATATCGAGATTCGTGACCAGCCCCTCCCTGTCGGAACGCCACAAGGCTCTCGCCTTACCCAAGGTAGTCAGCGTGTGCCACAGGCCGGGAGCGCAGTCTTCATGCCGTGCCAGGGCATCTCTGGCATGTGATTCATGCTCCTCGGCCTTAGCAAGAGAACCATTGAGTTCAGACAGACGGATCTCAGCTTTTGAAAGCGAATCACGAGATTCGAATTGCTCCACTTCCGCATCTCGCAAACTGCACTCAGCCTGCTGTGCTTCTGACACGAGCTGGGCAATCTTTGCTGGCATTTCAGCGGCTTCAGACACCCGCTTGCGGCACGCGGCTTCATGCTTCAGTGCGGCCTTGAAACGGGCAACAGCGGTTCCCCAGTCAATGCGAGGTGCGATGTCACCACTCACAAGGCCGCGAAGGTGTTCGCGCATGGGTTGTGCTGCTGCACCCTCTTGCCTCTTGCTTCGCTGACCCCACCAGAAACGCGACACAAAGTCAGTGCGATTGCGTCTGTTGCCAAGGGGGGCGGCAAGAAGTCCCCATGCCGATTTACCGGCAACGATCTCAGCAAGCTCGGGGAAGTAACTTCCACGATCCGCAACTCTAGCTGGCACTGCGTCTCTCCCAGGCATTTCCAAGGTCACATTTTCTGCAGCACCGTTTCCGTTGGTGGCCACCACAATCGAGAATCCCCGCAGACTCTCGTGCAGTGGATAAAAGGGCGCCGCGATCTCACCGATCTTGACAATGCTCTTTGATCCAAACGCCTCGTCACCAAGCTTCATCAGGACGCTTGCACGCTCGGTGACAACCTCAGCAACGATGTCGCGCAGAAGTGTCGTTTTGCCCGTGCCTGGAGGGCCGTTCACAGAGAAGAGACCAGCATCATTCCTTAGCGACGAGAAAATGCTGTTCACCGCGAACTGCTGGCTAAATGCCAGTGCGTGGTCGGCGGGCCACCGGCCTTTCGGCATCTTTTTGGGCGACAGAGCTTCGGCAAGAAGATGGTTGTTCCCCTCCTCACGAACATCCACGCGGGCGCGGATTTTTGCCACCGCTCCACCGTCAAGAAACTGTCGCAGCCCCTTTCCGAAATCCCCACGCTCCACTGCTGCGGTGATCTTCCGCAGATCCGCTGCATAGAAGCTTGAAAGTCCCTCGGAAGATTCGTTTCTGTCCTGGGCCTGGTCTTTGCGGGCGCGCGTGGCACGTACACGGGCAGTCGTGTTTGGATGAACTACGTGGTGCGGGATATTCAGGTGCGAAGCGACCTTAATCACGAGCGCATGCAGCCACTGGCAGGAAGGTAGCTCCTGGTGTTCATGGAACCGTTCAACCTCATGAGCAAGCCACTGCGAGAGGCCCATGGAGATCACATTGAAACCTGTGAAACCGCTTTGTGGATTCTGGACATCACTTGACGGCTCTGGCAGATCATCGTGACCGCATTCACCGCCTTCTAGCAACTCGTCCAACGTTGCCCCATCACGCAACATGAAGCCAGACGCCCATGCCGAGAGAGACAAGGAGAACGACTGCACAACCGGCATACCGGTGTGATCAAAGCGGAGGTCAAAGAGTCGTGCAACTCCATCTCGCTTGTCGCCTTCTTCCTCATCCACATCGCGCGATAGCGCCTCGACAACAAGGGCCGAAAGTTCATGGGTCTCGTACAGTCCACATTGCGCGTCGTAGACCCAGACCATGTTGGCCTCTATAGGCTTTGCAAGGTGCTCTGGGTCTCTCCACGGGAATGAGTGGTCTATGGATTGCTTGATGCCATACACGGGGCAAGCAACGTCACTCGGATTGACGCGCAATGCGTCTTGCGGGGTCAGCGCCTCAATGGCTTGCCAAAATTCCAGTACGTTGCTATTCACTGTGTTCCCCCTCACTACACGCTCAAGGCGTGTCGATGGTGCCGCGACTCGTTTTGATTTGCTGCCCCACCATGAACCGTTGCTGCGAAAGAATGGGAGTGTGTGGGTTGGTTTTGGTGACAGTCACAAGGTCTAATCCCTGAGGACCATCGGCCAGAACAAATACGGCCATCGCGTCAGAGAAATGCAGATAGACGCAGGACATGCCGTATCGCTGCTGATACTTCCTTGCAACCTCTGGCAGCAGATCTGCGCGAAGCAGTCCTTTGTGATTGAGCACCCCAGCTAAAGTGCGCCAGGCCTTGGTCCATCGAGCATCCGGTATCTTGGACAGGTCGTTTTCCGAGTACCGGTCGAGGCCTTCGCTGATTCTTCCAACCCAGCGGTGCATTGCGTGCCTGGTGATCTGGACGGGGCGATTGAGCAAGCCGCACTGCAGCTCCACTCGCGGAAACCTTGGCCCCAGAGAAAGATGCATCTCACGCTCTACAGCCTTAGGTTCTTCATCTTTCCAACGTTGCACCTCGTAGGTCGCTTCGAAATATTTGGTTGCCAAGAAGGTTGCTGCAGCTCCCACTGCGGCGCTCTCAGCCTTGCCAGTTCCGTGAACCTTCAGCGATCCCTTCAAAAGCGCCTTGCGAACAGCGCTGGATGAGAGGCATACCCGCATGTCCGTGCCGAGCCTGTTTTCGCCGTGGATTTCGCGAACTTCAAGCAAGTAGTGAAGGGCATGGATTTCAGCCAATGCCGCGCGGTCAGAGGCATGAACCTCATTCACGCTCACCCGTAGGCTCCCCTGTATGGGGCGAGAGTTCGGGTTGGTCTTCCACTTCCAGCGTGTGATGAAGTCACCGCCCTCTACTGGATCTGTGCTGACTGCGAGAACTGACACTTTTATTCCTTGGTTTTATGAACGCCGATCTTGCCTACAAGTCGCGTCCACAGTGAGCTTGATTCCTTTGCCTGCAGTCGCTTGGCGATGGCATGCATTTTCGCGTTCGCATCGCGCAAGGCGTCTAGTTCACTCAACATCTTTTGAACCAGCAACGAAACCGACTCAACCTCCGTAGCGTCACCCTCGTCTTCTGTCGCTGCCAGATGCTCGTCCCTGGCCAGCTGTACCAACTCCGCAAAGGCCAAACGCTCGGATGGTTCCATGGATAGCGCGGCCGTCTTGAGCGACAGCAACAGTTCTCGCACTCGGTTTGCACGCGCGGCGCGCTCCATGCGAGAGACCTTCTTGGCGCCAAAGATTTTTCTCAGGACGCTCTGTTCGCTCACTTGGCAAGCCTGGCTCTCGGTATGGGCTCTCGTCATGTTTGCACTTTCGCTGGACCCCGTTTCATTGCGGGTAGTTGCATTGTAATTGCTTTAGTTGCAATTGACAATTGCATTTATACAATTATCTAATGCACCAATTTCAGTTCACACTATGCATGTAAAGAGTTCAATTTCTTGACTTGATGCCGCATTGCAACAGACAATTACACTTTCTCGATGGAGCAATTCACACATGTCATTCGCTGATGCTGTCCTCAAAAAATCACCAGCGGGAGGGAACCCACATCACTCCAACGAACCGTTGCACTTCATCTCGACGGGCGGGAACGACAAGAAGGCGGTGGAATACCTCAACGAACTCTTCCCTCGCGCAGCACGAGAGGGTGTGAGCGATGTGCATTTCGAGGACAGCGGAGACAACTGCTTCATCCGCTTTCGCAATCGAGGTGTCCTGGAGATCGTTGATGTGGTGAGCAGGCAACTGTCAGCGGACTTCAACGCGAAAATCCGAATGAAGTCCAAGATGTCGCTCGTGGAGCGGATGGCCCCGCTGGACGGCAAATTTGCCTTCGCTGTTGACGGCCGGGTGGTGGACGTGCGTGTAAGCGTGCTCCCGCTGGGCTCTGGCGAGTCAGTTGTTTGCCGTTTGCTTGATCAATCGGCCCATCTGGTCACTCTGGATGAGCTGCAAATGCCAGAGGACATCCGTTCAGCCATCCGGCATGTGATTTCGCAGCCGCAAGGACTCTTTTTAGTCACTGGGCCCACGGGCTCCGGCAAGACAACGACGCTCTACGGCATCCTCAAACAGATCAATTCCCCAGCCGTCAAGACTATGACGATTGAGGACCCGATTGAATTTCGCATCCAGGGGATCGTCCAGGCCGCAACAAACCTTAAGCTGACATTTGCACGGGCCTTGCGCGCCATGCTTCGCCAAGACCCGGATGTGATTCTGGTGGGCGAAATTCGCGATGAAGAAACGGCAGGCCTGGCCACCCAAGCGGCCTTGACTGGACACATTGTCCTTTCCACCTTGCACGCCAACTCCGCGACAGTGACCCTGAACCGGATGCTGGACTTGGAGGTGGACCCAAACGCTCTCTCAGCGGCTCTCGGAGGCTTTCTCGCCCAACGGCTTGTGAGGACTCTTTGCCCCCATTGCCGCCAGCAGCAGCCTCTCGACGGGTATATCCGCTCCCAAATCATTGAAGCTGGTGTTTCGGAGCAGGAAATCGACGCCATTGGCCTGATCTACACCAACAACCCATCGGGGTGCAGCCATTGCCATGACGGATGGCTCAGTCGTACCCCTGTGTTCGAAATCATCCTGGCGACCCCAGAAGTCCGCATTGCCGTCGAGCACGGCGATCTCAAAGCACTCAAGGCAGCAGCAGCCCTGCAGCCCCAGTACCGCACCCTGTCGCACGATGCCTACCGGCTCGTCGCGAAAGGGATCACCAGCGTCGGAGAGGCCATGGCCGTCACCGGCTCAGCCATGGTCGTGTCGGAAGACGCTACCGAATAGGAAACCCATGCAACGAAGAAACATCCTGTCTTTGCTGGCGGCAACAGCTGCAGCTCCCGCCCTCGCCCAATTGCGCAGCCAGGCGCCACAACCACAGGTCCCAGCGCCTGACGCGAAGCCCTATGACGTGCTTGCACAGCCCATTGCGGGTGATCGCAAGCGCGTTCGCCTACTCTTTGCCTACGACTGCCCTTTCTGCTTGCGGTATCACAACGGCCTCGTAAGCTGGGGTGCATCGTTGCCATCTGGCGTGACTTTTGATGCTTACCCCGTCATCCCTGACGGCGAAAACCCGAAGGTTGCGATGGCCGTGGTTGGACGCCTGATCGGCCAAGCCCTCGCTCCCAAGTCCCTGCCCGCCTTTGACTACGCCATGTACACGGCCATCCAGGGCGATCCCATGTCCAGCATTCTTCCCAGTTCGAAAATGACGATGGACGATGTACTGGACGCCCTGGTACAAGCTGGGGTCAACCAGCGCGAGATGCAGCAATTTCTGCGTACCAAGGGCAAGGGCATCGAGAAGAGACTTTCAGCGCACGTCAGCGCGATCAAAACCTACCAGTTGACCGCCACCCCCTCCGTTGCTATCGGCGGTCGCTATGTGGTCAATCCCGACCATTCACAGGGCAATCCCCAGCACATGCTGCTGCTTCTGAACGGCATTGTCAGCCGCGTTGTCCAAGGAGACACCCATGCGCTTTAACAAGCTGGCATCCCTGTTGGTCGCAAGCCTCTCGCTGTCCGTGGCGGTGGCCCAGACCACCCCCCTGTCGGACTACTTCAAGGGCTCCAACGGCAAGCCTGGAAAACTGCAGGCTCCTGCGGCCGAAGAGATCCCTCAGTGGCTCAAGGATTCGCGCAAACTCAATGACATGCTGGGCTCCGATGCCAAAGTCCGCATCGAAAACCCCAAAGTCGTCCACAAGGTCAGCAAGGTGTTTGCAGGCCTCGATGCCTTTGTGGTGGAGGGAACGGAGTTCAGTGACGATCACCCTGACGGGAAGCAGCAGCTCTACTTCTTCTACTCAGACGCCGCTCAGGAATACCTGTTCGTTGGCATGGCCATCGACATGAAGCGCGGCCGAGATGTGAGCATGGATCTGGAACGCTATCTGCGTGGCCAGCTGGCTGAAAGCCCTGCGAAGGCGCTGCGCCCCGAGGAGATGCACAGCATCGACATGCCAGGTGGGAAGACCAACGCCCCACCCCTCACATTTGTGGTCGATCTGGGGCCGCAAGCTGGGAGGGACAGCTTCCTGAATGTGGTGCAGATGCACAGGTCGCTCATGGCGTCTGGTGACAACCCGCGCACGGTCAAGTTCATCATGGTGACCAATGCCAAGAACGAGTTGTCTGGCGCTGCAATGGCGATTGCCTATGGCTCTCACGCCGCGAGTGGCGATGGCGTTGCGCGCCTGGTGGAGTTCGCTCGGGCTGGCGAGAAGACTGCCTGGCTCCAACCGCGCAAACTGGGGAACGACGCCGGCACCAAGCAGATGCTGGGGACTGGCATCTTCAAGCTGGACACAAACTCGACCCAAGCCCTCTTGGCCAAGCTGGACACCCTGCCCCTGATCTACATCGGTTCCGGTGGGAAGACCAGCAACGTCCCGGTGCCACTTTCAGCACCGGAGTGGAAAAAACTGCTGACGAGCAAGTAAGTTTGTCGGAACAAAAAAAGCGCCATCAAATGGCGCTTTTTTTTTGGGTGAGAGGACAGGGTGATTGAGGGGTCTCTGCCACCCATGAAACCTGAGCACCGTAGCTCATGGCCTCTTCTTTCACTAGATCAATGGCACCCCCATTGCTTCTGTGTATCTCATACCAAAGGTTTATCAATCGCGCTACGTTAGAAGGGTCTGTCAGCTTAAAGATGCCTACGTCAATGCCAGAGGCCTCGCATAGCAATTCAATGGCGGGCCATTCGAAAAGAATCTGCCCATCCGATCCCCACCGTAGCTGCAGATCCGCAAAGGACAGGCTTGGAGGGATTCGAAACGAGAGATCAAGATGGTTTCCTGATTCGATCATGCTATGAATTGTCGTGCATACAAACCAATTTGTAATCAGTTGTATTACTTAGTTGATAAGTATGATGCGGCATGCCCTCCTTAATGATGAATTAAGGATTTTGTGGCAAAAAAAACCGCCCTCTCGGGCGGCTAAGCCTCAAATAGAGGCGGGAGGGTCGGAGGAAACTTGAGTATCGGACTAGATGATATTTTTCAACAAGTAAAAAAGTCCGCGATGCGAACCCTTGCTCACTTGGCCTGTAAAGCTGCCAGGAGATCCTTGGCAGGCATATAGCCCGAAAAGGCCTTGCCATTGTCTGCAACGATGTGGGGGGTGCCTTTGAGGCCCACTTGGTTGGCCACCTTGGACATCTGGACCAATTCCTGCGCGGCCTTGCAGTCAGCGCCCGACGCATTCTTGTGTGGAGCGTCCATGAAACCGTCCATGGTCTGGCGAGGATCTGCAGAACAGAGCACTTCTTGCAGCTGACGGCTTGTCAGAGTTCCGTTGCCAGAGCGGGCGTAGGGGGCGTACTGAACGGTAATGCCCAGGTCGTTCAAGCTGGCCACCTCGGAATGGAGGCGCTTGCAAAACGGGCATGAAGGGTCCGTGAAAACGGTGATGGTGTGCTTGGCCTTGCCTTTCGCCGGATACACGATCAACGCATCCTTGCTGATGCTGCCCATGGCCTTGACCCGCTGATCCGTCAAGGCGTCCTCACTCAGGTTACGACGTTCTTGGACGTTGAACATGGTCCCTTGAATCATGTAGACGCCATCAGGGGTGACATACGCCACATCCCCACCCGACACCAGCTCCCAGAGGCCTGGGATGTGGGCAGGTTTGATCGAGTCGATGACCAAACCCGGCATCGACTTGCGCAGCTTCGCGGAAAGAGCATCCACATCCGACTTCGACGCCACTTGGGGAGCACGCTCCCCTGAGGCATGAGCAGGAAGCGCAGTCACAGAGAGAGTGGCCACGGCCAGTGCTGCGGATGCAAGAATGATTCTGAATTGCTTGAGCATTGTCATTTAATTAGCGGTTGTTAATTGTTTATTTATTGCAATGTTAGTTGCATTTGAATTGCATTTCAACAGGTTTCAATTAGCTTTTTGCAGAGGTTGGCCGTGATGGAATTTGGAGATAGGGCCTGATGAGGTCTATGGTGCGATCAGCCGTCCGAAGCTTGGCCAGGAGATCCTTGGTCGTGAAATTCACGGTCAGCAAGGTTCCGTGTTGAGGAATCAAGGCTTCGACTACGAAACGCCCGATGTCGAAAAGGACGGTTGCATCCGTGGCCTCGCTTTCACCATCACGGATGAAGATGGGTGGAGTGATCGCCGCGTACCGACCAGTAAGGCTTGAAATCAAGGGCTGGACGTTCTTGTTCCGCCATCCACGGTCGATGGACAAGGACACAAGTTGTGCTTTCTCATCGGGGCCGAAGTCGAGGTTGATCATGGAGCAACCGTCGATTCCGAGCAGGCCCTGTTTGCTTGAGGTAGCCAGATTGATGAAGGCGCCTCCAGTCTCAACCGACTGTCCGTCAGTCACCATGACATAGCCCTGGTGAGAGCTGATCAGAGATTGGATATGAGAACGCACCTGCGTCTTCTTGGTCTCGGCAATACTGAGCCATGGAAAGACTGGCAGCGACGGAATCAGCATCTTTTGCTGCTCTGTCATTCCGCCACCGCGAACACCGTTTGCTTGCTGAGCGTTTGCAAGGGACTGAACCGCCGCGATCCCCGCAAGCAGCACAAATACTCGGCGGCTAAAGCCGATCTGGTCCATAGAAATTACCTCGTTCACTTGATCTCTTCGGCGAAGCCAAGGCCCGTGCCACCCTCCATGCGGGCTCCGAAGCGACCGATGGATGTAGCCTCCAGGCCAGGTTGCGCTGTGGACCCGTCATACAGGATCGTCAGGCTCTTCAGCGAGATCGAGGAACGGCCCAGC
>RRZU010937040.1_pt1 | contig 24803 bp, 28 predicted proteins | sample 2165561 | NCBI WGS metagenome assembly RRZU01 (sample SAMN10456909, study PRJNA506462) | wastewater metagenome | isolation source: wastewater sludge | place: USA: Moscow, Idaho | reverse complement strand
CAAGCCGAGCAAGCAACCGAACAGGCGCAGTCGTTGGGCTTCGCGGAGTACTCCGCGCGTTGGCTTGAAATGCTCCGTACCGAACCAAATCGCAGTGGTAAGAAGCGGGCCCTTGGGACCGTGCGCTCGTATAAGGGCAAGGTCACCGGTTATCTCGTTCCTGAGTTCGGTGACACACCTGTGCGGGAGATTGACGCCGCCCGCATCAAGGTGATGACGGACCGACTGGACCAGATCCCAGCGCCGCTCAACCCAAACTCGAAGTTCAACGGCATTACTCGGCCGGTGCTCATCGTGCTCATGATGATCCTCCGGCAGGCCGCACGAGACGGCATCATCCCGGCGGCACCGAATGTGTCGGTACCGCGGCAAGAGTCGGTGAGGCACGACGCAGACCACGACGCGGGTGAAGACGTTGCGAATCCCATTCAGGTTGAAGCACTGTACGAGGCGGTTCCAGATCAGTGGGCTATCGCGGTGCTGCTCGCGGCATGGTGTCAGTTGCGTCGAGGCGAATGCCTCGGTCTGCAGCGTCGTGACATCGAGTGGCACGACGACGGAAGCGCCACGCTGCATGTGCGGCGTCAGCTCAACGCCAACACCGGTGGCTACACCGATCTGAAGAGCGAGGCTGGTCGGCGATCCCTCAGCATTCCGAAGCTCATGATCGGTCGACTGCAGCAGCACTTGGAGGACTACGTTTCGTCTGACGCGAAGGCGCCTGTGCTTCCAGCCGACCGTCGGGGGAGCATCCCGCTGTCGAACACCCGGTGGGGATACATCTGGGCTGACGTGCGAGATGGAGTCGTGGGGCTGCCTCATCGCTTCAGGTTTCACGACCTGCGGCACACGGGGCTCACGATCTTCGCGCAAGAGGGGGCGACGCTCGCGGAGCTGATGAGACGCGGCGGTCACGCTGACATTCACATCGTGTTGCGTTACCAGCACGCCACGATGAATCGAGACCGGGAACTGGCCGACCGTATGAGCGATCGTGTCAGCTCGAGCATTGCCCGAGCAAAGAAAGAAGGTGACGGCGGCGAGGAGACCTAACCGGACAGCTGCGGACACCTGTGGAGTGACACTCATTCGCTTACAGGGAGGTATCACCATGACTGCTCGCACTCCATCCGATGCACACGAATCCGCGTTGGTTCCATTGGCGGTCGCGGCCGAGAATCTGGGAGTTTCGGTCAAGACCATCAGACGTCGAATCGCTGACGGCACCGTCCGCGGGTATCGGGTCGGCCGACTCATTCGCGTTGACCTCGACGAGCTTCGACAGAGTCTGGTCGTAGAGATGCCAACGGCAAGGTAGCAGCTACAGCACCCGACTTTTGGGTGAGACAACATACGGCGCCCCCTCGCGGATCACACTCCTCGAGGGGGCGCTTATTTCGCCCTCAAGCATGTGCACGATGTCGGATCCATTGGTAATGACACGGGCGTGACCGCTTTGCAGCAGCAGGTTCGTCCCCGTGCTGGCGGCGCTCGTTACCGGCCCGGGGACTGCGCCGACGAGGCGTCCCAGCTGCGCAGCCTCGGTGGCCGTGTGCAATGAACCTGACCGGGATCCTGCTTCAACGATGATCGTCGCGCTCGACATAGCGGCGAGGATGCGCGATCGGTCGATAAACCGCTGGCGAGTCGGCGCGACCGACGGTGGCACTTCGGACAGCAGCAGGCCCTCTCGGGCAATGCGATCGATGAGGTCAGTGTGACCCGCGGGGTATGGGCGATCGACCCCAGAAGCGAGCACCGCGATCGTGTTCGCATCGCGGATGAGGGCGGCACGGTGTACGGAGGCCTCGATCCCGTACGCCGCGCCTGCGACCAGCGTTCTGCCGCTCTGAGCGAGGTCTCCGCAGAGTTCGTCGGTGACATGCGCGCCGTATGAAGTGTCGGCTCGGGCACCAGTGACGGTGATTCGCTGAGTGAGCGGCTGAGTAAGCAATTCGGTGCGTCCCTTCGCCCAGAGCGCGTATGGGGCACGAGGGCCGAGATCGTTGAGTGACGTTGGCCAGTCGGGGTCGCTGGGAATGATCACACGGAACTTGTTGGCCTCAACTATTCGCTCGGCAAGGCGATCCGGGGTGGCAGCTGAAAGGATCCGATCGCGCCAAACCGCAGCTTCAACGCGATCCATTCCCGGGACTAGGCCGTCCCCGTCGACGATTGAGATCAGTTCCACTGAGCTCACCTCGGCGAGTAGCTTTCCCGTGGCGACGTCAGCGGGGATGCCGATAATCGATAGCAATACGCGGGCGGAGCGATCGTCTGTGACAAGAGCGGTGAGCGCGGGCATGGTGGCCTCCTTCGAGAGTGACTTCTTCTAGGAGGTGCGCCTCGTCCGACCCTTTCGCATCTGTAAAAGGGGGCGTACATTGGAAGGTGAGGCACGTCCACAATTAGCAGGCCCTTCGGGGCGGCCCTCACGGGAACTCGATCATATGTCGCCTCCTCTTCGGAGAAGTATGTACATCGGGAGGCCCCATCATGATTCGCTCAATCTGGATCTTGAGTATCTACGTTCGCTCGTTCATGCAGCACTGCATGCCGACCAACATCCTCATCGCTTTCATTCTGCGGCGCCGTGGGCTGAAGTGGGGTGTGCCAGCGATGTTGCTTGCCGTGCCCTACGCGCTGGCTGCCGTGTGGTGTTTAGATCTGATCGATCATGGCGGGCCGGGGTGGTTACACCTCGTGATCTTGACCTGTATATGGAACGCGATAAAGTTCATCGTCATGGGCCCGGTCAGCGTGGTGCTGTTGTTGCGGTGGAAGCATTTTGAGGCAGTCGCCCGCAGAGAGGTAGCCATGCACGAGTCACCGGCTGAGTCCAACACTGTGCTCAGCCGGTGACGGCGATTAGTTGGGCACTTCTCCCATGTGATCGTCGATGCTCGCGTAAAAGGCATCTTCGGCGGCTCCGCGTACTTGAACCTGGTCGACGACGAATTGCACGAAGTCGGCATCGCGGTTAGTGATGACCTGCTCGACGCTTTCGACCGTGTGATCCTCACCGGGCCAGATTGTCAGCCGTGTGGGCCGGTCTCGATCGAGACGGGTGCCGCTTGCGGACACCCAGTCGCGCAGACGCTGCCGCACATCAGCGAAGTCTCGATGCCAGCCCAGTGGGGCAGAGCCGTCTTGGTTCGCGTCATAGGCGCAGAGCCAGTGCAGATGAAGCGCAGACAGCTCCCAGAGCAGCTCGGGGTGTCGGTGCCAGAGCGGTGGGATCACTGACGCTGGGAGCCCGTACTCCAGTCGGAGCCAGTCCACCCAGCGATTGAGTTCAAGCAGTTCCTGTTCAAGGTCGTGCGAGGTGAGCAGGTTCCAGTTGACTGGGTGTGGCGGTTCAGCCACCAGATTACCATCGCCCCACTGGCCGTGAGCGCGGTCATCGCTTTCATCAAGGTTCTCCTGAGTGTTCATGAGTCGATCCCCATTCGTGCGTTAGAGGCCGAGCACCGGTGGGCTGAATACTGATCGTTGTGCGGGGGATTCAAACGCTCGATTCTGCTCCCGGGCGGGAGCGTCTTGACCTGCAACTTTGCGAGGTGAGCGATCCACGTCGTACCGGGTGCGAACGACATCATGACCGATGCGCTTCGCCACGAACTCTTCCCCCTCAACGGGCTGTCCATCTCGTTCGAAGCTCACCGGCTGTTGGTAACCCTCGGCGATGAAGTTGTCGCCTTTCGCGAACCGTTCATTTGCCAGTTCCGCTGAGCGCCCAAACATGACGAGATGATGGAAGCTCGTCTCGAGCTGCGTGAAGCTGCCGTCCTCTTCGCGACGAAAATGCTCCTGCCCAAAGCGGAAATAGAGACGCTGGTTTCCGTTTGCCGAGGTCGTCAGCTTGGGGTCGGTGGCGACAAAGCCTGAGACGGATTCTTGCGTGTGGATCGACATGTTCTCTTCCTGTCTGCTCGGGTGACCGGCATTGTTCGGTCACTGCATCAGGAAGGTGCGCGTGGATTCCCGCGCGTATCGTTACGTCGCGGGGCGTTGCAGTAGTGCTTCGACCGCCGCACGATCAGTCTTGAGCTGCGGGCTGTCAGGTCGTTTCGGCCATGGGTGAAGATCCGTGATGATCGGTGGTGCTGATCGCAGCAGGATGACACCGGTGCCAAAGGGCAAGGTGCGGATGCGGTCGGGCGGCAGTATTGGGACGCGGCGAACGGAACGCTGGTTCGAGCGTGAACCATAGTCACCAAGAGTGATCGAGTCGGTGAACTCGTCACGTTCTCCGATCAGAGTGGAGAGGTCTTGGAGGTCGCGGGAGTTGGATGCGCCGCCGAGAATGATCTTCGCAATACTGGCATCCCAGATGGCGGCCGCTTGATTCTCTGACCACTTGTCTCGCGCCTGGGCGAGTGACTGGAGTACGGGCATCGTGGTGATTCCCGTGCCGCCACCTTCTGCCATGAGCGTCGGGAGCGAGGGGAGCGGTGCGAGGTTTCCAATCTCATCGAGAGCGAGTAGCAACGGCGGGTCAAGCCGCGCACCCGGTGAGCGTGCTGCCATGCGGCGGGCAGTCTCGACGAGGTCTTCGACGAATGCCGCGACAAGGGCCGAGCTGTTCCCAGCACCCGCACCGGTTGCAAGTAGAAAAAGCGTGCCGCGATTGCGGATGAACGTCTCTGGATCGAAGTGTTCGCCTTCAGCTGGGCTGACAGCATCGAGCACCCTCGGATCGGCCAGTGCGGAGAGCGCGAGTGAAACACCCTGCCAGATGCTGTCGCGCGTGCGTGGATCAGCATCGAGCATCGCCTCCAGCGACTCCGCCCAACCTGTCGCCGCAAGTGGCGAGCCGACTAGGATCGCAACTGCCTCGGCCGCCGCCGAAGGATCGAGCGTCCACCGGAAGAGTTCAGTTGGGCTGCGGCGGTCGAGAGCTGCAGCGTGCAAGAGTGCCTGCAACGCAATGCGCGTCTTTCCCTCCCAGAACCCGCCGCCTTCGACGCCACCCGAAGATAGCTCGGTGGCCGCGGCAAGCCCGGTTGCTCGGATCATCGCGGTCAGCGGATCCTCGCACCCACGGATGGGGGACCACCGCAGCCCAGAGGGGATACCTTCAGCGAGACGCTGTGGATCGAAGACGGCGACCGGCCCGAGCCGCGCTCGTGCTCTGAGTGTTGCAGTGAGATTGTCGGGCCTCGTTGATGTCGTTACGACCGCACCCGGTGCATCAAGGATCGCCGGGATGACGATGTGCAGACCTTTGCCGGAGCGCGGTGGCCCGATCAGCAAGATTGAGTCTTCGACGCTGGCCCAAATCTGCCTGCCACGTGACCGGCCCAACAAGTAACCCACGTCCTCAGGCATTGGTTTTTCCAGCGAAGGACGAAGCGTGGCAGCCCGGTGCAGGAGTGACTTCGCGGACGTATTGGCTGCGACCTCGTGGCTCGTAGCGGTGCCCGCGAGCTTGTGTGGGTCGGCGTCCGCAGCGCGCGAGTGGCGGCGCCACTTCATCCAGCACCAGCCGATCAGCCCGCCGAGTCAGAACAGCAACGTCATCGCAACCGCCCAGTAGATGATCGCGTTGAGTGCGGGCGCTTCGAGGGCTGCTGCCGGGTCCAACGGGTCAAAGAGCACGTTAATGCCCCCGGCAATGCCAACCTCTGGTGGCGCTGCCCCAGCGAGGAAAGCAGCGATCGATCCGGCTGCTCGCAGCACCACGGCAACACCAAAAACAGCGACAAGTGCAATCATCAAGGCGTTGGTCAACTCATCACCGAGCCCACGACCCTGCGCGTGTGGAGCGCTCATGACGGCAGCCGTCCCGAGACGATCACGCCCGAGACGCGTCCAATTAGCATGATCTCTGAACGGTGATCCGCCAACTGGCTCAAGTCGACGAGCCCACGAGCCTTTCCATCAGCGGATCCCTCGGCGCTGGACACTCCCAGCGCAACGGTGACGTCTTCGCCAGGAATGAACCCGGACCCGGCGATCTCGAACAGCTGATGTGCTGGGCGGTGCCGCGCTCGCCGCATCGAACTGGGCGTTGCGGGCTTTGTCGTACCGCGCTCGCTTCGCACCGCATGGACGATGTCGGTGAACACCGAGCCATCGAACTCGTGCACCTCGACCCGGACGCTGCGCGTTCGGTGGGCAGAGATTGCATCCAGAAGATCCTCAAACAGGGCCCGGCTCCAGGGAGATTCTGGGGTTAGAGGTGCGACGTCACGTCCGTCGTAGGCGACGTCCATGCTGCCACTCTCGCTGATGGTGACAACTGCGAGTGGAAGGTTGACGTGTGATTCTGTCGGAGTTGCGGCAGGGCTATTTCGATTGCTCATGCCATGGAGGTGGGCGTCGGCATCCCTGCTTACCACCCTTGTCGCGAGGAGACACACGCGCACCGGTTGTGAGGGTTCGATCGGAAACCTCGAGGGGATATGTGGGCTTGCGCAGGGGAAGATATCGTTGGGGGATGAGCGAGAACTTCCCCTTCAAACATATTGAAGAAGGCGCACTTCAAGCGTACAAGTGGTCTTTGAACCGCATTAAGTGGGACTTGGAGCATGCTGATAGTGAGCTTTCCGGTGACGCCATCGATTTCTCGAATCTGATTCACGCAGCGGCTCATCTACGGCTAGTCATCGAGAACACCGTTTTTGCGGGGCTCTTCTCAAATCGGCAACTCCTTCTGGAAGCGGAGAAGAATCTATCGGCAAAGCGGGATATGGGTGACACTCGCAAGCTAATCCGTAAGGTAAACCCGCACTACTGGCCTCGGGGACAACGCCCACCTGAAAATGGAGATACCAAAGTTGCCCTCGAACCTCATCCTGACGCGCTTGGTGAAGATGAGTACTCACGGGAATGGGGTAATCTCAGCCGCCTGTTGCACGGACAGAATCCATATCTTGTCAAGACAGAGACACCTAGTGAGGTGCTTGAGTCTCAACTTCGTTTATCTGAGAGACTTCATGCGACACTCGATTTTCACTTCATCTATCTACCTAGTGGGGAAATCTTGTACGGGAGAATCATTGGGGAGAGTGAGCAAGTGCAGATGCTCCAAACCGGTAACTAGCCAGTCATCCGCCGGGTCGTATCGAAAAGCTCCAGCTCGGCAGGATGCAGCTGGTGCTGGCAGACGAAGGAACGGTCCTTGATTCGCCAGAGCCCTTGACCCACACCGAGCCCAGGTAAGAGCTTTTGCTCGGTACGGGTGAGCCCGAGGGCTCTGGCAGTGGCCCCGAGCTGATCAGACTCCTGCCGATAGATGATCCGCGTTTCGGCATTCGCGAGCAGGCTGTTGGCGAGGCTGCGCATTGCGGATCCTTGATCTCCGACGTTCTCCAGATCGGTCAGCTTATGGAAGATAAGCATGTTCGCGATCCCGTAGTGCCGTGCGAGTCGCCAGTGAGCATCCATGCGTCGCAGTAATCCCGGATGCGACATGAGGCGCCATGCCTCGTCGTAAATACACCAGCGCTGGCCACCGTTTGGGTCGAGGAGCGCGGACTCCATCCACGCCGACGAGCACGTCATTAGCACCGACATCAACGTCGAGTTCTCCGTAACCCGGGATAGGTCAAGTGAGATCATTGGCAACGTCGGATCGAATGTGACCGTCGACGGGCCATCGAAGAGCCCGGCGAGGTCACCCGAGACCAACCGCCGCAGGGCATGCCCAACGAGACGTCCGTCCTCGGCGAGACGCCCATCGAGATCCACTTCCGGCGTCGGCGCAAGGATATGGTCTACGACCATCGGAAGGATCGGTACGTCGTTGCTACGCACGACCTCAGTCAGTGCCGTATCGATCGACGTATGTTCCAGCGGAGTGAGTGGTCGCGTCAGAACTGTCTCCGCGAGTGCGCCGATGAGATCGCGTCGTCGTGCTGAGACTGTGGATGCCCAGCTCTCCTCACTCATCCCTGCAGGTCGATAGCCCTCGTCGAGAGGATTCAGCCGGGCTGAGAGCCCATGACCGAGCACGATTGCTCTGCCGCCAACGGCTTCGGCTACTGCAGTGTGCTCACCCTTCGGATCGCCAGGAACGTAGACACGACGGCCGAACGGGAGGGAGCGGGTATAGAGGCTTTTCGCCAAGCTCGATTTTCCGGATCCAACGATGCCTGCGAGTACGAGGTTCGGCGCTGTAATGAGGCCGCGTGCGTAGAGCACCCAGGGGTCGTAGACGAAGGACCCGCCGGAGTACAGATCCTGACCAACGAAAACCCCATCAGGCCCGAGGCCGCCTTCAGCTAGGAATGGGTACGCGCCAGCAAGAGTTGCCGAAGTATCTTGATGCCGTGGCAAGCGAAGCTTTCCGGGAGAACGCAGCTGGGCAGGGCCAGTTTCTCCAGCTGCCGGGAGGTACGTGGTCGCCCGGCGTTCTGCCAGTTCGGCGGCGTATTTTGCGCGGGCCGCCTGGCGCTCCGATTGCTGCTGCTCAGCCTGCAACTTCGCGGCAGCCTGACTGCGCTGCTTACGCACGCGCCGTTTCTCTGACGCCGGAGCGACGAGGACCGAGGCGTGCAGGCGCTCGGAATCATCGTGGCTCATAGCCCTAGACCCCGCTGCTGCTTGATCGCCGTGATGCTGGTAGGCTCAAACCACGACGTGTGCTGTTGCTTACGGGTTCGGCTCGATGCCGACGGAGCGCCAAGGGTCCGGTTGCCATCGGGCAGTTGGTCAGCTGGTGCAACACCATGGAGTCGATACAGGGCGACGTGCTCGAAGCTGTGGCTGTAGGCCAGGTGGTAATCGCCGTCTCTTACTTCCCGCTCAAGCGGCCCACTTGGTGGAACGTCGTAGACGTACCCGTTCTCCATGGCCGCGCTGGTGGTCTCGTCACCGAAATCCCAGGACTTCAGGTGGTTGAGCCCGGCGAGAGCACCGTTGGCATCGACCATGTCGAGAACCTCATCTGCCTCTTTGCCTTGCAGGAAGACGACACTGATCCACCGAGCAACCGACTCTGGATCGACGTCTGACGTTTCGCGCCAAGCAACCCGACTCGCAGCACTTGCTGCGGCATCGAGTCGCTCCTCTGCCTGATCGATGAAGGTCGCGGCCTGGTGGAGTTCGTCGGCGGCAGCAAGAGCGTCCTTCGACCCGATGGCCTGGTCACCGTGGTCATCAAACGCGCGAGGGCGATTCTTGACATGTGCGGTAGCGAGCTGGTCGAGTACTTGTTTGAGTGATCGCACGCCTGACAGCAGATCGCCGAGAACCCCATACAGATACTGTGGATTCTCGAATGATCGTGTGGCGTGCGCGAGCCCGCGCAACGCCTCGGATGCTTCACCGGCATCAGCGCCGGGATCGTAGAACGTGGGCATGGTGACCTTTCGACAATCGAGGTATCAATCTGAATGTCGATAAGGTGCGTACGCTGTGTCTGTAACGCAAATGCGAAAGCGCGTGGAGAATGGCAACGCAGCCGCCCTGCGCGGTGGTACAAGCAGAGGGGCCGCGTTAGAACTACGAAATTAAACCGCCTGCAGGCAGTCTGGCCGTCAGATTCTAAGGTCCCTGCTAATCCACTGTCCAACCTCGCGCTTAATCGAGTTCTCGATGTCGTAGCCGTCAAATTCTTTATAGAGACGGTGGACGACATCAGTGGGAACTTTGGGAAGACGCTTCTCTTTCAAAAGAAGCGTCCGCTTTCCCCGGCCCATAAGATAACCAAGTTCTAAAGAGACGTTGGGATTGAAATCGCGCTGGTCGATGTCCTCAAAAACCGCGATGCCGTATTGGCAACCGGTCAGATAGACCTCGATGTTTGACCAGAGCTCTCCGGTGTAGTCGCGGTCATCTGCTCGCACCGCGTTCATACCGTGTTCTTTGAGCCCATCAACTATGGCTTGATGAATCTGCTTCATCTGTGCAGTATCACTGAAGCGCATCATGACGAAGACATTCCGACTAGGTTCTGGGTGGTCCTCAAGGAAACGACGGAGGTCATTTTCGAGGTGGCGAACATGTTGAATATCGCCCAGTTTTCCAAGAGCATTCAAAGTTTCAATCTCCTTAGCATGGGCGACTGCAACTGAGCGGAGCGTGGCCATTCGCTGCGGACTATTTGGCAAAGGTAGAGCAAGAACAAGCACTTCATTCCAGCCGAGTTGCTGCTTAACCAACTGGGTCATCGCCGATAAGCCATGTACCTCATTTGGGCGGTCCAGCCAGGACAGCTGTGCCATACCTGAAGCGGGGCTCAGAGCGATCAGTACCTGCGCGCGGTCCCGGAGCACTATGAGCGAGAACGGTTTGAAAAACGGAGACGTGTAATCGGGAAGGCCTAGTTCAGTGAGTGCCTGACTTACCGCATCACCGAACTCGTCAAGAAGTAACTTGACTTCCTTTTGTGCTGTGTCGTCCATATCCCCGCCACCGGTACTTACCCCTGGCCAGTTGATCCCCAATTCCTCCGCCTTTCATTGAGCTGATACTCATGAGCCTACTTCCGAGCACTGACATTCACTGCTGCTACACCACGCGACAAAGCGGTAGCGCCGCGGCGGTGAACGCCTGGGCCTGCTGGCCAACGAGGAGCCGCGTCTCGCAGGATGCTTGAATTGCGGCCTGCTCAATTGCGGCGATTGCGGCGTCCAGCTCGTCGGCAGTACGCGCTGACACTGAGATGAGCCCGGTGTAGCGCAAGATGCCGTGCCCCGCGGTGAGGTCGGCCTCCTGCTGGAGAACATCCTGAAACTCGGCAGTCTGCGAGACATCCTCGATCTGCCCGATGCGCTGGCGCTGGGCGGCGTCGGAGATGTACTCCGTCTTCTTCTTCCGGATGTCACGTGCAGCCTGATCAGACCGCATCGGTGTGCACAGCAGTGAGAAAGATCGCTGGATTCCTGACGACAAGAGCACCGGTGCCAAGAACCCCGGGCAGACCATCGAGCGGGGCCACTCCGAGATCCACAACACCGCATGGAATGCCGAGTCTGTGCGCAGCCGGGACCAAGACTCATTCACGGCGACCGGCCCCGCAGCGGCGAGCGACTGACCGAGTTCACCGTGGCGTTCGAGTGTTGCTGCGATCGCGGGGTCATATGCCGAACGTAGGATCACAGCGATCTCGCCGCACGACAACCAATCCGACGGAGCGAGGTCGGCTGATCGCAGCGCGGCGATCAGCGTAGACATTTCTTGCCGGAGGACGGCTGCAGCACCACGAATTCCGCCACCGGCCGTACGAACTTGTCGTGCGGCTGCATGCATATCGAGGGAGAGTGAGAGCGTCGTTGCGTGGCGCTCACCCGCAGGCCCGGCACGTTCAATAAGTTCGGCGTATGTCGTTGAGGCCCAGGAACCATCTGCGTTCCCGTGTGACGCCCACCATTCGGCGAGTCCGGTACCGGAGTCTGGCAATGTGCGCTCAAGTATTTGCAGCATCGAGAGTCGACCCGACCGACATACGGTCGCGAGCACTCGACTCCACGAGCTGACGCGACGGTCCTGCTCACCGGGATCGAGGAGCACGAATGCAGGGTGTGAGACCGCAACGATGGCCGTGAGGGTGCTCGCGGTCGGGTCATGAACCATCCCTGCACCGGTGACCGGGTCGTCGTACTCACGAAGCCGTGCCATGTCACCAGGTAGCGCGAGCGAACCCGCAGGTCGTGGCTTCACAACGCGTCGTCGGTAGAACAGCTGGCTGCCGGTAGTTTTCCAGATCCACCAGAAAACAACGGGAATCCATTCGACAATTGCTCGCCCAGAGATCCGGATCCACACGACGGCAGCGGCGGCGAGCCACACGGGTGCCGAGAACGCGATGAGCATGCCACCTCCGGCATAGAACGCCCACACCAGTGATCCGACCCCAACCCCGAGGGCAACAAGCTGCGAGAGTGACAGACCAAGCAGGACGCCCCGTCGCGTCAGCCGGGAGAACTTTGCCGGGATCAGGTCACCGGCTCGCTGATCGTCATAGTCCTTCGACATGGTGGGCTATTCCTTCCCTGTCGTACGCGGCTGCGGAGGTTGAGGCCTGGGTGGTGCAGGGTCTGATCGAGGCGCGGGAGGCTGAGACGTTGAAGGAGGAGCGGCGGGTGCCGCACCCGAGCTGCCAGCTCCGGAGGCCGCCGATTCAGCCGACCCACCAACAGCACCTCCGAGCTGAGGCCCGGCAGTAGCGGCACCTTTGATAACTTTCGCGCCGATGACAGCCGCCGCTGCGGGGCCAGCTATCGCGGCCGCGCCACTGGCACCCGCGCCGGATGCTGCGCCTGCACCAGCAGTTGATCCGCCGGATGCCGCTCCAGCTGAAGCAGAGGCGCTGGGTGCACTCGCTACCGCTGGAGTGGTGTTGGGCCCCCCACCGCTGCCAGAGCCGCTATTGAGCACCTTCTTGACTCCGTCGCTCTGCGGTTTCGCCGGCACGGGCACGGGCCGGTTCACGGCGCTCTTCGCATCCTGCTCGCTTCCCATTGCATGGTAAAGGTCGAAGCCGAGGAAAGAGACGAACCGGTAGACCATGTATGGCGCGAAGGCTGCGATGAACAGCAGCACGATGCCTGAGATCGGTTCGGTCACGGAAGACAAGTCGGTCTCGATCGGCGTTGATACCTGTGTGATTGCGATGAGGAACACGACGACGAGGACGAGTTTGGAGATGATGAGCGCGACAACGAACGCGGCCCATTTGCCGATCCATCCGCGGGTGACATCCCAGGCCGCTCCAGCTAATGCGATGGGTGCGAGCACGATCGCAACGAGCAACAACGCTTTGCGGATCAGGAGCGAGAACCAGACGATCGCGACGGCACAGATCATGAGCCCGGCGAGGAAGATCGTAATGATCGCACCGACGCCTGGAGCTGCGATGTTGATTGTGGTGAGCCCGGCGGCGAGGAGCGCGATCTTGTCGCCCATTGTTTCGGTGGTTTCGCCTGCGGCTTGGACGACTCCGATGCATAACTGATCCACAATCTCCAGGGCTGTTGCCGTCAAGGTGATGACGACGAAAGAGCCGAGGACGGCCTTGGCTGCGCCGAGTGCGGCGCGTGAAAGTGCGGCGGGCTCACGTCTGATGAGCCCGAGGACAAGCTGGAAGCAGAAGAACAGCAGCACGATGAAGACACCTATGCCGAAGAGCAGGTTATAGACGCCGAGATAGCCCGGGGATTGGACGTCGACGAGGGTCGTGCTGTCGAAGACGGTCCACATGGTCTCGATGAGCCATCCGGCAGCTTGCCCCATTGTGGAGGCGAGCCAGTCAAAAGGAGCCGACACTAAGGTCGCAGCACCTTCTCCGACGGCATCACACACGTTGGAGATGACGGGGATATCGCAGACGCTCATCGCAAGCCTTCCTGAACTAGTGGGTGGTCAGCCTCAGACCTGCTGTCCGACGTTCCAGAAGAAGTTGATGAGGGTCACCGAAGCGCCACAGATGATCGCGGCGCCGCAGGAAATAAGTACGCCAAGCTTGCCTCGAGAAGCGAGGTGAGGGTTCGACGAGTTCGATCCGAATCCCCAGACGATCGCCGAAACAATGAGAGCCAGTACCGACAGGATCAGGCCGATTGTCATGACGGCTCCAACGATGACCCGCAGCTGGGCGATCCCGGGCAGCCCCGAGTCGTTCGGGGTGATATCGATGTCCATCGGCAGGACTGCGGCGATGACTTGTGTGGATGCCTGGAGTGCCGTAATAACGAAATCGAACACGATGTGCTCCTTCAAATTCACCCGCACGCGGGCGTTAAGCGAAAAGGGGTCGCTTTGAAGGTGTTCACTCCGATCCAGCTAGGGCAGGTCCCTTCCTGTCCTAGCCGCGATTTCAAAAATCGGCATCAGGAGACGCGTCTTAGTCGCCCCAATGTTCTAAGTCGTAGTTGGGGCACCATTCGCAGCTTTCATCGTTGAGAAGGGAAACGATAGCGTCGTGCAGCTCAGGTATGAGGGCACCAAATACGTCGAAAACTGCTTCCTCAGTTTCCCAAAACTCAACCAGTCTGACGTAATCCTTGTCTTCGCTGTCCCACGGCATACCGGAGTTCTCGATTGAAGTGTATGTCTCACGGAATCGGTCTAGCATTCTGTCAATTGATGCATCCCAGTTGCGCGTGAATCCGTCGTACCACTGCGGCGGGTCACCATCTGGAGACACCCAAGGAAGGCCGACAGAAACTTCGTCGAGAATGGTCGTTTTGCCTTCCTCGTCGGCGATGATCATCGCGACATCGCTGAGTTCAAAATCCAAGTGCCCAGGAACCCGCCATTCTCGCTCCCACCGCCAGTCATTCGGATAATCGCTTGTCCGATTTCGAACACCCTCAATAAAAGGCGTCAACCGCCAAATCGGTGAATCTGGGTCGCGTCTAGCCGCATCCATGGCGTCTCTGAGGGCGCCCCATTGTGGTGAAGGATCTGCGAGATACCAGACCGGCTGCGCATTGAGTCGAGCGCGGAGTTTCTCCTTGTCGAACACGATTCCCCACGGGCGGCGCCCGGTCATGCGGCCAAGTTCTTCCAACGGGGTTTCAGTTAAGCAGACTGACCTATGCCGGTTTTGAACCACACTGTAGTCCCGCCCTGCGCCGAAGGCCGCACGCGCTTCGATAGTTCCGTTCATCAGAATCGAGATCAAATCCTCTTCTGACCGTGTGAGGTGGATCAGCCATCGCGAGAGATCTCCGGCCGCCCTATGCTGCCCGGTTCCACGCCACTCGGGCTTGAGCTCCATCGATCCCTCGTCTCTCTATCTGCTCTCAGAATAGAGGTTGGCCAGGGCTTACGCGAAAGGACAAACTCCTGTCGACTAACCTGACTACATGAGTCCGAAATGGTCATGGCTGACCGGTATTGCGACGCTACTAGCGCTCGCGCTCTCAGTCGTCTTCTTCGTTGCTACCCAATCCATTACGCAACGTGACTGGATCGTGATCATCATAGGAATCCTCGTCGGGGGTGCTGCTACCGCGTTTGTGGCAACCTTTATCTTTCACAGCGAAAGCCGCAAGGAAAAACAAACGGCTGAGGCAAATGTGGCTTCGTCGATGGCGGACACGATGCTTCAGCAGGAACAAAAGATCACCACGACGATGGGGTTGATTCCTAGCCGCCAGACACGGCTCGAGGAGCTTCAGGAGGAGATTTTGGAACTGAAAATTGCGGTCTTCAATTCACAAGGAAATGCGGCAGTCGGGATGGCGCAGGCGCGAGATGCTACCAATCATGGGTACATTGATATGGCATTAGAGAATAAGACCGCGGCTCAGAGCTGGATTCTCAACAGCGAAGCGCGAACTGCCGAGCTCTCTCGACGAGAGAACGAACTCGGTAGGGTCGAAGCGCTTAGTGACGCTGAGTGGAAGGCAGAACAAGTGCAGTTGCGCTTCATTGGTCCCGAGAACATTCGTAATGAGCTTAAGTAGCTACTAGAAAGCAGTGTTGAGGTTTCTCTAGACCATAGTCGCTGTGGGTCCCGCTGTTCTGGCCATTGGATGAATCTGGGCAACCATACTTCGCAACATGCTGTTTGAATCATTTGCAACGTCCAGTCGCTGTCTGGGTGGTGGATGGCCAATGATTAGCCTTGATCCAAGGCTGCGCCTCGCCACCCTTTTCGAAGTGCAGAGGAATGAGATTACTTATAACTGCTCACCTACCTGAATGAGCCAGTTCAGCCAGGTCACGCCGCCACCTGCGAGGATCGCTGCTCCCAGAGCTACGAAGACTCCCGCGCGTGCCTTAGCAGCGACTGCGGGGTTGCCGATGGAGGTCGAGATGGCCCAGATGATTGCGCTGACGATGATCATGAGGACGGCGACAACAAGGATGATCGTGAGCATCGCTCCGATGACAACCTTGAGATCACCGATGCCGCTCATGCTGCCGAAGTCTGGAAATACATTCATGACGTGCCTCCTGTCATCGCAGAACATCCAGCACCTGCAGTCGCCTCTGGGAGATCAGCGGCGTCGTGATAGTTGAGCCATTTCGCCGCATCGATCGCCTCCGCATAAGTGCCGCCTGGACGGACTTCAAAATGCAGATGTGGTCCGGTTGAGCGCCCCGATGACCCGACATCACCGATGTGCTGACCGGCGATGACACGGTCTCCGACGGTGACGTGGATGCCGGTTTGCCACATGTGCGCGTACGCGGTGGCGACGGTAGTGCTGTCGATGTGGTGTTCGATGACGATCAGCCCGCCCCAACCATCGGAGAACTCTGCGACGGTCACCACTCCATCCGCTGCAGCGAGAATCTGAGTTCCGTCGGCGGCCGCAAGATCGGTACCGGTATGGAAGGCGTTCTCGCCGGTGAGGGGATCGACGCGCGGCCCAAAGTCACCCGTCTGAACCCAGGTGCCTTCCGGCAGCGGAAACACGACACGAGAGGTTTTCGTCACCGCGCCAGGTGATGGTGCTGGGGGAACCGCCGGTGACGCCGTCGCTGACGACGTCGAGGCACCGCTCGTGAGTGTTGCGAGAATCTTCTCGGCAACGGGTTCGTAGTTGTTGTACCGATCCGGGTACGCAGACACCTCGACAGCTTGTGCGGCTTCGCCCTTGCCCATGCTCTGCCAGCCGGGGAAATCGAGCAGGCCGCGAGGCGATGGATAGTTGGGCCCGGACGATCCACCGAAGAAAGCGGCAACCTGATATTCAGGGTCCATCAGCTCAGCCACAGATCCCCAACCCGATTGCGGCCGCATCTGAAAGAGGCCGAGCGAGTCGTGGTCGGATCCATTTCCATCGTTCGGATACTCTCCGGATTCCGGGTAAGTCCCCGTGTTCGCGAGCTGTCGTAGCGTCGACTCGGTGAGAGCGGCCATGATCGCGATCTGTACGCCATCGCGGGTGACGTCCTCGATGCCTGAGCCCACGGTGATGATCGTTGCGGCATGCGTCAGTTGCTGCTTGTTGAGCGTGAATGTCTCCCCATTCGCAGTTGTCACGACGAGAGAGTCCGGCACCTTGCCGAGCGTGAGACTTGACGAGGAGAGACATGCAATAGCCGCGGGATTCATCACGAGACCGACGGTGACGAGCCCCAGCGTCGGGGCGAGGAACATGAGAATGACGACTGCAATCGCGAGCTTCTTTATCATGAGCCGGGCCTCCTAACGCAGCGGATTATTCAGCTGTGAAAGCCGCAAGACATAGCAGGTGTCTTTGGGTGGGCAGGCAATGAAAACAGTGAAAGCGACCTGTTGGTCGGCACTGACCGGGTCACCGTTCCAGTCACCAGAGCGATGGCGGATCCCCTCGATCGTGAACGCTGTGGCCCCGTCTGGGAGCTGGCTTCGTCGAGCTTGTGCGAGCGCGTCAGCCCAGGCATCCGGCACGTACGCGGAGTTGATCTCCAAACGTTGCGTCGTTGCGTACTGACGCAGTTGTGTCCAGGCATCGTGCGTGGGTAAATAAGTCGCAAGATCGGCTGCGAGGCCGGGCTGCTCGGCGCCGCTCGGGTCTGCAACGTCGAGGATGACCTCGGTGTAGTCCAGCGGAAAGAATCCACTGCCGGTGTCCCAGGTAAACAGCGCCGTCGCGACGCTGCGTGCAAAGATCTCGGCATCGGTGCTATGGGGGATTGCCGGAATCCGAGGCGCCGGTCCATCAGGGGCGTTCGAGGGGCCAGGAGCATGTTCAGTAGTTGGTGAGACTGGGCCGGTTGACTCACCGTGCCCACGGGATCCGGCGATGAGTCCGTAGACGCCAACACCGGTGACGAGGAGCACGGCAACTGCGGTGGTGATGAGGGCGACAACGGTGCGGTGGGAACGGGGAGCGGTCAGAAGCTTCATGCCTGGAAGGTGCGCAGCGTCGGCCGCGCATCAGATCGCTCGGAGGTTCCTTATCTCCATTGGCTGCTCAGCGGTATCAACGTTGGTATCGAGCGCTGTTCGGAGTCGCTCCGCGAAGTCTGAGGTCGCATCCACTGCCCGCAAGAACAACTCGACTTCAGCAGCACTCAGTTTGAGAGCGAGGTCGTCGACATCAAAGTGACGCCACCACCCATTGAGCTCAGTCCAGGTAACAACGAACGCGCGAACTGGCCACGGCTCGTCGTCGTCCGCACGATTCGTCTGCGGACTCGGCGAAGAGCGGCGCTTGGTGCGCGGCGTGCTCTTGAGACGCGCCAGAGCTTCTTCCGCCAGCTTCGCGACATCTTCCTCAGGTGCATCGGAGTCCGCCTCCGCGACAAGCTGGCGGGCCCGCAGATAACTCGGGTGTACCGGTCCGCCTGAACTGATGAGTTCGAGCTCGGCGGCAACTCCCACACGAACTGTCTCTGATTGATCTTGGTCCTCAGCGATCTGCTGCAGGTAGTTGATCTTCTCGAGCGTGGTGTGTGAAGCACCATCGGGGATCATCGCAGCGGCCTGGGCGCGAGATTGTCCCGGTGATTCTGACGGTGGCGCAAAATTTGCTGCACCGTCACTTCCCGGCTGATTTTCGCTGCTGAAACGCGACGCTTCTTGTCGACGAGCAGCATCTTCAGCCATCAGCGCCTTGATCTCCCGATAGAGCGCTGCACCCTCCAGCTGGGTGAGCGGCTTGTGCAGCATGTTGTCATCTTGTTCAGCAAGCAGGTGCGCGAGATCTCCCGAGATACCTGAACGCACCCAAACCTTGACGTGCTGCCAGCCGAGCTGCTTGATCGCGGCCAATCGTCGCGCACCGCATACCAAGATCCCGTCGGGCGTGACCGTGATCGGTTGGAGCAGCCCGTCACGTTCGATCGAGGCAGCAAGAGCATCGAGGTCGCCGAACCCGGTGCGGTGACGGCGCCCGACGCGGATCGAGTCGACCGCACGGTCCAACTCGATGTGTCCGCCGTCCCGACTCATTGGTTGTTCCCGTGGGTGGGGACAGACATCGCGATAGCCGTGACCAAGTCATCGTCGCTGAGGAGTGTTGCGAGCGCTTCACCGACGAGGATACGGAGAAGGATGCCTCGTCCGGTGCTCGTCGCGCGATACGCGGGATGGGGGTGCCCGAGCAACACCTGCAATAGCGCCGACCAAGAGTCGGCGGGCAAATCGAGCAGTGCCCGGGCGTGCTTGTCTCGACGCAGCAGTTCGTACGCACTCTGTCGAGACCCGGCACGTGCCACCGCACTGCAAACGTGTTCGATCGCCGTACGGGCAGTGCTTTCGGGCCAGCCCAACGTTGTAAACAGAGTGATCGACGCGTCGATTGCGCGGCGAGCAGTGTCAACATTTCGGGTAACGTCAGGGTCATCGTCTTCAGCGACCGAGTACCGGTCCACCACGTGGAATGCCGGGTGATAATCGGCCAGTGGGTTCTCTCGGTCGGCAAAGCGCTCCGGGTCATGGAACGCAGAAATATGGGGTCGACGTGCTTGATGGGTCGCGCAGAGCAATCCCTGTCCCCGCTCTTCAGCGATGCAGGTGACTTGAACACCGCGGGTTACCACGGCCCAAGGATCAATCGCCTCACGAGCGGATCGCGTCCTCATAACGTCGAAAGCTGCCGACGCTGCCTCCCAAGGATCGAGGCCATGCTTGCGTGCCAACGCCGCGTACTTTTCTGCGGCAAATGCGGCGAGGTCAGCGGCGACGCGGTCGTGCTTCCAAGCATGTGAACCCGAGCGGTGCAGTCGATGCAGGAGTGCGCGGAGCCCTTCGCTGGTCGTGTAGTCCTCGCGAGGTCGTGACGCCGAGTGACTTGAATTGATCATGGTGTGGGAACCTCCTGGCAAGCAGGTGCGCGCCCGCTCCCCAGCGGGTTCTTAGGTGTCCGTGAAGTGCCCATGAGAGGTCATGACCAACGATCAGTGCGTCCCGATCGCGCCTCGTTCAGCACCATGTCGGGAATTGCCATGGCCGAACGCGGATAACGGCGGGAGGTGCCGGGCCCGGCCTGCGATGCCGCGAGCGCTCGCCGCAGTCACTTCAAACGTGCGACGCCGGAGTTCGGTCTGGAAGTTGATCCCCGCCCCGGCGACGCGCGAACTTCCGCGCGCAATCAGGTCTGTTGGCCGAACCCATTCGACTCCTCGGCCTCGGTAGACCGTGGGATCGATCCCCGCACGCGTGCGTCGACGCTGAACGCTCGCAGCCTCGACAGCTTCTGGCAAGAGATGATCGTCTGCCAGATGACGATCGGTGCTGGCAGTCAAAGCATCCTTCTCTATTTCGTTCATTTCGGCTCCTCCTCGGATGTTGTTGCGGGGGAGGGCTTAAGGCCCTCAACGTTGAGTGGGATGTTGGCGAACCAGCGCCCCACGGTCGAAGGGTGCACATTCAGTTCGCGTGCGATGGCCTTGTTCGACCAACCGGCATCGCGCAACGTCATCGCAGAGTCTTGGGGTAAGGTCTGAATGGCTGACGTCTCAGTGCTTTCGGCTTTTTCAGTAGCCGTGGGAGTCCGGATCAAGAGCACGGTGAGATGCGTGATCGCCAGCAAGACCACGGGCGGAACTGCGGCGACCGCAGCGGCAAGAAGGCTCGGCACATCGGCATCCGCGGCGACTACGGCATGGATTGAATTCGCCGTGACCGATACGGCTGCCGCACCAGCGAGGAGTGTCCAGGGATACCAGGCGGCGCGGGCTCCGGCCAGCGCGACGACGGCGACGGTCGAGACGACGATGACTCCGTCGACAATCAGTGGCCATGCCCATGCTTGGCCATCACCAATTCCAGACCGTGCGGCAAGGTCTGCGAGCGAGGTAAACGACAGCCAGAAGGCTCCGGCGGCAATGAAGACGGTGCCTGCCACAGCTGTCGAAACTGCCCACCGTCGTCCGTTGAAGTCACTCATGACAGCGCCCGAAAGGTCGATGAAGGCGGCGGTCGGTCGTGTGAAGTTGGTGCGCTGACTCGTGTCGACTGCTGCGGAGGGGCGCCCTGCACCGCTCGGTAAGCTGACTGCACTGTCGTCGTCGTTTCGCGGTTGCTAAGGCCTGCCCGCTCAGCGGCGGGACTCAGCGCTTCGAGCGCTTCGACTGTCGGCACTCGCTGTTCAGCCATTTTGCAAGCGGCCCAGAAGAGTCCAGGGTTGCGTTCGCCTTCGTGGCGCCGCGCAACCCAATCTGCGAGGCGCTGCACATCGACCGGCTGCTGTGCTGATCGCCCACTTTGATGCGCCTCGTTACGTTGCGGTGGATCAAGATAGTCGCGGAGTTGCTGCGAATCGAGCGCACGACCAGGTTCACGAGCCAACCGGAGTGTCTCGTATTGCCGTGATTGCCCGTCGAGCATGCGTAGCGAGGGAGGGACGATGACGTATCCGCCATCACCACGGAAATCGATCCCCGCCCGCGCAGATTGCCACGAGCGTTGTTCGATAGTTGGGTCCGCGGGGAAATAGAGATGTAGCCCACCGGATGGAGTTCTGACAGCGGCCTCCCAGCCGCTCAGCAATCCCGCGCGCCAGGCACCATCGAGAGCGTCGTAGCCGTTGACAGAACCGTGCACGTCTACATCGACGACAACGAGTCCAGAGGTTGTACCGGTCGGCATCCCGATATTTGCGGAGGGAATCGCAGTCCACCAGCGACGAATCAGCTCGGGATCGCTGCGGACCGAATGAAATCCGCCCGCAACGACGGGGCGTTTCGCACCTGCGGCACAGGGGAACACGGGGAAGCCGGAGTCGGCAAATGCGAGTGCGCCCTGTTCGAGCGGCATCCCGCGACCAACATGATCGAGCGTCGTGGTGAACGCTTTCGATGAACTCATCGCATTCCCCGCACGTCTGCCAGCGCCACCTGTTTTGGGGCAGCTGTAGCCGAAGCCGTATGTGAAGCGCTCGCACGCTGAGCTGCCGCGACGCTGCGATGCGTCGATTCCCGCTCGATACCCGGAGGGGTACCGTTGCCGGTCACGGGGGTGTCGAGTTGATCGAGAATCTTGATGGCGGTGGCACGTACTCTCTCGCCGGTGGATTTGATCACGTCGACGGGTTCCTTCCCATCGACCTGTGCTGCCCAGGTGGTGACGTAGGGGATTGTGTACCCCGAGGTGTCCATGCCATGTGCCGCGCCGATCATCAGTGCGACCGATTCTGCTTCGACTTCTCCGATGCCACGGTGCAGTCGGACGTCGGCATTCTCAGGGTCGTGCATAAGCACGTGTCCCAACTCGTGCGCGAGCGTCTTCACCCTTGCTGCAGCATCCATGTCTGCGCGCACGAGCACGTTTTTCTCGGTGTAGTTCGTGACGCCATTCGCCCCGTGGATTGACGATGTATCTGGTGCGTCGCCCAATGTGAATCCCGCGGCTTCAACCTGTTTCGCAAGCCCTTCCCACAGCCCGGCGGGTGCTTCACCTTCAAGCAAAGTTGGGGCGGGTAGCTCAGGGAGCGGATCGCCCGCGGTCTGAGAGGAATCCCACACGTAAGCCGGGCGCACGCCGATCATCTTGATCGCACCGCCTCACCTGGCCGAGGCTTCTCGAACTTCTTCAGTCGCCTCCACGAATCTGCATTCGCTGGCGTCGAAGAAGCGAAGCGGCCGGTGATAGGAGCGAGGATCTGATACCCGGGTTGCCCCTTCTGTACCTGGCGGCCGAGATCTTGCCACTGCTTGTACCCGGCGACAAAGGTCGGCAACGGATCAGGTACAAACCCCAGCTCGTGGGCCGCTTGATGCTGCGCCCAGATCAGCAGCGTGTTGTTGAACGAACGACTTCGAAAGTTGGCCGCGAACGTCAAGGCCCGCTTCCAATCGTCACCGGATACGAGTTCCTCGACAGCCCTCGTGAGTTTTTCGTGCAGCTCATCGAGCTTCGCGTCTCTTGCGGCTTGGCGATCCTCGATCGTGGCCATAACTGGATCTCCTCTCTGACGTGCCGCGCGGCGAACTCGTGCGGCAGTACATCTGAGAGGTGCGCGTGGGTGTCCGGATCGGCGACAGAGTAACCGGCTTTTGGCATGGGTGGAGCGCATGGTGCACCTCCTCGGCGCAGAGACGGGTGCACGCTCAACACCCGTCGTTGAGCATGCCCAAAATCATGTGATCTACTGTCTAACATCACATTTGAGCATGCGCAACCCTTGAATTGAGCATGCCCAAGAGGTACATTGATCATGCGTAATCACCTCAAGAGGTGACGTTTGACCATCGCCAAACCCATCCCGAATGGAAGGGCACTATGCAACAGACCGAAGATCAGAACAAGGCCGCGGCCGAGCTTCTTGAGAAACGTCTGCGTCTGCTGCTCGACGTCAAAGCTGCCGAGACCGGCGCTGAACCGTCGTTCTCGGAGATCGCCGCATTCTTGAGAGAGCGCGGTACGAACCTGTCGCGATCCCGCTGGACCTACATGATCAACGGACACCGAAAGGTCGATGACGCTGAGGTGTTCGCGGGGCTCGCCGAGTTCTTCGACGTTGACGTCGACTTCATCACCGGTGATAGCGATGCCTCAACGCCCGAGAGAGTGAAGGCCCAGATTGATCTTGTGCGCTCGATGCGGGCAGCAAAAGTGAAATCGTATGCGACGCGTACTCTCGGTGATCTTTCGCCAGAAACGCTTCGGGCGATCAGCCAATTCTTGGATCAAGAGATAACACAGTAAGCGAGCGCCACCGGTGTCGCTCACAAGGCTGGCGCCGAGGATGCTTCCGAAGCAGATAGTGAGCACGCAGTGAATATCGAACAGACCGTAACAACCGCAGTCGCGAGCTTGCAGCTGGGCGAAAACTTCACGTTCGCCGCACTCACCGATGCTGTGCAGCGGCAACGAGGGCGAGAGATCCGGGTCACTGAACTCGCGGAGCTAGGCGAAAACGACGGGCTTTGCGCGTTGCTGTTCTACGGCGAGGAACAAGACTTGATCCTCCACGCCCGTACAGACTCGGCCCTTCATAGCCAGCAGTTCGTGCTGCACGAATTCGCGCACATCATTCTTGGTCACTGTGATGGTGAAGGCTGCTCGCTCAACGATGTCGTACACAACACACTGTTCCCCGACATTCCTGCTTCTCTACGCTCCCGTGTACTGGCGCGGAAGGACGTGGAATCAGAAGACGAGATCGCCGCTGAAAGCTTGGCTGATCGCCTGGCCGCGGGCATCCGCGGATCAGCGTTTGCCGAGACGAGCTACACGGAGATATTCGGTTGATCCAAATGCTTGTCGCAGGCGTCATGTGGACGCTGGTCGCAAGCCTGCTCATTCTTCGGCGAGGGCGTGCCGACCGCAGTATTACTTACGCTGCGGTTGCCATCGCGCTTGCGATGACGCTCAATATCGACGACATCTACCTCGCGATCGATCCCGCACTGAGTGGAACGAACCTCGTAACCCTTGCGAGCGATGCTTTGCTCATGACGGGTCTCTTCTTTCTGGGCCGGGGCGTGATGAAGGCAGGAGACTACCGGCCCCAACTGGTCAAGATCGCCGTCGGGCTACCGGCGCTCGTCGTTGCACTTACCTGCGTCGCCGTACTGTTCTTCTTCATCGACCGCGGCGAGACGACCACAGAGTTCATGCGTGATCTTGGCGCTCATCCCGCTGCTGCGATCTACTCGATTACCGTCTTCGCGTACTGCGGCATTGTTGTCGCCGCCATGCTCGTGCTGGCCATGCGGCAGTTTCGACTCGCTTCAGGCGTGCTTCGAGTGCCCGCGATGCTGCTGGCGGTCGGAGCTGGTTGCGGTATTGCACTGTGCGCCACCGTGATTATCATGGACGTCGCACACGTCACCGGTGCACTGAGTGTCATGTATGCGGTTGATCCCGCATACGGGCCGCTCATGATCGCAACGTTTCTGTTCCTCTGTACGGGCTTCATCGCACAGCCCGCAATGCGTTCACTGCGGCAGCGCCTTCGCGATGTGGAGACCGACGTGCTCGTCGCGCAGCTCGAGCCCATTTGGCGTGATGCGACCAGCCT
>RRZU013512481.1_pt1 | contig 24809 bp, 25 predicted proteins | sample 2165561 | NCBI WGS metagenome assembly RRZU01 (sample SAMN10456909, study PRJNA506462) | wastewater metagenome | isolation source: wastewater sludge | place: USA: Moscow, Idaho | reverse complement strand
GTAAATATTTTTTAAGGGTTTTTTTCCCGCGCGGCTGGGTTAACGCTGCTTCAACTTGGGCTAAGCTTTTATGTGGCAAGCAATCAAGATAGACAGTGCAGCGTCCATGTGCAGTTATTTCTTGACGAATCGCGGCTGACAAAGCGTAAACCAAACTGCCTTCAATGCCGCTTTGCGTGACCACCCACTCTCCTTGTCGAAAAGCTTGGCCAGCAACACTCAGCGCAGTATTTTTGACCGGCGCACCGATGTATTTCTCAGCAAAAACTGCACTCCAGCCGGCAACATCAAAGCCACAATTGCTAGCCTCTAATGCTGCAACAGCAACGCCCTGCTCCTGCAGCACGGGAACCCAAGCCCCATCCGAGCCCAAACGCGGCCAACTACCGCCACCCAGAGCCAATAACAATGCTCGCGCCGACACTGCGCGCTCACCCTCAGGTGTAGCAATGCGCAACGCGCCCTGTGCGTCCCAGCCCAACCAGCGACTGCGCGTATGAATCTTCACCCCCATAGCGCGCAAACGTTGCAACCAGGCCCGCAGCAAAGGCGCTGCTTTCATTTCTTTAGGAAAGACCCGACCCGAAGTACCAACAAAGGTGTCGACACCTAAGCTATGCACCCAGTCGCGCACTGATTGCGCAGCAAATTGCGCTAACCACTGCTGCACCCAGTCCGTTGGCGCGCTGTAGCGCTGCGCAAAAGTCTGCGCATCTTCACTGTGAGTAATATTTAAACCACCAATACCCGCCAATAAAAACTTACGCCCCAGCGAAGGCATCGCATCAAACACATGCACGGCATAACCCGCTTGCGCTAAGACTTGAGCAGCCATGAGCCCGGCAGGTCCGCCACCAATAATGCACACTGGCGCCGCAGTTAAAGTATCTTGAGAATCTGCCATTAAGTGAGCGCCTTCGCTGGATGTTAAAAGCCAAATAATACCAGCAGCGCAATCCAGAGCCGACAAAAGTTAAAAAAATCTTTAGTATCTAGCCCTTATTGACCAACATCACAATTTTATGGCGCGTCTGTTCGCTTGCAAGGAACCCAATGAAATCAACTCTTGATCAGCTCATATCCCTACTAAATATGGAAACTATCGAAGAAAACCTATTTCGTGGCAGTAGCCAAGAACTGGGCTTTCGCCAACTTTTTGGTGGTCAAGTTTTAGGCCAAGCGCTGTCAGCCGCCAGTCAAACCGTGGATGAATCGCGTCAGGCCAACTCACTACATGGCTATTTTTTACGTGCCGGTGATGCGCGTAAACCTGTGGTCTACCAAGTGGAGCGCATTCGTGATGGCGGCACCTTTAGCACCCGCCGTGTGACTGCCATTCAAAACGGTCAACCCATCTTCACCTGTAGCGCATCATTTCATAACAGCGAAGAAGGCTTTCGCCATCAAACTGCAATGCCTGATGTAGCGCCACCTGAAGATCTGTTGCCCGAAGAGGTGATCTCACCCTATTTAGCTCAAGCGCTAACGAAAGAAAACCGCGAAAAAATGTTGCGTGCCAAAGCCATTGAAACTCGCCCCGTACAAGTACTGGACCCATTGCACCCAGAGGTCGGTGAACCCGTTAAGCACGTGTGGTTTAAGCCCTCCGCTCCTTTACCTAAATCACCCGCCTTACATAAACACTTACTGGCGTATGTTTCCGACTTCAGCTTACTGACCACCTCGCTCATTCCACATGGCGCATCCATTTGGCAGCCCAATATGCAGGTGGCCAGTCTCGATCACTCGATCTGGTTCCATGAAGAAGTGTGCTTAGATGACTGGTTACTCTATGCCAGTGACAGCCCTTGGGCAGGTAATGCCCGTGGCTTTTCTCGCGGCAGCATCTACACTCGTGACGGTCAATTGGTCGCCTCAGTCGCTCAAGAAGGTTTAATTCGTTCGCGCGGCGACTGGCAACACAAAGATATTTTAGGGTGAGCACAATGATTCTACAAAACTGCCAACACTGGGTGTTCGATATGGACGGCACTCTGACTGTTGCCGTGCATGATTTTCAGCATATTCGTCGCACCCTAGAGATCCCTGAGTCTGCCGATATTTTAGGACATTTGGCGTCACTACCGACCCTAGAAAGACAACAAAAGCACGCTTGGTTGTTAGAGCATGAGCGCGAACTGGCACTCAACTCGCAACCCGCTCTAGGAGCCATTGAGCTGGTTGAACACTTGCATAATGAACAGCGCCAGCTCGCAATTTTAACCCGTAATGCTCGTGAGTTAGCCCTGCTGACTTTAGGTGCCATTGGCTTGCGTGATTATTTTTCTGATGAGCACATTCTGGGGCGTGAGCAAGCCATTCCTAAACCAGACCCTGACGGTCTACTCAAAATCGCCCAAAGTTGGCAGGTACCACCCCAGCACATGATTATGGTCGGTGACTTCCAAATGGACTTAAAAACCGCACAAGCCGCAGGGGCTTATGCAGTTCAGGTCAACACCGCAGATAATCTTTGGCCAGAACTGACCGATTTTCACACCACCAATTGCCAAGCACTACTCAAAGCAGTCACGGGCTGACACTTCTAACAGCTGGCTCAGTAGCGTTTTATAATTAACGCGGTTTGGCATCACTCGGCTTAGGTTTGTGACGGGTGGGCACCGCCAGTCGCGGCACTTGACGTATCGCCACGACTTTGGGTGGCGCATCCGCGGACAAAATATCACCCAAGTGAATCTGCCCAGCACTGGCAGCTTTATTTTTCTTGGGCTTTTTCGGCTTACGCACGCTCCCTAGACCGAGCACTGTTTCTGGCAAACGGTGCTCAGCATAAAAGTCTGGTTCATCCGTACGTCTGATATTTAAACCGAGCAATTCTTCAATCGCAATCAGCTCATCGATCTCATCGGCACTGACCAAGGAAATCGCCTCACCGGTTAAGCCTGCACGACCGGTACGACCGACACGATGCACATAGTCTTGTGCAATAGTCGGTAAATCAAAGTTGACCACATGCGGTAATTGCTCAATATCTAAACCACGTGCCGCCACATCCGTGGCCACGAGAATCTGAATACGTCCCAATTTAAAGTCTTGCAGGGCTTTAATGCGCGCGGGCTGGGTTTTATCACCATGAATGGCATCCGCCGAGACACCGGCAGCGAGTAATTTCTTCGATAAATATTCTGCACCTTTGCGCGTGCGCACAAAGACCAACACCTGGCCCCACTCACGACTGGCGATTAAGTGCAGCAGCAAGTCCGTTTTACTTTTTTTATCCACCACGATCAGGTACTGCTTAACCGTCTCAGCAGCGGAGTGCTTGGGCGTGACATCCACGCGTACCGGATCATTGAGTAATTTACCCGCTAAGGTGCGAATCGGGCCGGAGAAGGTTGCCGAGAACAATAAAGTCTGACGCTGACGCGGCATCAAAGCAAACAGCGCATTAAGCTCCTCAGCAAAACCCAAATCCAACATACGGTCAGCTTCATCAAGAATCAGCAATTGCATCTGATTAAAACGCAGAGCATTTTGCTGATACAAGTCGAGCAAGCGTCCTGGCGTTGCCACCAAGATATCCACACCGCGGCGCAAATTCATCATTTGCGGATTGATGCTGACACCGCCATAGGCCACTGCAGTGCGTAGCGGCAAATCACCTAAATACATGCGCATGGATTCATGCACTTGCTCAGCCAGCTCGCGCGTAGGCACCAGTACTAAAGCGCGCACGCAGTTGGACGTCACTTTAACGCCTTCGGTGAGCAGCAACTGTAAAGTCGGCAAGGTGAAGGCTGCGGTTTTACCAGTACCGGTTTGCGCGGCTGCTAAAATATCTTTACCCATTAAAATCGGCGCAATCGCCTGCTGTTGTACCGGCGTTGGTACGGTGTAATTTAAGCGCTGTAAGTTGTCCAGCAGCGCTGGCATTAATCCTGATTTTGCAAAAGACATATCGGTGTTTACCCTGATGATTCAGCCCGCTCAGGGCAATTGAGTGCCATTCTACAGTGTTTGCTAGGCAGGCTCGTAAATAAAGTCATTGTGGTAAAAATGGCGCATCTCACTCATAGGCAAAACTCTGCAAGCAGACACTTGAAAACTTTCAGCCCTACTAAAATTCCTAAGACTACTCAGCACGCCATAATCGGCTCGGCAGCCCACCGTCATAGCTGATGAGTTACGCAGCAATATCACGTATAATTGGTTTTTTATGTTAAAGAAGACTTAGTTATGTCCTCAGTTCATACCCTAATCGAATCGGCCAAGCGCACTATCAGCCTCGAACAAGAGGCCATTAGCAGCTTACTCACGCGCATCGACGACAGCTTTGTGAAAGCCTGCGAGCTGATTTTAAAAGGCAAAGGCCGCGTAGTGGTAGTGGGTATGGGCAAGTCTGGGCATATCGGCCATAAAATTGCTGCTACCTTAGCCAGTACCGGTACGCCCGCATTTTTTGTGCACCCGGCTGAAGCCAGTCACGGCGATATGGGTATGATTACTGCTGACGATATCGTTTTGGCGTTATCTAATTCTGGTACCACCAATGAAATCGTCACCCTACTGCCGCTGATTAAGCGCCTAGGTTTGACCTTAATCAGTATGACTGGTAATCCTGATTCAACCTTAGCGCATGCTGCTGATGTCAATCTCGACACCCAAGTTGAGCAAGAAGCTTGCCCGCTGAATCTAGCACCAACGTCGTCCACTACCGTAACTTTAGTGCTCGGTGATGCATTAGCAATTGCTTTATTAGAAGCGCGCGGTTTCACTCCAGAAGACTTTGCTTTCTCGCATCCAGGTGGCGCTTTAGGTCGTCGTTTATTATTGAAAGTTGAGCATGTAATGCACAGTGGCGATGAATTGCCGGCGGTATCGCGTGACGCCTCGCTGCGTGAAGCCTTATTAGAAATGACGCAAAAAGGTTTAGGTATGACCTTGATCTTGGCAGCCGATCAAACGCTAGCTGGTATTTTTACCGACGGTGATTTGCGTCGTGCGCTGGATAAAGGTATTGATGTGCGTGATGCCAGCATTGCTGAGTTAATGACTCATGGTGGTAAAACAGCGCGCCCAGAGATGCTCGCTGCTGAAGCGTTAAAAATCATGGAAGATCATAAAATCAGCTCGCTGCCAGTCATCAACCAACAAAACCAAGCCATTGGTGCGTTAAATATGCACGATTTATTACGTGCAGGAGTCATGTAATGCTGCACTTAACTAACAGTGACTTAGTCCAACGCGCCCGCGCGGTACGTTTACTGGTTTTGGATGTGGATGGCGTACTCACCGATGGCAAGCTGTATTTTTTAGCCGACGGTAGCGAAGCCAAGGCTTTTAGCACCCTCGATGGCCAAGGCATTAAAATGCTGCAAAATTCAGGCGTGACTGTCGCTATTATTACCGGACGCACCTCAACTATAGTTGAGCGCCGCGCGGCCAATTTAAGCATTGCGCATGTAGTGCAAGGCCGTGAAGACAAACGCGTTGCTTTGGATGAGTTATTAGCCCGCTTGCAACTTTCTTACGATCAGGTTGCCTATCTAGGCGATGATTTACCAGACTTAGCACCGATTCGTTGTGTAGCGCTGGGCATTGCAGTTGCTAATGCCAATACTTTTGTGCGTCAACACGCACAGGCCGTCACATCGCTGCGCGGTGGCGAAGGTGCAGCACGCGAATTGTGCGAGTTTATTATGGCTGCGCAAGGTACCCTTGCAGACGCGCAGAACGCTTACTTATAATTTTGGGTTGTATTTATGTCTGCAAACTTACGTCTGGCGCTGTTCTTTTTACCGATCGCATTACTGGTCGCCGCTTTAGGTTATTGGAATATCAACAGCCCCGCTGATAATGGCTCATCAGCTAGCCTGATTGATGATAACCGTATTGATTTTTTTGCACAAAATACCCAAACACTGCAGTTTACCGATGAAGGCAGCCTGCAATATGAACTCAATAGCCCGCGCATCGAACATACTCAGCACGATGATATTACGGTATTATTGCAACCTGTCTTATTACTGTTTCGTGGTACAGAACTCCCATGGCACATCAGTAGTACGCGCAGTGAAGTCAGCCCTGAAGGCAAAGAAGTTGAACTGATCGATAACGTTCGTATTGAGCGTACTGATGAAAAAGGACGCCCAACGATACTAACAACACAACGCCTGACCTATGTGCCCGAGACTGAATTTGCACACACTAAGCTGTCAGTAAAAATTGAAGCAGCCAACGGTATAACAACTGGTGTTGGCATGCGCACCTATTTAAATGAAAGTAAAATGCATTTACTTTCAAATGTGAGAGGCAACCATGACGTTCGCTAAAAACACCCTTGCAATAATTTTTGCCACCAGTATTGGCCTATTCAGCACACTGACGCATGCCCTGCCTTCTGACAGTGAGCAGCCTATTAATATTCAAGCTGACAGCGCTGAAATGGATGATAAGCGTGGTGTGGCTATTTATCAAGGCAGTGTGATCATTACTCAGGGCACGCTAAAAATCACCGGCGATACTGTAACTATCACATTAAATAGCGCAGGTGATATTGATGTATTTACCTCAGTCGGCAAGCCGGCTTACTACGAACAACTGCCTTCAGCCGATAAAAAAATTGTGCAAGCCTACGGCTTGACCATTCAGTACCTTGCAGGAACGGATAAAATTATAATTACTGACCAAGCCAAAGTGATTCAACAGGGCAACACTTTCAGCGGCGAGAAAATTATTTACGATACAAAAAAAGAAATTGTCACCGCGGGCCGTGGCAAGCAAGGCACTATTACTACACCGTCACCACGCATTAACATGGTGATTCAGCCTAAAAGCAAAGACAGTAAAACAGAGTCTAGCGCGCCATGAGCAGCACCTTAACCGCTAAAAACCTAGCCAAAAGCTATAAAGGCCGTACTGTTGTCCATGACGTCAGCGTTTCCATTAAAAGCGGCCAAGTGGTTGGCTTACTCGGCCCGAACGGTGCGGGCAAGACCACCTGCTTTTATATGATTGTCGGCTTAGTCAAAGCAGACAAAGGCACTGTATTTATTGACGATACCGATGTCAGCTTTCAGCCTATGCACGGTCGTGCACGCGCAGGTATTGGTTACTTACCGCAAGAAGCATCGATCTTTCGCAAGCTCAGCGTGGCTGATAATATTCTGGCAATTTTAGAGTTGCGCAAAGATTTAGATCGCGCTGGTCGCATGCAGGCACTGGATGATCTGTTGCAAGAGTTTCATATCACTCACCTGCGTGACAGCAAAGGTATGAGCCTGTCGGGCGGTGAACGCCGCCGTGTTGAAATTGCTCGAGCTTTGGCCACTGACCCTAAGTTTATTTTGCTCGACGAACCCTTTGCCGGAGTTGACCCCATTTCTGTTGGCGATATCAAACAGATTATCAACCACCTAAAAGACAAAGGTATCGGTGTACTGATCACCGACCATAACGTGCGTGAAACCCTCGATATCTGCGAAACAGCCTATATCGTCAGCGCAGGTAAGATTATTGCTGAAGGCTCACCCAGCAGCGTCCTAGAAAACCAATTGGTTAAAGACGTTTATCTCGGTCAAGAATTTCACCTTTGACCCTAAGACAAAGGCTGTTATACCTATAGACACAGCCTTTTTTCTGCGCCACAAAAAACTTTATTGTTATGCGCCGCTTGTCAAGTCTATGCAAACGCGAAAAATTCAGGCATAAATCTTGCTAAGAGCCATGTATTAGCGCACCGATAATATAGGAGTCATGCCTTTCCACTATGAAAGCCTCACTCGTTTTAAAGATGGGTCAGCAACTGACCATGACCCCGCAACTGCAACAAGCCATCCGCTTGCTGCAAATGTCGACCCTAGACTTGCAAGCAGAAATCCAAGAAGCCTTGGACAGCAATCCTATGCTTGAAGTTGAGGATGACAACAATCCCAGCAGCAGTGACAGCCAAAATACAGCGCAAGAACAATCGAGCCATACGCAAGCTGCTGAGCCTAGCGAGGCTGCAGAAAACACTTCGAGCCCAGCTGAAACTACGGACTGGACTGAACAGATTCCCAGCGAGCTGGAAATCGACACCTCTTGGGATGACATTTACCAGTCCAGCGCCAGCAATATCCCCAGTTCAAACTCTGAAGAGTGGGATTTTACCAGCACCACTTCTGCGGGTATTGATCTGCAAACGCATTTACTTTGGCAGTTGAACCTCGCCAAAATGAGCGACAGCGACCGCATGATTGCCACCGTTATTATCGATAGCATCGGTAACGACGGCTACTTGCAAGAAAGTCTCGAAGAAATTCAAGAGTCCTTCGATCCTATGCAACATATTGAAATGGACGAAGTGGAGATGGTGCTCAAGCGCGTGCAACAATTTGAGCCCACAGGTGTTGCTGCGCGCAACCTGAGCGAGTGTCTACTGCTGCAGCTCAATACACTGCCTAGCGACACTCAGTGGCTTGCACAGGCCAAGACCCTATGCAAAGAGCACCTCGAACTGCTCGGTAGTCGTGATTACAATCAACTGATGCGCCGTATGCGTATCAAAGAAGACGCTCTTAAAAATATCGTTGATCTTATTCAGACTCTTGATCCACGCCCAGGCTCAATTATTGAGAGCAAAGAGCCTGAATATATTGTGCCTGACGTCATTGTGCGCAAGGCCAATAACCGCTGGATCGTAGAACTTAACCCTGAGGTGGCGCCACGCCTCTGTGTGAATGCGCAATACGCAGGCTTTGTGCAGCGCGCCGACAACAGCGCCGATAACACTTTTATGCGCACCCAGTTACAAGAAGCACGTTGGTTTATTAAAAGCCTGCAAAGCCGCAATGAAACCTTACTCAAAGTTGCTACGCAAATTTTAGATTATCAGCGCGGCTTTTTTGATTACGGCCCCGAAGCTATGAAACCTTTAGTCTTGGCAGAAATTGCAGAAGCAGTTGGAATGCACGAGTCAACCATTTCACGCGTTACTACGCAAAAATATATGCATACGCCGCGCGGGATTTATGAGTTAAAGTATTTCTTCTCCAGCCACGTGAGTACTTCTCAAGGCGGCGAATGCTCATCCACAGCGATTCGGGCCATTATTGAAAAGCTGGTGGCAGCAGAAAATCCTAAAAAACCATTGAGTGATAGCAAAATCGCTGGTTTACTGGAAGAACAAGGAATTCAAGTGGCACGACGTACCATTGCCAAATACAGAGAATCCCTAGGTATAGCGTCTTCAACTGAACGAAAGCAGCTTTTATAGACGTTGGTCAGTAACACTTAATTTACGCAGGCGGTACAATCCTGCAAACACCGCACTAAGCAGTGAAACTAAGGAGAACGGTATGCAAATAACCATCACAGGTCATCAACTCGAAGTCACTGAAGCCCTACGTGAGTACATCAATAATAAATTTGCTAAGCTGGAGCGTCACTTTGATAAAATCACCAGCATCCGCGTAACATTGAGCGTTGAGAAAGTAAAACAAAAGATCGATGCAACTCTACTCATTGCAGGCGGTGATGTGAACGCTAACGCTGAGCATGACGATATGTACGCCGCGATTGACCTGCTGGTTGACAAGCTGGATCGTCAATTAATTAAACATAAAGAAAAACAACTGGATCGCCAAAAAGGCGTATTAGAACGTTAAGAACCATATGATTCGATTAGAACATATACTGACCCCGGAGCGTTCCCAAGTGAACGTACCGGGTGGCAGTAAAAAACGCGTACTTGAATACATTGCCCACTTAATTGCCTCTGACTTACCTGATATTGACGAAGACGTACTTTTTGAAAGCCTAGTGGCTCGCGAAAAGCTCGGCTCGACGGGCTTTGGCAATGGCATTGCTATACCTCATTGCCGCCTGATTGGCTGCACCACTCCGATCAGTGCTGTACTACACCTAGAAACAGCCGTGGATTTTGATGCCATTGATGGCGAGCCGGTTGATCTACTTTTTGTCTTGTTAGTGCCTGAACAAGCCACTGATGAGCACCTTGAATTACTACGACAAATTGCCAGCATTTTTGAGCAAGATGATGTTCGTGAACGTTTGCGTAACGCGCGTGATAATGCCGCTTTATATCAAACAGTGCTTGATGCGCAACTTTAGAGGTTTTTGCTATGCGTTTAGTGATCGTTAGTGGCCGCTCTGGCTCTGGTAAAAGTACAGCTTTAAATGTACTGGAAGATAACGACTTTTACTGCATTGATAACCTCCCAGCGACCTTGTTACCTGAACTGGCTGAGCGCACTTTACTCGCCACCGAGATGGCACATCGGCAAATCGCCGTATCCATCGACGCACGTAATGCACCCGATCAACTGGAGCGCTTCCCAGAAATCCTCGCAGAATTGCGTGCTCGTCATATTACCTGCGATGTACTCTATCTGGATGCTGGTGACGAAACCTTACTCAAGCGCTTTTCAGAAACTCGCAGACGCCACCCTCTCACCAGTGCTTCTCTTTCATTAGCTGAAGCGATTCACTACGAGAAAACTCTGCTGTCACCCATTATCGATTTGGCTGACTTAGTGATTGATACCTCGCGCTTAAATCTCTACCAACTGCGCGACACCATTAAGTTACGTCTACTGGACAAACCCGAAGCTGGCACAGCGTTCTTAATTGAATCCTTTGGCTTTAAACGCGGCGTACCAGTGGATGCCGATGTGATTTTTGATATTCGCTGCTTACCTAACCCTTACTGGCAACCTGAGTTGCGTGCTTATTCTGGGTTAGATCAACCTATTACTGAGTACCTCAGCGCGCAAGCTGATGTGGAAGAAATGTACAACGATATCCACAGCTATCTGGCTAAATGGCTACCACGCTTTGCCGCCAGTAATCGTGCGTATGTCACAGTTGCTATTGGCTGTACTGGCGGCCAACACCGCTCGGTATATATGGCGCAACGCTTAGGTGAAGCCTTAGGTAAAGAGTTGAGTAACGTGCAAATACGTCACCGCGATGTTGTACGTATTGACGAGAGCAAAGATGCCTAACTGCCAAGTCACCATTATTAACAAGCTGGGTTTACATGCGCGTGCCGCAGCAAAGTTTGTTTCTGTGGCCAACCAGTTTCCTTGCCAGATTCAGATTGGGCGTGACGCTAACACCCTCTGTAATGGTAAAAACATTATGTCGGTGATGATGTTAGCCGCAAGCAAAGGTACAGAACTCTATCTGCACACTGATGGCGAACAAGCGGAGCAAGCACTGGCTGCATTACAGCAGTTGATTGCTGCCCGCTTTGACGAAGACTGCTAACCCCTTAGAGTTCACGCCGCTAGCCAATATTCAGGCAATGCGGCCCATCCACCAGCGGATCATTAATCAAAGTACTAACGCGTCGCTCACGCAATTGCGGTTGTGGCTGCGCTAAGAGTGCCTGCAACTCTTCTTCAGTACTAGCAGGATTGAGCCATACGGCCTGTTGTTGCTCGTCTAGCAAGATCGGGCGACGCAAATTGGCTGCCTGTTGAGTCAGCATCGCCACACTGTAATAGTCTCGTCCAGGCACGCTATACACATCCCAAATTGCAGCGAAATACAATACGCTCTCGCCACTGCACAACCAAAATGGATGCTTGCGATGCAAACCACGCCACTCAAAAAAGCCATTAGCCGGCAACAAGCAACGCTGACTGCGCCAGGCTTTCTTAAACATCGGCTGAGTACTGATGGTTTCAGCTCGTGCATGGGCAACAGCGCGATTTAAATCAGTCATCCAATTCGAGGTTAAACCCCACAAGGCCAAAGTGGCATGCAGTTGCTCCTTTTTCTGCAGCAGCATCAACACTTGAGATTTTGGTGCCAAGTTCCAGTGCGCTCGCATCTGCTGTGGAAAACCTGGTAATTGCTGCCATTCTTGCGGCCATTTAAACAACCCATAGCGTCCTGACATCACAACCTCTCTGGCCTAGCATTTGAATTTAGCACTCTAAAACGCCGCGTTGGGCAATGTACTGCGTATCCGGTTCACCTTCAATAATCGGCGTAGCTTGCTGGTATGCAGCAATCAATTCGCACGCATGCTCAACATGCTCATCACCTACCATTAAGCCGAGTAAGCCTAAAGCAGGCAACTCTCCCATACCGCCAACCAAGTCAGCCCCCTGCAAAAAAACTTCAATACCTTCGCTGTTTAACATACTGATCAGCATCTGCGCTTCCATTAAATCAGCAGGTTCATGAATCCTTTGCACCTTTGATCTCCTCTGCAAGTTATCCATTAATGCAGGTATAATAGCCCAATTACTTAACCCTACAGCGCCTAACGCACTGAACAGCATCCGCATAAGAGAAGCACATGGATCAATTTGACAGCATTCGTCCCTACAATGACAGTGAAGTGGCGTCTGTATTGCAACGTTTACTGACCGATGCAGATTTCTTATCGATCATCACTCAATACCGCTTTCCAAAAGCTTCACGCTACCTCGGTTGGTTATTACGTCCTGTGATTGCCCGCAAACTGCGTAGCGAATTGGCCAGTATTAATAGCGTGGCGGCACTGCAAGAGCGCGTTGAACCTTACGTCGGCCGCAGTATTACTCAAGCTACAGATGGTATTAGCTTTTCTGGGATTGAACATGTGCAGGCTGATCAACCTCATCTGTACCTAGCCAATCATCGTGATATTGTGATGGACCCTGCGTTTATCAATTACGCTTTATTTCAGGCTGGGCATAAAACCCCGCGTATCGCGATTGGCGATAACTTATTACAGCGCCCTTTTGTGAGCGACCTGATGCGCATTAATAAAAGCTTCATAGTGCACCGCTCACTGACCAATCGCCGTGAAAAAATGGCGGCATTTCAGCTGTTATCAGCCTATATCAATCACTCAATTCTAAATGATCGCGAGTCGATTTGGATTGCTCAAGCTGAAGGTCGTGCTAAAGACGGTGATGACCGCACTGAAAGCGCGATCTTAAAAATGTTTCATTTATCACGTAAAACTGAAGATTTCCAAGCTGTTATCACCTCACTGAACCTAATGCCGGTTGCTATCAGCTACGAGTATGATCCCTGTGATATCGCCAAGGCGCGCGAGTTATATATTCGCGCCAGCACGGGTGAATACACCAAGCAAGTGGGTGAAGATGATGCCAGTATTGCGCTCGGCATTACCGGCTATAAAGGTCGCGTGCATGTGCATTTCTGTCCCAGCTTAAGCGATGGCTTTAGTGATGCTAAACAGTTAGCAGCTTTGGTGGACCAAGAAATCTGGCGTGATTACCGTTTATTCCCTGTGCATTATTTAGCATGGGCCATGTGGCAAGAGCGTGACACAGCACTGGCAGTACCTGCTATTACTGAAGTTTTTGACCAGCAAGATATCTTAACCGCGCAACAAGAATGGCAACGCCGCCTTAGTGCGTGCCCTGCTGAGCACCGCCCGTACCTGATTATGCAATATGCCATGCCGCTGGAAAACCAATACCGCAGCATGACGCCAAACGCCTAAATTTCGCAGACAACTGCATTCGCTCTTGAGGTTTTTATGCCCTGGTTACAAGTCCGTTTAGCCATTCAACCCGAACAAGCTGAACACTGGGAAGATACTTTGCTGGAACTGGGTGCTGTTTCAGTCACCTTTATGGATGGTGAAGACCAGCCCATTTATGAGCCTGATTTAGGCACGACACCACTGTGGTCTCATACGCATTTATTAGCGCTATTTGAAGACAATGTCGATGCACAAGCGCTTGCACAACATATCAAATTACTCGGTGGTGAGAACACGCCTGAGTTAGATATTGAGCGTATTGAAGACCAAGACTGGGAGCGCAGTTGGATGGACAATTTCCACCCGATGCGTTTTGGTCAGCGCTTATGGATTGTGCCTAGCTGGCATGCAGCACCCGAGCCTGAAGCAGTCAACTTGCTACTTGATCCAGGCTTAGCCTTTGGTACTGGCACACACCCCACCACGGCGCTGTGCCTAGAGTGGCTCGACGGTCAGCCCTTAGATGATTGCAACGTACTGGATTTTGGTTGTGGCTCAGGCATTTTAGCTATTGCAGCAAAATTACTCGGTGCCAAGCAGCTGACCTGCACTGATATTGATGTGCAAGCTTTAGAAGCCACGCGCGACAATGCTAATCGCAATGCGATTGCCGCAGAAGATATGCTGGTGTATTTGCCTGAAGATATGCCCCACCAGCAATTTGATGTGGTGTTAGCGAATATTTTAGCCGGTCCACTGGTGTCATTAGCACCGCAACTGATTGCGTATACACGCAGCGGTGGTCGTCTAGCGCTATCGGGTATTTTAGCTGAGCAAGCACAAGAAGTGCGTGATGCTTATAGCGATGCTTTTGTGCTGGAGCCAACCGCCGAAAAAGATGGCTGGGTCTGCATCTCAGGTGTACGTCGCTAGTTGCTCGTGTTGCACATCCATGCAGTTCAGTGCGTTCAATACGCCAAACTGCATGGCATTTATGCTTTATTTTAATTCGATGTAATTATGACTGACGCCTTTATTACTCAATGCCCACATTGCCAATCCAGTTTTCGCATTAAACGCAGTCAACTGGATGCTACGCAAGAAACAGTGCGCTGTGGTGCGTGCTTGCAAGAGTACAATGCCGCCAGTCAATTCAATAACAGCACCATCAAACAAATCACCGCTGCGTCACCAGCAGATCACTTCTCTTACTTTAGCGATGAGCCGATTCGTCTAGACTGGCAGCCCAAGCAGAAAAAACCTTGGCAGCCTTGGCATATGTGGAGCCTACTCAATGTCGTGGCTGTGCTACTTTTACTGAGCCAGTACACTTATCACAACTTTACAGAGCTCGCGCGTCAAGACAGCACTCGTCCATTGCTGGCTGCAATATGCCCGCTGTTTGGCTGTGAGTTACCTGCAAAAGTCGATATAGAGCAAATTAAAAGCAGTAACTTAGTCATCCGCAGCCACCCTGAGTTTAAAGGGGCATTACAAGTGGATGCTATTATTTATAACCGTGCGCCTTTTAGCCAACCCTTCCCTCTATTGGAGCTGACTTTTTCTGACGCCCAAGGCGAGCTACTGATGAGCCGCAAATTTAAAGCCGAGGAATATCTCAGTGGCGAACTGGCTGGACAAAACAATATGCCGCAACAAGTGCCCATTCATATTGCGTTAGAAATTCTTGAGCCCAGCAGCGAAATCATCAACTACAGCCTGAAGTTTGTTTCTCCAGACTGATCGCTGCACAGCGGTACCTCAGCTCCTTTAGCACCGCTGTGATCTGATCTACGCTTAGCTACCTGCGACTTTCATTCGCTCAATTAGTACCGAACCGGTACACACACTGCCACGGCGATCTAAGTCATTACCGATCGCGACAATCTGCTTAAACATATCGCGCATATTGCCAGCAATAGTCACTTCATCCACCGGGAACTGAATCTCACCGTTCTCCACCCAGTAGCCGCCCGCACCGCGCGAATAGTCACCAGTGACCATATTCAGGCCTTGGCCCATTAATTCAGTCACTAACAAGCCTCGGCCCATTTTCTTTAACAGTGCTGCTTGATCATCATTGCCATGGGTCACAAAAACGTTGCGCGCACCACCGGCGTTGGCGGTACTGGGCATGCCCAGCTTGCGTCCCGAATAAGTGCTGAGCATATAGCTGGTCAATACACCATTTTCGATAAAGGATTTAGCGCGTGTGGCCAAACCATCACCATCAAAGGCACTACTGGACAAGCCACTTTTGAGCAATGGACGCTCGTCTAAAGTCAACCACTCAGGGAATAAGGTCTGGCCTAAAGCACCGACCAAAAAAGATGAGTTACGGTACTGATTACCACCGGCAATGGCACCGAGCAAGCTGCCAAATAAACCGCCAGCCAACTCAGGCGCAAACAATACCGGCACATCACAGGTGGGTACTGAACGCGCACCCAAGCGACTCACAGTACGCTCTGCAGCAATACGCCCAATGGTTGCAGCAGCAGTGAGCTGATCGGCGCGACGGCCGTAGTCATACCAGTAGTCACGCTGCATTTGGCCATCGGCCTCAGCAATCATCACACAACCAATACTGTGGCGCGAACCCGCATGCCCAGCAATCAAGCCATGACTGTTGCCATACACCGTACAACCGACATCGCTATTAACGCTGGTGCCATCGGCATTACTGATGCGCGAATCTGTCGCAAAGGCCGCAGCTTCACATTCCAGCGCCAACTCAATCGCCTCAGCGGGAGAGATATCCCAAGCGTGATATAAATCAAGCTCAGGAAACTCAGTCGCCATCAGCTCTTTATCGGCCAAACCGGCAAACTCATCGGGGGATGCATGTTTGGCAATGGCGAGCGCCGCAGCCACAGTATCTTGAATGGCTTGATCACCGGTGACAGTGGTGCTGGCTGAGCCTTTTTGCTGACCGCTATACACCGTAATGGAGAAACCTTGGTCGCGATTAAACTCCACCGTTTCCACTTCACCTTGGCGCACGCTGGTTTCTAAACCTTGCTGCACTGAGACCGCGACTTCACAAGCACTGGCGCCCTGCTGTTTGGCTGCCGCTAGAATTTTTTCAACTTGAGCTTTAAGCTCGGGTAACGATTGTGGACCGACACTTGCACTTACACTCATAATAACTCCAAAGCATTTTCGCAAGACCCTAGTAAAGTATCGGTCTTGCTCTGTTATCATGGCGCCCTAATTAAATGGAACACCGTTATGTCTGATTATCTCGACGACTCGCTGGACGAAGAAGAAAAAAGCAAATCACAAGTCAAACGTGAAATGCTGGCTCTGCAACAGCTAGGCTTACGTCTATCTGAGCTCAAGCCTGAACTGCTTAATAAAATGCCACTCAGTGATGAGTTACGCAGAGCACTGGAAGAAACCTGTAGACACACCGCACACATTGCCCGTAAACGTCACTCACAATTTCTTGGCAAACTGCTGCGCAATCACGATATTGACGCCATTATGCAGCCGATGAACTTGGCCGACACGCAAACTCGCGAATACAACAACCGCTTCCATGCTTTGGAGCGCTGGCGTAATCGCCTGATTGAAGAAGGCGATACCGCGCTACAAAGCTTTGTCGAGGCTTACCCAGATACTGATATTCAGCATCTGCGCAGCTTAATCCGTCACGCACAACATGAGCTGGCTCGTAATAAGGCCCCGACTGCCTCACGTCGCATTTTTAAGTATCTGCGTGATTTAGACGAAGTGCGCTTAGGTTTAAAATAAGCCTATGCCAGCCCCTGCATACCTTGATTAAACAGCGTATGCAGGGCGTTGTATCTTAGCTACCGGTACCACCTACAGTAATACCATCAATTTTCAAGGTCGGCTGACCGACACCCACTGGCACACCTTGACCGGCTTTACCGCACACGCCAACACCTGGGTCTAACTCAAGGTCATTACCGACCATCGAGACTTGGCGCATGGCTTCTGGGCCATTACCAATCAAAGTCGCCCCCTTAACAGGCGCAGTAATTTTACCGTCTTCAATTAGGTAGGCTTCACTGGTGGAGAAGACAAACTTACCACTGGTGATATCCACCTGCCCGCCACCTAAGTTAGCGCAGTAAATACCGCGCTTAACTGAACGAATAATCTCTTCTGGCTCACTTTCACCAGCCAACATATAGGTATTGGTCATACGCGGCATCGGCACATGCGCATACGACTCACGACGGCCGTTACCTGTGGGCGCGACACCCATCAGACGCGCGTTCATGGTGTCTTGCATATAACCGCGCAGCACACCGTTTTCAATCAAGGTGGTGCACTGCGTGGCAATACCCTCATCGTCCATACTCAGCGAGCCACGACGACCAACCAAGGTGCCGTCATCAACAATGGTGCACAGTGAAGAAGCAACTTGCTGGCCAACTTTACCGCTGTACGCTGAACTGCCTTTACGGTTGAAGTCACCTTCCAAGCCATGCCCAACGGCTTCGTGCAGCAATACGCCACTCCAACCGGAACCCAACACCACCGGTAAAGTACCCGCCGGTGCCGCAATGGCTTCGAGATTGACCTGCGCTTGGCGTACCGCTTCGCGAGCATATTCCATGGCGCGGTCTTGCTCTAAGAAGTAGCGATAATCCGTACGACCACCACCACCAGCACTGCCGCGCTCACGGCGACCGTTGCTTTCAATAATCACACTGACGTTAAAACGCACCAATGGGCGCACATCTGCAGCTAAACGACCGTCTAAAGTAGCGACTAAAATCTGCTCCCAAGAACCGGTCAAGCTGACCGTGACTTGGCACACCCGTGGGTCAAGCGCGCGAGTGGCGGCATCAATCTTTTTCAGCAGCGCAACTTTGTCTTCACGGCTGATCACTTCCAGCGGATTATTGGCTGGATACAGTGGCATTTGCGTTGCGGCTTGAATCGCTACCGGCTGCACTTTTTGTCCAGACTGAGCAATGCTGCGCGAGGCCTGCGCGGCTTGTAACAAAGCCGGTAAAGTCAGGGCATTACTGTAGGAGAAACCGGTTTTCTCACCGGCTAAAGCACGCACACCCACGCCTTGGTCGAGACTAAAACTGCCTTCTTTAACGATGCCTTCTTCCAGCACCCAAGCTTCAGAAATACGGTTTTGAAAATACAAATCAGCAGCATCAATACCCGGCCCAGCCAGTTCGCTGAATACACCCGACAGTTGTTCTACATCAAGACCCGTCGGTGCCAACAAAACAGCACTGACGTCGGCTAACAAATCACTCATTGTGTGTCCTCTGTGTCTGCCGACGCTCTAACTGCGCGACAGTAAATCGTTTATGTTGCCAAACTAGCATACGCTGACGAATAGCAAGCTGCTCGGCCTGCGCGTCAGCATGGCTGATACAGTCTGCACCTGCAGGTCATTCAGCGCGTACTCAGCACCAAGCAGCACATAAAACCCACTCAGCGTTTGGGTCTATTTTTTTATTCTACTACGCCATGCCAGCAGCACAACTCTTATACAGCTTATGCCATACTCATGCGTTTATCGTTATCTTGTGTGGCTATGTCTCTTAATATCAATCAACTGCAATGTGCACAGTGGCGCCAAGCCATACAGCTGGGCGATTTTCAGCGTGGCAAAGCTTACGCTGAGCGCGGTCGCAGTACGGTACTGCACCTAAACGATGCGACCATCACCGCGCAATGCAAAGGCTCGGCTGGACAAACTTATTTACAAACCATCACCTTGCTGGCCAAAGATGGCTATTACGATATTAATGGCCGCTGCTCCTGCTATGTGGGCTACAACTGCAAACATGTGGTGGCAGCACTACTGACCCTCGAGCAGATGCAAGCACAAGGCCAGGCACCGATTAGTTTACTCAGTAATCAGGCCGCAGCCAGTACTCAAGAATCGGCACAAAAAGTCACCATCAATGACGCTCCTATTGTGCAACCCACGCCGCAACTGACTCTCGGCAGTGTCGCCATTGAGCGTTATGACGTACGCAGCAAACGTATGCTCAGCAGCATGCAACACCGAGCAGCGCTGGCTTTTAATTATCACGGCCATCTCTGTGTGGGGAAGCCCAGCGCTGAATTTATCGCGCACACCGCGCCTTATCAGCGCTTGCGCATTGTGCGTGATTTAGCGTTTGAACAGGCTTGCCGCCAGCAGCTACAAGAGTTGGGTTTTAAAATGGGTCTGCGCCGCAGTGACGCGGTACCTGAAACCGCAGGCGATGCTTACGAGTTACCCAGCGATGGCGCATGGCTGAAATTTATGCAGCAACCTGTGCAGCAGTTACGTGAAGAACAGTGGCACATCAGGATGTTGCCGCAGTTTCAATTTAACTTACTGCAGATTGATAACTGGCATGCCACGCTAGAAGAATCCCCGACGCTGGATTGGTTTTCGTTAGAATTAGGCATTGAAGTGGCCGGCCAATCCATCAGTCTACTGCCGATTTTATTACAGCTGATTCGCCAGTCACCCAAATTGCTGGACGCCAAATATCTGGCCCAACGCGATGATAACGAAGCACTCTTGGTGCATATCAACAGCTTAGGCAAACGCGTGGCGCTGCCTTATGCACGTATTCGTCCGGTACTCACCACACTCAGCGAGTTGTATATCCGTGAGGCCCTGACTGACGATACGACGCTGCGCTTACCGCGCCAAGAAGCTGCACGTATCGCACAGATGCAAGCACAAGGTATTGAGTGGCACGGTGGCGAAGCGATTCAAGCCTTAGCTCAACGTCTAGCTGAGCCACTGCACAGTGCGTGCCCGGCTCCTGAGGGGCTGCAGGCCAGCTTGCGCGATTATCAGCGTGATGGTTTAACCTGGCTGCAAAACCTGATGCAGTCCGGCATGAGTGGGATTTTGGCCGATGATATGGGCCTAGGTAAAACCCTACAAACTTTGGCGCATATTCTTAGCGAAAAAAACGCGCAGCGCTTGCAGCAACCGGCCTTGGTTGTAGTGCCCACCAGCCTATTAGCCAACTGGCAAGACGAAACGGCACGCTTTACGCCGCAATTACAGCTGCTGTGCTTGCACGGCCCGCAACGTCACACATTATTTGCGCAGATACCACAGGCTGATATTGTCCTGACCACCTATGCCCTGCTCTCACGTGATGACCAGCACTTATTGGCGCAAGAATGGCATCTGGTGATTCTCGATGAAGCACAAACCATTAAAAATCCACGCAGCAAAGCCGCTGTCTGCGCCAACCAATTACGCGCGCAACAGCGCCTGTGCTTAACCGGTACACCAGTGGAAAATAACCTGGGTGAATTGTGGTCACTGTTTAATTTTTTAATGCCCGGCTGGCTCGGTGACAACAAAAGTTTCACCCGCCAATACCGCACACCGATTGAGAAAAACGCCGATGAGCAACGCTTGGCCCATCTACAAGGCCGCCTTAAACCCTTTATTTTACGACGCAGCAAGCAAGAAGTGGCCAGCGAACTGCCCAGCAAAACCGAAGTCACCCACTATATTGATTTAACCAGTGCACAGCGTGATCGTTACGAAACCTTACGTTTGGCTATGGATAAAAAAGTGCGTGACGAAATTCAGCGTGTCGGTATTGCCCGCAGTCATATTGCTGTTTTAGAAGCGTTACTACGATTGCGCCAAGTCTGTGGTGATTTACGTTTACTCAGCGCTGCGGATGCCGAAAAATACAGTAGCCAAGATTCCGCCAAGATGCTGCATTTACTGGAGATGCTGCGCAGCTTTACTGCAGCTGGACGACGTATTTTAGTCTTCTCCCAATTCACCAGTATGCTGGGCCTGATTGCTCAAGAGTTAACCGCAGCTGAAATTGATTTTGTGCAGCTGACTGGACAAACCACTGACCGCCGCACGCCTGTTGCGCGCTTTCAAGCTGAACAGGTGTCTGTATTTTTAATCAGCCTTAAAGCCGGCGGTGTGGGCTTAAATCTCACGGCTGCCGATACGGTGATTCATGTGGACCCTTGGTGGAATCCTGCCACCGAAGCGCAGGCCAGCGACCGCGCCTATCGTATCGGGCAAACTAAACCTGTGACTGTGTATAAGCTGATTGCGCGCGGCAGCGTGGAGGAGAAAATTCAACATTTGCAGCAACATAAAGCCGCTCTCGCCAACAGTATTTTAGCAGGAGGCTCCAGCGCCAGCGCTGCTTTGGATGATGCCAGCATTGATGCATTACTGGCACCTTTGAACAGTTAAAAACACCGCAAATATATTCACTGCCTACAGGCTTTGTTATGCTCAACGCTTGATTTTAGGAGTGATACCCGTGAAACAAAACAGAGCTGACCAATTACGTATGCGTCTGCACAATTCAGCTGAGTCAGTTGGCAATTTGCTGGTTGAAGTGTTCCATTATTTAGCACTCTTTGCCATTGGCGGCATGACCGCCTAGGCAGGCACCATGGAAGCTCTAGAGATGCTTGCTAAGAGCTCGGCATCCATTGATGACATCTTGCTGCTATTTATCTATTTAGAACTGGGCGCCATGGTGGGAATTTACTTTAAGACCAACCACATGCCAGTGCGCTTTTTAATCTATGTGGCGATCACTGCCTTAACCCGACTGATGATTGCCGATATTTCACACCACAACGCCCCAAATATGGGTGTGGTGTATATTTCTGGAGCGATTTTATTGTTGGCCATGGCTGTATTGATTGTGCGCTACGCCTCAGCGCGTTTTCCTGCGGTACAACAAAACAGCAAAAGCAACCGTGTCAGTGACGAAAGCCATGAGGGTACTGAGTCTTAATATGCGTCAGCGCTGCTGTTATATAACAGCAGCGCTTAATGTTTACTTACTCGGTACTGGCATAGGGAAAGACATCACATTACCCACCGCCGCTTCACTGATGGTAGCAACGCCTAAGCGCTCAACTTCATCAATACGCACAATGGACTGCATGGGTATATAGCTGCGAATCACTCCGTCAAACTGTGCTTTAAGCTTCTCTTCGCTCGGGTCCACCACCACCTGGGTGCGCTCACCAAAGATAAACTCTTCTATCTCTAAAAAGCCCCATAGGTCACTTTGATAAATGGACTTGGCATACATTTCAAAGACTTGACCTTGATTCAAAAAAATCACTTTAAAAATTGGATTTTCGCTTTTACTCATAACCGCATAAAACTCATAATCGAACGGATGCGCAGCTTAACATACTCACTGTATTGAGTTGCTTTATCAGGTTGCGCGGGCGCTTATCGGCAATATTTTTCACAGATTCTTATGGCGCAATCGCGCTAAACAGGAAACTCTTTCATTTAGAGCTTGACTTGCGAATGAGAATCGATATTATTAACTCAACTGATCGCAAGGTCAGTGATAACTCAGAAACCAACAGGTCGGTTTTCAAGTTATCTCCTCATCAGGCTAAACACGGTTTTGACCCGCACTTATGCGGGTCTTTTTTTGTCTATTATAACCCCCTCCCAAACACAAAAAAGCCAGGCAACACGCCTGGCTTTGATTAGCACTCAAGTTGCGTTGAGCTGCAACGCAATAAACTGAGCTTAACGCACACCTGCTTGACGCAATGCTGCAGGGGTAAATTCACTGGAAGAAGCAACAGTACCAAACTCATACGACTGCTTCTCTTCGTTCTTCATACCCAGAGCAAGGTAGCGACCTGATTGCAGGTCATACAATGCCTCTAACGAGTACCAAGGCACTTGCTTATTAAAGTAGTGCAAGGAATGCGCTTCAGCCACACGCCATAAGTTGCCGCGACCGTCGTAATGGTCGATGGCTGCTGCTTGCCAGGTATCTTCATCAATGAAGAAATCACGCTTAGCATAAATATGGCGCTCGCCTGCTTTAAGCGTTGCAGTCACATGCCAAACCCGGTGCAACTCATAACGGGTTAAGTCTTGGTTAATGTGTCCAGCCTTAATGATGTCAGCATATTTAAGCTTAGGTGAGTCCAACTCGTAGTTGTTGTACGAAATATAGACTTCTTTTTTACCATTGAGCTTCCACTCGTAGCGGTCTGGGGCACCGTTGTACATATCAAGGTTGTCGGAGGTACGTAAACCATCTGCTGCTGTGCCTGGACCGTCATAGGATACCTGTGGCGCACGACGTACACGACGCTGACCCGCGTTATATAACCACGCCATACGCGGCTCTTTAATCTGGTCGAGTGTTTCGTGAACCAACAAAACGTTGCCAGCTAAGCGCGATGGTGCTGTTACTTTTTGCTTAAAGTAAAACAACACGTTACTGGGCTTACTGGCATCGTAATCTTTGAGTTTATTAGGGAACACAAACTCATCGTCAAAATACACCAAGGAGTACGAGCCATTAGTTTGTGGTGTAGCTTGCGTCACGTAACGCTTAACGCTACCACCACGGTAGCGAGTGATATGGTTCCAGACCACTTCCAAACCGTTTTTCGGAATTGGGAAAGCGTTGGCCACACCAAACTTCTCAAGACCATTACCGCCTTGCACCATATTGGTATTCAACGCATTGGCCTTGGTCGCCTCTATCACTTCACTGGGCATAGTTGCCGAGCGATGCGTAGTGTAAACCGGCATACGATAAGTATCAGGGTAGCGCTTAAACATCGCTAACTGACCGGGTGTGAGGTTGTCTTTGTACTGATCAGCGTTTTGCGCAGTAATAGTAAACAGCGGTTTCTCGCCAGCAAATGGGTTGCTTAAAAAACCACGGCTATCAACCGCTGCTGCATCTTTAGCTAAACCACCGGTCCAAGCGGGAATGGTACCTGCAGCATTACCTGCTTTTTCAGCACCAAAAGGTGTTAACGATGTACCTAATTTTGCAGCTTCATCTGCAGAAACAGCCGCCATCACACTGCTAGCGAACAGCGATAATAAAAACGCTGTACCTGTTTGAATCAAAGTTTTATTTGTTTTCATAGATTCAGTCTTCCTAAAGGGTAAAAAATGGGAGACGCACAACCTGCAATGCCGAACCTAGTCAGCACTGCAGGTTGTGATTAGAAGTTCATACCAAAATTAACTGAGACAAAGTCACGATCTTTAAGGGTGTTGTAACGACCATCAAAGAAATTGGTGTATGAAATACCAGCGGTGTAGGTGTTTTGATAGTCGGCATCAAGACCAAAGCTGACTGCTTTAGAACCTTCATTAAACTGACCATTGGGACCGTAACCGTCGACATCATGCGAGAACGCCATGTTCGGGTGCAAGTTAATGCCAGCAATAGCGTTGTTGTAATCTAAGATACCGCGCGCACGGTAGCCCCATGAGTTTTTGGTGACGAAACCGTGCCAGCCGTTTACTGCTGCTGAAGTTGGGCTATCCGGAATAATACTGGTCGGCGACCCGTAAACAGCATCGCGACCATAACGAACTTTGCCTAAGCCACCCACGCGTGTCCAGCCCACCTCACCCACTACAGTG
>RRZU012495230.1_pt1 | contig 24833 bp, 21 predicted proteins | sample 2165561 | NCBI WGS metagenome assembly RRZU01 (sample SAMN10456909, study PRJNA506462) | wastewater metagenome | isolation source: wastewater sludge | place: USA: Moscow, Idaho | reverse complement strand
CACCCGACTCGGACGTAGCTGCCCTCCCGGCACCCGACTCGGACGTAGCTGCCCTCCCGGCACCCGACTCGGAGGTAGCTGGTCACCCGGCTACTAGCGGACGTCCGCCAAAGGACTCAGGCGGCGCTCACGATCTGCTGGGTCACCTCACCGATGCCGCGCCGGATGGCCCGCTCGGCGACCACGATCTGAGCCCGCGCCTCGGCCGTGGTGCGTGAGGCTGCGGCCGCGCCGACGGCGGTGAGAGCGTCGCGGATCCAGCCGTGCGGACGAGAGGACAGGTCGTTCACCAGATTGAGCAGAAACGGCAGCCGCTGCCCATGGAGGACCCGCGCCATCGGGCTGGACGAGCGCGCTGACGCCAGGCAGCCCAACGCCTCGGCGAGGGCAGCGGCGGGCTGGTCGATCCGATCGTGACAGGTAATCAGCACGAAGGCGTGGCCCAGTTCGGTGGGGAGCGCGCTGACGAGCCCCTGCTCGTCGGCATGAAGCGCCCCCGTGGCGCTCTCTAGCAGCTCTCTGCGATATTGGTAGTTCATACCAAAAAGTCTAGTGGACGTTCCGTGGCAAGCACGACCGCGAAACCCAATGTTCACCTGATCACCCCGCCGCGTTGGTCCGACCCTGTCCACCCCCTGCCCCGACGTCGCCTCCCCACGCTCGGGCCCTGACCTCACTGCGTCCATCACACCTTGCGGGAGCGCAGATCGATGCGCGACACCATGGTCGAACGTCGAGACCCCTGGTCGCACGAGTCTCGACACGCGCGACCGTCCGATCGCGGATTGCTCAGCCCGGATCCACCGATCTGCGCCCACTGCAACCGGCCCACGCAACGCCCCCCCAACTATCTCCGGCCCGCGTAGCTTCGCGGGCCAGTGATGGTTAGGGGGGCGCATGGCGCGCCCTGGCGTCGCCGGCTACGCGGGGCAGGCACCCGGCATGCCCACGCGCGGACGTCGAGACCCCTGGTCGCCCGGCTCTCGACACGCGCGACCGTCCGGTCGCGGATAGCTCAGTTCCTGCTTACCCTCCGCAAATACTCTCAGCCACTTGATCGTCAAATGGTTTAACTATGTCGGCTATGCTCTGGTCCGTGACTTCATCCGATCGAGCCCAGCTGCTGCGCACCCTCGCCGAACTCGTCCGCGGTGTCGGCTGGGCGTCGGAGCGGGTCGGGCACAGCTTCGCGTCCAGCCAGGGGTTGCACCCGACTGACTTCCGCGCGCTCACCGCGATCTATGCCGCCGACCTGGGCGGCGCACCACTGACGGTGCGCGAACTGGCGCAGCGGCTCGACCTGACCCCCGCAGCCATCACCTATGCCGTCGACCGGCTGACCGCCGCCGGGCACGTCTGGCGCGAACGCGGCACCCACGACCGGCGCACGGTGGTGCTGCGCTTCGGTGAGCACGGTCACCAGGTGGCCCGCGACTTCTTCACCCCGCTCGGCGACCTGCACACCCAGGCGCTGGAGGACTTCTCCGACACCGACCTGGCCGCCTGCGTCCGGGTGCTGGGCGTGGTGAATCAGGCACTGGCGCGGTTCGACAGCGACCTGCGCAACCCCGACCCGTCCACCCAGCCAACGTCCACGTCCGGCGCCGAAGGGGCGCAGTCGAGCGACACCGCGCAGACGAGCGACACCGCGCAGACGAGCGACACCGCGCAGCCGAGCGAGACCGAGGAGCAGCGATGAGCGCCCGGCGTTCCAGGTGGGCCTTCGCGATGGGGCTCTACCTGCTCGGCATCTTCATGGGGGCGATCGACACCGGCATCGTCACGCCGGCCCGCACCATCATTCAGAACGACCTCGGCGTCGACGACCAGCTCGGCATCTGGATGATCACCATCTACACCCTGTCGTACGCGGCGGCGATCCCGGTGATGGGCAAGCTGGCCGACCGGCTGGGCCGCAAGCCGGTCTACCTGACCGCCATCGCCCTGTTCGGCATCGGCTCGCTGCTGTGCGGCCTGTCGCAGGACGTGGGCAGCTTCGGCATGCTGATCGCCGCGCGCTCACTGCAGGCCATCGGCGGCGGGGGCATTCTGCCGATCGCGACCGCCGAGATCGGCACCGAGGTGCCGGAAGAACGCCGTGGCTTGGCGCTCGGCCTGGTGGGAGCCGTGTTCGGTATCGCGAACCTGCTGGGAGCGTCCGCCGGTAGCCTGATTCTCGACATCGCCGGTCAGCACAACTGGCAATGGATCTTCTACATCAACGTGCCGATCGCCGCGATGATCGTGATCGCCGGGTGGGTGGTGCTGCCCAACCACCGCGAGAGCCGCGTGGCGAAGCTCGACCTGGTCGGCATCGCGATCCTGGTCGCAATGATCATGAGCCTGCTGTACGGGCTGACCAACATCGACTTCTTCGACCTGTCGGCCAGCGTCACCTCGCTGGAGGTATACCCGTTCCTGATCGCCTTCGTAGTGCTGTTGCCGGTGTTCGTGCTGGCCGAGCGGCGAGCGGAAGACCCGGTGTTGAACCTGGACTACTTCACCAACCGTCCGATCGCGCTGACCCTGGCGGCTTCGTTTCTGTCGGGCTTCATTTTGATGGGCGTGGTGTTCGTGCCGCAGCTCGCCGAGAACGCGCTCGAGTTGCCCAGCGGCAGCGGCGGCTACCTGGTGATTCTGCTGGGGTTGGCCTCGGGCGTGGGTGCCCCCTTGTCCGGACGGTTGACGGACGCCTTCGGCCCGAAGCTCGTGTTGGCGATCGGAGGCGGCGTGTCTGCGTTGGCCGCGGTCAGCGTGGTCACCTGGCTGATCCCGCACCCCGGCTACCCGAGCGTGATCGTGAGCCTGGTGCTGATCGGCCTTGGCCTGGGGTTCGTGATCGGCTCACCGCTCAACTACCTGATGTTGCGGCTGACGGATCCCGCGCAGTCGAACTCGGCACTGGGCACCCTGTCACTGGTGCGATCCATCGGCACCACGCTCGCGCCGGTGATCATGGTCGGCTTTCTCGCTCACGCCGGCGGCCTGGTGCAGGACCGGCTGACCGCCGACCTACCAACAACGATCAAGGCGCCCGAACTACCGTATGCGGCCTCGCTGCAGAAGAAGTTCGCAGCCTGGAAGGCGGACGACCGGTTCTCCGACGCCCTGAAGGGCGTGGAGTTTCCCGACCTGAGCAGCAAGACCACGATCGAGGTGAACACCGACGGCGGCGGCGAACTGCCCGACGAGCTGGTCACCCTGCTGCAGGACGCCGACGTGACCACGATCGTCAGCGACACCAAGACCATCGCGAAGTACATGTTCGCCCAGCAGACACCGGCTGTGATCGCCGACATCACCAAGGGCGTCGAGACCGGCATCGATCAGCTGGGTACCGTGCACGACAAGCTGGGCACCACCGCCACCACGATGACCAAGAACATCGCGAAGATGACCACCGCCTTGGCGAAGATGCGCACCGGGCTGGCCAAACTCGATGCCACGGTCGACTCGATGAGCACCGCGATCGACAAGCAGGGCACGGCCATCGCCGGCATGACCAAGGGCATCAACGGCATGACCAAGGGCATCGACGGCATGAACACGGCCCGGGCCAAGCAGGCCAAGGCAATAGCCGGAATGACCACGGCCATCAACGGTATGACCAAGGGCATCGACGGCATGGACAAGGCCCTCGCAAAGCAGGCCAAGGCCATAGCCGGCATGACCACCGGCATCGATGGCCTGACCAGCGCGATCGACGGTTTGACCAAGGCCATCGACGGCCTCGATGCGGCCATTGCAGCGGCGAAGTCCACGCTCGCCCAGCAGCAGGCCGAACTCGAGGCGCTCGAAGCCAAGCACGACCCCGCGCTTCAGGACCAGATCGACGACCTGCTGCAGTCGATCGCCGGGTTGCAGCACAAGCTGGACGGGTTGCAGGCGCAGCGCGCGCCGCTGGCGGACAAGCGCGCAGGCCTGGTCGAACAGCGCTCCACGCTGACCGGCCAACGTGCGGCGCTGACGAAGGCGATGGCCAAGGTCACCGCCCAACGCGACGCGCTGGCCGCGCAGCGCACGAAGCTGACCTCGCAACGCAGCCGGCTCACGGCGGTCCGGGCCGAGATCACCGCCCAACGCGACAAGCTGATCGTCCAGCGAACCAAGCTGACCGCCCAGCGCAGCGAACTCTCGTCCGCCCGCGCCAAGCTGATCACTGCCCGCGACAAGGTGCTGGCCGCGCAGGTGAAGCTGGCGGCGTCGCGCTCCGACCTGGCGAAGGGACGCACCGAGCTGATCAAGGCGCGCGCCGAGATCGACGACGCCCGCTCGCAGGTGACCGAGACGACCCGTGAGCTGAAGGTGCTCGACGCAGCCGTACCGGGCGCGTTCGACCAGGCGCTCACCGACTACCTGGCCGAGATCGACCAGCTCGGGCCACAGCTGAAGCAGACCTTTCAGAGCACCCTGAACGAAGGCTTCCGCGACCTGTACCTGTTGTACGGCGCAGCGTGCCTGCTGTTGCTGGGCCTGTTGCCCCTGATCAAACTGCCCTCCACTGCCCCCGTGGTGGACGGGGCCGCGACGCCGTCGGCCTGACGCCCACCCTGCGAGCGGCGCCGCGGTGACGGCGCACTTGGTCGTCTTGTCTCTCGACTGAGGGCAATGAAGCGAGGCGCCTGCTCGGGCGCCGCGAAATGGTGAGCCACGTCGGCGGCGCGTCACTAAGGTGGGTGCATGGTTGCTGACCCGAACTGGCTGAATGAGCATCTGGGACCACTCGAAGTGGTCGCCATCGTGCTGCCCGAAAGTCCCGTCGACAAGGCATGGGGCACCCTGCTTGCCGCGGTCGACGCGCATCTGTTGCGGGTGCTCGACCTCGAACTCGTCCAGGTGGGCGAATCCAGCGTCGAGGTGCTGCAGAACGAGGCCCTGACCGCCCTGCTGCCCCCCGACCTGCTCGGCGCCGGCAGCGGACTGCTCGGTGTCGACGACCTGCAGGTGTTCGCCGACGAGCTCGAACCCGGCACGCTGGCCGCCATTCTGGTGGTGGAGCACCTCACGCTGCTCAACGTGCTGAGCGACTTCGAGGCTGCCGGGTCCGAGATCATTTCGGGCGGCGTCCTGAGCGAAGACGAACTCAACGACGCACTCGACGAGACGGAGGCCTGATCATGGGGCTGTTCAGGACCGCGTCCAAGGTAGCCGTCGCCTCGTCGGTTCACGGCAAGGTGCAACGCCGGCAGGCGAACCGCTGGGCACAGGACAATCAGGCCCGCGAACAGGCTGCCGCGGCCCAGGCCGCCGCCGCCGCCGCTCCCCCGCCGCCACCGGCCGTCCACCACGCGCCGGCCCAGCCCCCTGCGCCGGCAGCTCCCCCGGCCGAGGACGTGATGGCCCGCCGCATCGCCCAACTGACCCAGTTGGGTGAGCTGCGCACCGCCGGTGTGCTGACCGATGCCGAGTTCGAAGCTCAAAAGGCCGTGATCCTGGCCGGTTGACGTTCACACGGCCGACTTCGAAGCGCAGCGGGCCGTGTTTCTGACCGGTTGAGTTGACGATCCGCCCTGCTAGCGATGATCGACCGATGCCGCCCGGTGGGCGGCATCGGTCACGATCGTCGGGGCGATGTCGCCGCGGCAGGGTTTTCGGCTCCGGGTCAGCCCTCTCCGGCTACCCCTCGCGCACCAGCATCGCCAGCCCTCCGAACGGCGGCAGGGTGACGTTGAAACCGCCGAGGTCGTCCACGTTGTCGATCTTGCGGCGGGTGCTGAGGTCGAATACCCGTCCGGGCGGAATCTGCGCCGACTGCACGTGACCCTGGATCTTCTCGGGCCCGAAGTTCAGCGCGGTGATCTGGATCGCGCCGACGAACAGCCGGTTGACCAGCACCAACATCTCTTTGGTCGGCACCTCGGGCACGTCGAGCAGGCTGCCGGAAAAGAAGCCGTGCCGTTTGCGCACCTTCAGGATCGCCGACAGCCGGGACACGAACGACTTGGAGTCGGCCAACTGTTCCGGAAGCGAGCCGTACAGAGCCCGCGCCAGCGGCATGCCGGACGAGGAAGTGGTGGCCTCGGGTGACCAGCCCATCAGATCGTAGGCGCCGCGCTCGATCCAGCGGGTGTCGCCCGTGGCGATCAGGCTCTCGACCTGCGACCGCTTCAGCGGCAGCGCGCCGACCAGATCCCACCCCGACAACGCGAAGACCCCCGGCTGCCACGCGTTGTACATGCTGAGCAGCAGATGGGCACTCTTGATGCGCTCCACCTCGGACGGGCCGATCGCGTCCAGATCGTCGTAGCCCAGGCTCGCTGCGATCACGGACGCGGTGGTGGACGCGATGCCGTTCTGGGTGAACACCGCGTTGTACGGGCCGGCATCACCGGTGATCTTCAGTCGCAGGGTTTCGCGGACGTGCTCGGCCAGGTCGGTGCCTGAGTACGTGACGCCGCCCAGGGTGTAGGTGTCGTGCGCATGCCGGCCGGCGAAATGCACCAACTCGTAGGTGAGCTCATCGTGGTTCTGCAGGGCATGCACCAGCGAGGCCTGGTCGATGCCGGCAGCCATCGCCTCACGCAGGGTGAGCCGCAGAAACTCGGTGTCACCGGTGGCCAGCGCGAACTGGTAGGCGGGCCGGGTGACGAAGTCGTAGGAGAGGTCCGGCCCCACCTTGCTGGTCTCCGCGATGTCGTCGATACCCAGGTTGAGTTCTTGAAAGGTGAACCCGCCCACCTTGCGCACCATCGAGCCGATGAGTTGATTCGCGGCCTGCGACAAGGGGTGGCCCTCGGACCAGGCCGGCCCCGACACATTCTTCTCGACGCCCAGAAAGCCGTTGGCGTCGAGCCGGAGCCCGCCCGAGCCGAGATCGAGCAGTGAGTGCAGCGCATCGCCGATCACCAGACGCATGCCGGCGAAGGTGGGGTCGAGCCAGTTGATCGAGGGCTGACCCTCCTTGAAGTAGTGCAGATACACCCAGCGCCGCAGGGTGCCGGTGTGGTCGTAGATCGGCGGGGTGGCCGACCAGTTGGTCTCTTTGACGCCCGGCTCGTAGAAGATCACCCGCTGCAGTTCGCCGATGATGTAACCCGCCTCGGCCAGCGCCCGTTCATGGGACGGGTCGAGGTTCACCGCGTCGAAGCCCTTGGGCACCTCGGGCAGCAGATGCCAGGCCTCCGGCGGAATGTCGACCAGATGGTAGATGCCCGGGTAGTCGCCGTAGTTCAGCTCGGCCAGCCGGAAGTCTGCCCCTTTGCCGGTATGGCCCGGAACGATGTCGTCGATGATCATCGCGTGGTGCCGGCCCGCGGTTTCGCACATGCCGCGGTACTCCTCCTCGGTGCCGAACAGCGGGTCGATCGCCATGCTGATCCGGTCGAAGTGACCATCGACGCTGGGGGTCGCGTCCCAGCCGCGAATGCCCCCGGCCAGCTTGACCGGGCCCGTGTGCACCGCGTCCACCCCGACCGACTCGAAGCACCTCCACAGGTCGTCGTCGCCCAGGGCCCCCAGAAACGACTGGTTGGGCGCCGTGACCAGCGACAGTGGGTAGGCGGTGAACCAGACCGACGCCCGGTCGACCGCGGCGCGGGGGTCCGGTGCGGCGAACGGGTTGCTCCACATGGTGTGCAGGCCGGCCAACTGGCGGGCCAGCGTGCGGGCGTCGCCCAGCATGGACTGCTGCACCAGCCACTCCACGTAGGCCTTGTTGCGGCCGTCCGGGGCGAAGGGCGGCGCGCTGATCGCGTGCAGCGGGTTGCGTCGGCGGGCCGCCGGCCGAAGCTTCTTCGGACGCGCGGGGTAGAACTGCGCATCGAAGGTCATCTCGGGCAGCACGTCGTCGATTTCGGTGCTGGCCTGGTCGTCCGGCTCGACAGTCATGCGCGCAAATGTAGTGGCAACCGGCGAGGGTGCGTCCACCGGGCGAGGCGGGTCGGCTACGCCGCTCGTGCGGCCCCCGCACCCGGTGTGCGGACCGCCGAAGCAACCGTCCACAAAGCTCCTCGGCGCGCTGCTGATCTATCGCTGGACGAAGCTGTCATCGCCCTTGTGAGCAGCGGTTTCGCCAAGCTCAACCAACGGAACGCATTGACAATGCTCGACCAACGCAACGCGCTGATCGTTCCTCAGGACTGATCGTTGCTCAGCGCAGGGCGGTGAGCAGCGTCAGGTCGTCGCCGGGCAGCGCGTCCACGGTGGCGCCGACCAGCACCGAATGCAGGGTGAGCGAACCCTTCAGCGTGCTGAGAAAGGCGGTGTCCGCGGCGTCGCGGCCGGTCGCGATCCGCACCAGCGACGGACGCGGAGCCAGCGTCGTGGCGTCCACCACCCACCAGGCACCGTCCACGTAGGCCTCGGCGACGGCGTGAAAATCCATCGGGTCGAGCCCGGGCGCATACACGGCGGCCAACCTGGCGGGCACGTTCAGCCCGCGCAGCAGCGCGATCACCAGGTGCGCGTAGTCGCGGCACACGCCCTGCCGAAGCAGATAGGTGTCGACCGCCCCGTCGATCGGCTTGGAGGAGCCGGACACGTACGACAGCTGCGAACCCACCCAACTCGACACGGCGTCCAGCAACAGCTTGCCCTCCAGGCCCGCGAACTCGGCCTGCGCGACCGGCATCAGCTTGTCGGAATCGCAGTAGCGGCTGGGCCGGGCATACGTGATGCGGTCGAGGTCGGTGGGCACCTCGGGCTCGGCCAGCCCGTCCAGGCTCGCCACGTAGTCGATGGTCAGCGGACCGGCGGGCAAACCCTCGACCACATGCAACCGACCACCGTGCGGGGCGGCGATCTCACGGGCGAAGGCGGGTGCGCCGTTGGCCGTCATGGTCAGCTGCTCGCTACGCTCGGGCCCCTCGGCAACGGCGATGGCAAGCACGAGGTCGGTGGGAACGTCCAGGGTGGCCTCGATGTGGGCACTGACGAAGCGTTGCATGCCGTCCATCGTGTCAGGCGGTTCGCGCCGCACCTGCCCCGCGACCAGGATTGGAACACGGCCGCAACAAGCGCGAGCACGGGCGCATGAGTTCGCCCTGCCCGATCGATGGTGGGGGGCTTTCAGAGACTGGGCCTGAGCGATCCGGAGCTGACCACCGGTCGATAGACTCCCCGGGAGGTGTGGTGAGGAGATCGATGGACTGGACGGGACACGTCATCTGGTGGCATTGCTACCCGCTCGGCTTCGTCAACGCCGAAGACACCGCCGTTCATGAGGTGCGGCACCGGCTGGGCCAGTTGACCAACTGGCTCGACTATCTGCTCGACCTGGGCTGCAACGGCATGCTGCTGAACCCGATCTTCGCCTCGTCCACGCACGGGTACGACACGCTCGACCACTACGCCATCGATTCGCGGCTGGGCGACGACGGCGATTTCGGCGAGCTGATGTGGAAGGCGAAGGAGCGCGGCATCCGCATTCTGCTCGATGGGGTGTTCAACCATCTCGGACGCGCCCACCCGATCGTGCAGCGTGCCCTGACCGCCGGCCCCGGCACGCCCGAGGGCGACTGGCTGCGCTGGGTCGAGGGCTATCCGCGAGTCTTCGAAGGACACGAGCAACTGGTCGAACTCGACTTCACCAACCCTGCGGTGCAGGACTTCGTGGTCGAGGTGATGAGCCACTGGCTGGACCGCGGCATCGACGGCTGGCGCCTGGACGCCGCCTACGCGCCGGGTGCGGCCGCCTGGCGTCCGATCGTCGAGCGGGTCAAGGCCGCCCACCCCGACTGCTGGCTGCTGGGCGAGGTGATCCACGGCGACAAGGACGAGTTCGTCGAGCTGTCGGGGCTGGACTCGGTCACCCAGTACGAGCTGTGGCACGGCATCTGGCAGTCGATGAACGACCACAACCTGTGGAGCCTCGACTGGTCCCTGCAGCGGCATCGTCGCTTCTGCGAGCACTTCCGCCCGCAGATCTTCATCAGCAACCACGACGTGACGCGCATCTCGTCGAAGCTGGACGACCGGCGCCACATTCAGCACGCCGCGGTGCTGCTCACGCTGCTGCCCGGGGTACCGTCCATCTACGCCGGCGACGAGCATCGCTTCGAGGGCGTCAAGCCCGATCAGATCGGGGGCGACGACGCGGTGCGTCCGCCGTTTCCGCAGACACCCGACGGCCTGCTCCCCTTCGGCGCCGACACCTTCGACCTGTACCGGTCGTTGATCGGCCTGCGGCGGCGGTTCCCCTGGATCGTGGACGGCATCGCCACCACCCGCGACCTGACCGATGAGTCGATGGTGGTGCTGGTGACCGGCCCCGATCAGGTGATCGAACTGGCGCTCAACATTTCTGACGAGGTGGGCCCGATGCCGATCGGTGAGGTACTGCTGGCCAGCCCCGGCTGCGCCGAGACAGTTCCGCCGCACGGCTGGGCGGTCGGGGTGCGTCCACGCGACGAGGAGGACGTGGCGTTCGTGCCTCGCGAGGTCAGGGGTGCGAGGTGAGCGCGTCCGTGCTGTCGGTGAACCTCGGACGCCCGGCGGTCGATCGCGGCAAGCGTTCCAACACCACCGGCATCGACAAGCAACCGGTGCCGTCGGCGGCGGTGTCGGCGCCCGGGGCACGCGCTGTCACCCGGCGGCTGGGACCCGAGCATCGCAGTGGGCTGGCCGGCGACTACATCGGCGACGGCAAGCATCACGGCGGTGACGTGCAGGCGGTGTACGCCTACGCCCGCGAAGACCTCGACCTGCTGGGTGCGCAGGTGGGGCGGCAGTTCGCGTCCGGGTCGTTCGGCGAGAACCTGACCACGCTCGACCTCGACGTGACCGGTGCCCTGATCGGCGAGCACTGGCGCGTCGGTACGGGGCCGGACGCGGTCGAACTGGCGGTGACCTGCCCGCGCATTCCGTGCAACACGTTCCGGGCCTGGATCGCCGAGCGCGGCTGGCTGAAGCTGTTCACCAAGGCCGCCGTGCCGGGGGCCTACCTTTCGGTGCTCGCCCCGGGAGTGGTGCGGCCGGGCGACCCGATCGAGGTCACGTTCCGCCCTGAACACGAGGTGACGATCGGGATGCTGTTCCGCTCGCAGACCCTCGAGCGCGAGTTGGCCCCGCTGGTGCTGACCGCCGCCGACTACCTGGACGCCAAGTCGCTCGACTACGCGCAACGTGGAGAAACGTTCAGCATCGACTGATGCATGGAGCGGGAACGGTTACCGTCTCCGGCTCACCGGGCGCCCGCTGGTCGAGCATGCCTGGTCAGGATGTGACACGCGTGCCTCAGTGGGGCCCCTCGGCGTTGGCCCGTTGCCGGTGCGATCGGTTCGCCGGTGGAGTGCGATGTCGAGATCGCTGCCCGATGTCAGGACGACCCGTCAGGTTTCGGGTTGCACCACGAAACCGGCGAGCTTTTCCCGCCACTGCGCGGCGATGTCGAGATCGCGCGGCCCCAACCCACAGGGCCTTGGAGTCAGAGGCCCTCAGGCCCTCAGAGGCGCTGTGCCACCAGGGCACGGGCTCCGTCCACGGTGGGGGTGAGCACCACGGTGGCGGACGCGGGGCCGGCGGGCTTCAACCGGCGCCGCAGGGCTGCCGGGTCGATGTCGATGCCGCGTTTCTTGATCTCAAGGGTGCCGATGCGCTCGCGACGCACCCAGGCGCGCAGGGTGCGCTCCCCCGCGTCCATTACGTCCAGCACCGTGAAGGCCGTGGCGAACGGGGTCGGTTGCGGGCGTGGGCCGAGCAGGTAGGCGATACCGGGGTGCAGGCGGGTGGCGTCGAGATCACCCGCGAGACGATCCACCAGGCCGGCCCGGATCACGGCGGGATCCGGCTCGTAAAGCACGTCGCCCACGCGGGGAGTCGCCGGCTCGCCGCCGCTGAAGGCCGCGGCACCGCCCAACACCGCACCTGCGGGCAACACCACGGCCTCGCGCGCAGGCGGCCAGCCCGCCGACCACAGCGACAGTTCCACCAGGTCGCCGCGCTCGCTCACCCACGTGGCCGCGACGTCGCGCGGAATCAGGGCGTGGGGCGCCCCTGGACCCAGCTTGATACAGGCGGTGCGTCGCTGCAGCAGCTCGGCGACGAAATCCCAGGGCGGGCTCAGGTCGTCCACCCGCCAGCTTCGGCCGGCGGACGTGCGGCGCGCCGGGTCGCAGAACACGGCGGCGTCCGGATCGAGGTCGTCGAGCATCGTCACGGCATCACCAACCAGCACCTCGCGGCCCAGATTGGCGGAGGCCAGCACGGCGGTCGCCTCGTCGGACTCGACCGCGATCACCTCGAGACCTGCTGCCGCGAAGGCCAGGGCGTCCGCTCCGATGCCGCACCCCAGATCGAGCACCGTGCGTACCCCCGCCGCGGCGAACCGTGCGGCACGCCAGGCGGCCACCGCCGGACGGGTGGCCTGCTCGAGCCCGTCGGAGGTCAGATAGAGCTGCGCAGCCTGCGCACCGAGCTTCGCGACCGCGCGCCGGCGCAGTACCACTTGGTTCACCACGGCGGCCGCGTGGTCCGGCGGCAGGTCACGGCGCAGCCGTTGCGCGGCGGCCAGCGACCCGGGATCGGCTTCACGCCCGGCCCGGGCGAGGGCGTCCGCAGCCTCGGGGCTGACCAGCCATCTGGCGATCTCGGCGTCCACACCTGGTGTCTACCCGATCTGGACGCAGCCGTCGACTCTTCACGCCCGGCGCGCCACCACGGCCCGCGAGTCGGGTTGCGTAGTCCGGATCCCCCGACGCTTCGCCGTTGCGAGTGGCGGCAGAAGGATGGCCAAGCGGGTCCGTGGGCAGCAGTCGCGAGCGGGCGTCGGCACACCGAGCGAGAGCGGGTGGGTTTTGATACCGCAGTCGGTGCCGAAACCCACCCACTATCGAAACCGCCGATCAATCGCTGGTCGAGACCTCCGGGCAGCGGTTTCCACGAGCCCAACCAACGAATCTTGCACTGGCGCGTCCTGGCTCGGACCCACCGATGGCCGCCATCGCGAGCAACGTCAGACGGGGGGCGCAGGTCGCTCCGCGGCGAGGCATACCGGCATCTGTCACTTGCGAGCGCAGCCGACGTCCTTGGTGTTTGTCGGCGGCGAGCGCCCGTGTGTGCACGTCGTGGCCGGCGCAGCCAGGGGTGCCCGGAAAGCGCACGCGGCGATCGATGGATCCGGGATTTGGATGACGCCATGAAGATGCCCGCGCGGATCCTGCTGATCTTCGGAGCTGTGGCTCTGGTCGCCGCCATCGGTGTGCTGTCCTACGGCGGGTTCGAGGTGTGGCGCCAGTTTCTCGCGCTCGACGCCCTGCGCAGCCGTGAGTTTCCAACCCGGTCGGCGTCATGATCGGTGGGGCGGCGTTGGCGTTGCTGGCGGGGCTGCTCGGCGGCTACGCCCTCGCATTGCCGCGCCATCCGAAGGCACCGGGCGCCAAGGGCACGAAGCCCATCCCGGCTCAGCAGGCCGAGCCGACAGCGACGGACCCGTCGACGAACCCGCATCCCGAGTCGCTGCGCTGAGCGTGCCGACAGGTCGATGACGGGCATGGATTCGTTCGCTTCTGCGCTTCGCGAAGGCGTCGTGCTGCTCGACGGTGGTTTCGCCACCCAGTTGGAGGCGCGCGGCCACGATCTGAGCGACTCGCTGTGGTCGGCGCGCCTGCTGCTCGACGAGCCGGACGAGATCCGCGCCACCCATGCCGACTTCTTCGCCGCGGGTGCCCAGGTGGCGATCACCGCCTCTTACCAGGTCAGCGAGACCGGCTTTGTGGCCGCGGGCCGTTCCGCCGCCGAGGCGCGCGAGGCACTGACCCGAAGCGTGCGGCTTGCTCGCGAGGCGGCGTCCGGGTGCGACGGACAGCGCTGGGTGGCCGCCTCGGTGGGCCCCTACGGCGCGAGTCTGGCTGACGGCTCGGAATACCGGGGTGACTACGGGTTGAGCGTGGCGAAGCTGCGGCAGTGGCACCGTCCGCGATTGACGGCGCTGGCCGAGGCCGAACCTGACCTGTTGGCGTGCGAGACGATCCCCTGCCTGGCCGAGGTCGAGGCACTGGTCACCGAACTGAGCGAGCTCGACCTGCCGGCCTGGATCTCGCTGACCGTGGTGGGCGATCGCACCCGGCTGGGAGAGTCCGCGGACGAGGCCTACGCGATGGCCGCCGAGGTGCCGCAGGTGGTCGCGCTGGGAGCCAACTGCTGCGATCCCGGCGGCGCCGCGGACGTCGTGAAGGCGGTGGCGGGGCGGCGTCCGGTGGTGTTCTACCCCAACAGCGGTGAAGCCTGGAACGCCTACTCGCGCACCTGGACCGGGGCGGCCGCAGCGTCCACGAGCGTGCGAGCCTGGCTGGACGCCGGCGTGCGGGCCGTCGGCGGCTGCTGCCGGGTCACCCCCGACCAGATCGCCGCCATGCGGCTTCAGCTGGACGAGCGGGGCTGAGCTCGCGGCGCCAGCGATGGGGTGAGTCCGGCAGACCGACGGTTGAGCGTCGAGACCCCCCATTCGCCCCCGAGACGTCGGGGGTTTGCCGAAGATCGCCGAGACGTGCCAATCCAGGTGTCGAGATCGATGGCCGATAACAGACCGTGAGCAGGATCAGGAACCCGACACTGAGATCAGTGCCGGTGTCGAGATCGCTACCCGACAAGAGCAAGACCCGTCCGGTTTCGGGTTGTCACTCGAAACCGGCAAGGTATCCCGCCATCCAACGCCGATGTCGAGATCGCGGACGAGCGCGGGTCCCCAGATGTTTGGCCCAGAGCATGGGTCTCGACACGCTCGACCAGCGGAGGTCCGGAGCCAGTGCGCCCGACGTGAGTGGTCAGCAGCGAGAGTGGAGGGGGCGGAGGTCTCGACCAGCGGAGGTCCGGAGCGAGGCCGCCCGACGTGAGTGGTCCACAGCGAGAGTGGAGGGGGCGGAGGGGGGGCTCTACTCGAGTCGTGGATGGGTCTGGCCGCCGAGGGAGCCTGCGACCGAGGCTGGTTGGCTCGAGTAGAGCCCCCCTCCGCCACCGACCCACCAGAGACATCTCGACCAACGCATGTGTCGACAAGCTCGACCGACGCACGACGCTCGCTCGGCGGTCAGCGGTCAGCGGTCAGCGGTCAGCGGTCAGCGGTCAAAGCTCCACGAGGCCGGACGTCCGTCGACGTAGGGCATCACCCCGTGAAAGGCCCGCTCGTCGTCGTCGAACACCAAGGGAAGCCAATGCCGGTCGCCCTCCCACATCGGTAGCGGAGCCCCGGCGCCGAGCAGGCGCGCGATCGACGTCCACTCCAGCGGTCCGTCGTCGTTGCGCTCGGGCACGTCGCCGGTGAACCCGTCCACGATGAAGACGAAACCGAACCAGTCCTCGCCGCCCGCCCCGAAGCCGGGCCACGAGATCGTGCCCCGCAGGCGCTGTCCGGTGACCGTGATCCCGGCCTCCTCCATCAGCTCGCGGTGCAGGCAGCCGATCACGCTCTCGTCGGGTTCGACCTTGCCGCCGAGCCCGTTGTACTTGCCCCGATGGGCATCGCCGTCGCGGCTGCGCAGCACCAGCAGCACGCGCTCACCATCGGGATGCAGCACGTAGGCCAGCACCCCGAGAATCGGTGTGTACGGCATGCTTCAGACCAGCACGGTCGAGACCGGCAGGCCCGAGTCGGCCCCGATGTCGAGGCTCGAGGGACGCAGCCCGCGACCGATCACCTCGGCCCCCAGCACCGCGATCATCGCCCCGTTGTCGGTGCACAGCGCCGGCCGTGGCCGTCTCAGCGTGATGCCGCGTTCGGACGTCCGTTGCTCCAGCAGCGCCCGCAGCCGCGAGTTGGCCGCCACGCCGCCGCCGATCAGCAGGTCGGAGACCCCGAGGTGTTCGCAGGCGTCGACCGCCTTGGCGGTCAGCACGTCGCACACCGCCTCCTGGAACGAGGCCGCCACGTCGTCAACCGGCACCTCGTCACCGTCGCGCCGGCGGGTCTCGACCCAGCGCGAGACCGCCGTCTTCAGACCCGAGAACGAGTAGTCGAACCGGTGCTTGACCAGGTCTTTCGGTGCGGTCAGCCCGCGCGGAAAGGCGATCGCCCGCGGGTTTCCGTCGGCGGCCGCCCGATCGATCACCGGACCGCCCGGGTAGGCCAGGCCGAGCAGCCGGGCGACCTTGTCGTAGGCCTCGCCGGCGGCGTCGTCGATGGTGGATCCGAGCTCGGTGATGTCACCGGTGATGTCGTTCACCAGCAGCAGCGAGGTGTGCCCGCCCGAGACCAGCAGCGCCGCGCACGGCTGCGGCAGCGGGCCGTGGTCGAGCAGGTCGACGGCCACGTGACCGACCAGGTGGTTCAGCCCGTACAACGGCTTGTCTAGGCTTGCGGCCAGGGCTTTCGCCGATGCCAACCCGACCACCAGGGCCCCCATCAGGCCTGGGCCGGCGGTGACGGCGATGCCATCCAGTTCGCTCAGGTCGACATCAGCGGTGGCCAACGCCCGTTCCAGCGCCGGCCGCATCGCCTCCAGGTGGGCCCGCGACGCGATCTCGGGCACCACGCCGCCGTAGCGCACGTGCTGCTCGACCGAACTGGCGACCTCGTTGGCCAGCAACTCGTGCCCGCGGACGATGCCCACCCCGGTCTCGTCGCACGACGATTCGATACCCAACACCAACGGACCGCTCACAGCGTCAACTCCCCCACTCGTTCAGCTCGCGCTGCATCACCAGCGCGTCGCGTCCGGCACCGTAGTAGTTGGCGCGGTAGCTGATCTCGACGAAACCCATGCCCCGGTACAGCGCCAGGGCCGGCTCATTGGCCCACTCGACCTCCAGCAGCATGCGTTCGCCGCCCGCGGACGCCGCCCACGCCAGCCCGGCTTCGAGCAGCGCCCGGCCCATGCCCCGTCCGCGAAAGCCGGGATCGACCACCACCCGGTTCAGGTCGGCCACCTCGGCGATCAACTGGAAGGCGGCGATGCCCCGCAGCATCCCGTCGTCGTCACGCACCGCGGGAGCGAACCGATGCCCGCCGCCCAGCTCGGGCAGCCATGACTTGTCGACCCATCGGGACGCCGGCAGAAAACCGGTCTGTTCCAGAGCGAGGATCGCGGGCAGGTCGGACGGGGTGGCCCGGTCGATCAACACGGTGCGACCGCTCATCGCTTCAGGCCCGGCGCCAGCCGGGGTTGCAGCAGGGTCGACTTGCGAGTGGTCGGCACCTCGGCGTCCGGACGGCGCAGATACAGCGGCGAGAGGCCCACATCGGGCAGGTCGGGGCCGGCCAGGGCGAGCAGTCCACCGTCCAGCGGTGTGGACCTGCCGCCGGCCAGTTCTGCCCCCGGGCCGGTGACGGGCAGGTCGGGCAACTCGGCGGCCGGACCGACGAAAGGACCGGTGAGGCGGCTCGCGTCCGCGCCGTAGCGAGCCCAGTAGACCTCTTTGCGGCGGGCGTCCGAGACCACCAGAAACTCACCGGCCGCGTCCGCAAGATATTCACCGGCCGCGTCCGCATGACCGGCGTAGCCGACCGCACCGACGTCCAGCGAGCACACGCCACGAACCGGCACGCCGAGCGCGAAACCCAGGGTCTGCGCGGTGACGACCCCGACCCGCAGGCCGGTGAACGGACCCGGCCCGACACCGACCACCAACTGCGTGACGTCGGCGAGCGTGCGCGCGGCATTGTGCAGGGTCTCGTGGATCAGCGGCATCAGTCGCTCCGCGTGTGCCCGCGGATCGGTGACCGCGCCCGAGGCCAGCACGGCACCGTGCGCGGCCAGGCCGACGCGCACGTCGGTCGAGGTGTCGATCGCGAGGGTCAGGCTCATCGGGGTGCCTCCACGTGTCGCAGCGTCTGTAGCGGCGCATCGGCCCAGCGCGGGCCACGCGCGGCCAGAAACACCAGCCGGGTGTCGTCGTCGGGGTCGAGACCCCGGCGAATGTCGATGTCGAGCCGGTTCTCGGCCAGGCCCTCGGCGATGCCGCCGCCCCATTCGATCAGGGTGACCGAGTCGGCCAGGGACGCCTCCAGGTCAAGGTCTTCGAGTTCGTCGAAACTGCCCAGCCGGTAGGCGTCGACGTGGACCAGCGCCGGGCCGTCCGTGGTGCTGGGGTGCACGCGCGAGAGCACGAAGGTGGGCGAGATGACCGGGCCGCTGACCGCCAGGCCCGCCCCGATGCCCTGGGTCAGCGTGGTCTTGCCTGCGCCCAGGTCGCCGGTCGCGATCAGCACGTCACCGGGGGTGAGCAGGGCGGCGAGGCGCCGTCCGAGTTCGCGCATCGACTCGGCCGTCGGCGCTTCGACGAGGATCGGAACGGTGAGTTGCCAGGTGGTGGCGCCGGGTACCGGCACGAACCCGTGGCGGTGCAGCCAGTGCGGCGCCCAGCCGGGTGCGTCCGTCGGATCCAGTTGAAGCGTTCGCACGCCGCGTGCGGCCAACAGGTCCGTCGTGGTCTGGACGAGCGCGGCGGCGACCCCCCGTCCGCGCTGCCCAGGGTGCACGGCGAGGCCCGCCAGTCGGGCTGCCGCGCCGTCGAGCATGCTGAGCACTGCGGCGATCGGGGCCCCGCCGACCTCGGCCACCAGGCCCAGCGCCGTCTCGGACGATGCGGCGGCAGCCGCGCTGATGCCGCAGGGGCGAGTGCCGCTCAGGCTCTCGAGCAGTGCTGCCGCGCGGGCCTGTGGCACCTGGACGATGCGCAGCGTGCCGCCGTCGGGGAAGGCGGCCTCGGCGACAACGTCGAAGCCTGATCCGGACGGGGCGGACATGCGAAACCTCCAGGAAGCGTCGGTGGGAGCCGTCCGAGTCTAGTCCAGGGCGAGTGGGCCCGGATTCGCGGGGGCCGCCGATGTGCGCGGCCCACGCCCGGCCGCCGTGATGTGGGCCGCCACGCTCACCAAGTCGACGACCTGCCCTCGAGCGGGCCGGCAAGGGGCCCCGCGGCAACGGCCAGAGCGCCGACTCAGTTGGTCACGTGTGAACGGGTGGGTTTTGATACAGCAGTCGGTGCTGAAACCCACCCGTAGCGCGGAACCACCAATGGCCGGCGTCGCGAGCGGCAGCGGCCGGGCACATCGGTCCGCGCGACGGCATGCCGGTCGTCTGTTGAGCGTGGCCGGCGACCACCAGGGAGCCCGGATGGGGTCGCACAGCAGGCGGCGATCGGTAGATCGGGGCTGGCCCGGACCCAGGCTGATCCATCGCTTGGTGCGACCCCAGTCAGGGGCGGTTTCCACATGGTCAGCCAACGGATCGCTCAAGAAATGCGCACCTCTACGCAACGCCGACACGGCGCCCCGGGAGACCCGGGACGCCGTGTGGAACCGTCTGAGCGTCAGCCCTGCTGGTGCCGCTGAAACACCTCCAGCACGGCCGGGTACAGCGGATGGTCGGAATCGAGTCCGGTGATCTGCACGACCGCCTGCTCGGGCGACAACTCGCCCAGCAGACGCTGCAACTCGACCGCCTCGGGATCATCGGGGGTGTCGAAGCTCAGCCCCGCCCCGATCGCCGCCAGCAGCCCGTTCGCCGGCATGCCGCGGTCGGCCAGCTGTGCGGCCGGCGAGATGAACCGGTCGTGACGGCTGAGCTTGCGCAGCGGTCCGCGGCCGACCCGCAGGGTGGTGTCGGGCAGGTGCGGGTTGGCGAACCGCTTGAGGATCTTCGACACGTACGCGGTCTGCACCGTCTCGTCCACGCCGTGCTTGGCCACGATCAGCGACTTGGTGTCGGCCAGCGCGTCCGCGACCTTGGCGGCGACGGACGGTTCGGCCAGGGCGTCCGAGATCTTCTCGATGCCTGCCGCGTGACCGAACCAGGCCGCGGTGGCGTGGCCGGTGTTGACCGTGAAGAGCTTGCGCTCGATGTAGGGCTCGAGGTCATCGACCCAGGTCACGCCCGGAATCTCGGGCACCCGGCCCCCGAACGGCGGGGTCTCGATCGCCCACTCGAAGTAGTTCTCGACCGTGACGTCCAGGCCCGCGTTGGGATCCTGGGCCGGCACGATCCGATCAACCGCGGTGTTGGCGAACAGCGCCCGGTCGGCCAGGTCGTCGCCGGCGTACGCCAACTCGACCTCGCCGCGCAGAATGTCGGTGCCGTTGATGGCGTTCTCGCACGCCATCACCGCCACCTTGGGCGCCCCGTCGGGGCGGGCCGCGATCCCGGCCGCGATGGCCGGGGCCACGAACTTGAGAATGTGCGCGCCGACCGCCGTGGTGACGATGTCGGCGGACGCGATCGCGGCGGTCAGCTCCTCGGCCTGCTTGGCCGAGTTGAGAGCGGAGTACCCGCGCACCACGGTGGTGCGCGGGTCATCACCCACCTCGTGCACGGCGTAGGAGCCGGAGTTCGCCAGGGCGTCGATGAGCGCCTCGGCAACGTCTGCGAACACCAGTTCGTAGCCGGCGTTGCTCAGCAGCAGACCGACGAACCCTCGTCCGATGTTGCCCGCGCCGAAGTGGACCGCTTTCATGTCAGCCGTTCACCTTTCCGAAGGCGTCCTTGATCTGCTGCGGGCTGGTGGCCGCCTCGAGTTCGGCGATCTTGGACTCGTCCAGGAACACCTCCGCGATCTTGCCCAGCAGCTCCAGGTGGTCGTTGCCCGCGCCGGCGATGCCGATCACGAACTTGACCGGGTTGCCGTTCCAGTCGATGCCGCCCGGGTAGCGCACCACCGAGATCGACGAGCTCGAGATCAGCGACTTGGCCTCGTTGGTGCCGTGCGGAATGGCCAGCAGGTTGCCCATGTAGGTCGACACCGACTTCTCGCGCTCGTGCATCGAGGCGACGTAGGCCGCATCGACGTTGCCGGAGGCCACCAGCAGGTCGCCGGCCTCGCTGATCGCAGCGTTGCGGTCGGTCGCCGAGCCTTCGAGCACGATCGAGGTCAACTTCAACACCGAATCGGACGTCTCTGAGTCAGCTCGCTGCTCGGTGGCCGGGGTGCCTGCGGCCGGAGCGGGAGCAGCCGGTTGAGCGGGAGCGGCCGGTTGAGCGGGAGCGGCGGGAGCAGGAGTGGCCGAAGCCGAAGCCGGAGCGGCCTCGGCCGGAGCGTCGGAGTTGACCCGACGCACCATCTCGACCACCTCGTCGTAGCGTGGCGACGACATGAAGTTGTCGACCGCCACGTGCACCGCCGACGGGGTTCGCTGCGAGGCCCGGTCCATCAGGTCCTCATGCGAGACCACCACGTCGAAGGTGTCGGACAGGCTCGAAATCGCCTTGTTGACCACCGTGACATCGCCGAACCCGGCCGACTGAATCTTCTTGCGGAGCACCGAGGCACCCATGGCGGACGAGCCCATGCCCGCGTCGCACGCGAACACGATCGACTTGACCTTGCCGGCCGGGGCGGATGCGCCCGCACCGAGCAGGCCCGAAAGGGCGTCGGACGACTTGCCCTTGTTGGCCTCGGTCTGACTGATCGCACTGGCGAACTTGTCTTCGCCGGCCGCCTCGGCCTCGAGATCCGCCTTGCGGGACGACCGCAGGATCACCCCGGCGATCAGGAACGTGACCGTTGCCGACAGGATCACCGACAAGATGACGGCGAAGTAGGCACCCGGAGCGGTCTGGGCGATGACAGCGAGGATGCTGCCCGGAGCCGCCGGGGCACGCAATGCGCCACCCAACAGCATGTTGGTGGTGACGCCCGTCATGCCGCCGCCGATCAGGGCGAGGATGAGGGTCGGCTTCATCAGCGCGTAGGGGAAGTAGACCTCGTGAATACCGCCGACGAACTGGATGAAGGCGGCGCCCGGAGCCGACGCCTTGGCGGCACCGACACCGACCACGGCGAAGGCCAGCAGCAGCCCGAGACCCGGGCCGGGGTTGGATTCGAGCAGGAACAGGATGGACCGGTTGTTGTAAGCGGCGTCGCCGGCCTGGGCCAGGCCCAACGGGGTGAGTACGCCGTGGTTGATCGCGTTGTTGAGGAACAGCACCTTGGCCGGTTCGATCACGATGCTGGTGAGCGGCAGCAGGTTGTGGCCGACCAGCCAGTTGACGGCACTGCTCAGTATCGACATCAGGCCGTTGACCAGCCACGCAACGGGGAAGAAGCCGATGATCATCAGCACGAAGGCCCAGATGCCGGCCGAGAACATGTTGACCAGCATTTCGAGGCCGGCCTTGATCTTGTTCTCCCACAGCTTGTCGAGCCAGCGCATCGAATAGGCCGACACCGGGGCCATGATCATGGCGCCGATGAACATGTGCACCTGGCCGAGTTCCTTGAAATCGGCTTCGGCGTTGCCTGCGGCCAGCCAGGCCTCGAGCAGCCGCACGTTCTCTTGGGCGATCAGGTAGTCGGAGCCGGCGATCGCACCCATCACACCGATCGATGCAACGACCGCCCCGCGCAGCCCGTAGACCATGTGTCCGCCGGTGTAGGCGATGATGATCGGCAGCAGGTAGTGGATCATCGGGCCGACGATGGTCGCGACGCTCGCATTCGGCGTGAAGCCCGCCGGAATGAAGAACATGGTGAGAATGCCCCACGCGATCAGCGCGGGGATGTTGGGCATGATCATGCCCGACAAGAACGTGCCGAACTTCTGCACGTGGATGCGGGCCGAGGACTTCGGCGCCGCGGTGGTGGTCGACATAGATCTCCTCATTGGTCGTGCCCAGTGCGGAGCCGGCCAGCGTCGGACGTGCCCGCGTGTGAGCAACTCTGTGATGCACACTAGACCGGACAAATCATCGACAGCCACCAACAGGCCGTACTGAGTCTGCAGATCGACCGGCGGCGCCGGGTATCGAGTACCGCTGAGCCTGGCTCCACCGATGTGCCCCGTCGCGAGCGGCACGGCCGGGTGGCCTGGCAAGACGGTCCGCGTGAAGGCATACCGGGCGTCTGGTGAAGCGTGGCCGACGCAGCCAGGGTGCCCGGATGGGGCCGTGCCGTAGGCGTAGATCGGTGGATCCGGGCTAAGCGCGCAGGGACGCTATCACCCGCGCAAGCGCCCGGGCAACATCCTGCGGAGGATGTGGCCCGGGGCTGTTCCGGGCGGCGAGCGACTGCACCGAGGCCGCAGCTAGTGCCGCCGCCGCGGGTTCCAGACCGGCGGCCAGCAGTGTGCCGCAGATGCCGGCCAGCACGTCGCCCGACCCGGCCTGGGCCGTCCACGCCGGCCCGGGTACAGCGATCGAGATTTCTCCATCCGGCCCACAGACGTACTGGGTGGCGCCCTTGAGCAGCACGGTGGCGCCAACCCTGGCCGAGGCCGCGCGGACGGACCCGAGCGGGTCGGCCTGCACCTGCGGGCGATCGACGCCGAGCAACCGGGCCAGCTCGCCGGCGTGCGGGGTGAGCAGCACCAGATGCCCGAGCGGGCCGCCGGGAAGAAAGCGTAGTGCGTCGGCGTCCAGCACCAGGGGCAGCCCCTCGTCCAGTGCCTGTCGGACGGTGGCGCGCCCGTCGGTTCGATCGCCCCAGCCGCTGCCGAGCACCCGGGCCTGCACGCGTCCCGGACCGATCACGACGTTCGGCGCCTCGGTGCGGATCAGGTCGACCGCCCCCTCGGCACCGGTGAACCGGACCATGCCCGCACCGGCGTGGACGGCGCCCAGGGTGCCCAGCACAGCGGCGCCCGGGTACTCGTTCGAGCCGGTGTCGATGCCGACCACGCCCCGGGAGTACTTGTCGCTCGTTGCGTCCGGAAAGGGCCAGGCTGCGGCGAGGTCCACCGGCTGCCAGGCCCGCAGGTCGGGCATCGGAAGAGCCAGACCGATGTCGATCAACTCGACCCGGCCGCAGGCCGAGGCGGCGGGTTCAAGGAGGTGGCAGAACTTGAGCCCGCCGAAGGTCACGGTCAGCGACGCGGTGAAGTGGGACGCTCCGGCGGTCGAGTTCGTCGAAACCCCATCGCCGGTCGACGACTCCGCACCAGCAGTCGAGCTGGTCGAGACCTCAGTGGGCATGGTCGAATGGAACGCAACCGTCATCCCGGCGGACGCCGGGATCTCAGCCGACACGTCCGCACCCTGGGCACCGAACGCGGGCGCCTCCCCAAGATCCCGGCTTTCGCCGGGATGACGAAGGGGGCCGGGATGACGAAGGGGGCCGGGATGACGAAGGGGGCCGGGATGACGAAGGGGGCCGGGATGACCGAGTTGGCCGGGATCACGCGGGCTTCCCGTCATCCCGGCGGACGCCGGGATCTCTGCCGCGCACGAGTCGGCGTCCAATCCGGACGGCAGGTCGACCGCCACCACCGGCACGCCGGCGTCCGCGCAGGCTTTGGCGAACAGGGCGACCGGTTCACGCAGGCCGGCGCGTCCGCCGATGCCGAGCACGCCGTCCACCACGAGATCGGACGATCCCAGCTCGGCCAGGGCGCCGAGCGCGTCCAGCTGGCGTCCACCGGCGCCGATGAAGGCCGCCCACCCCTGCTCATGCGCGCGTTCAGAGGTGAGCCAGGCCCGCACCCGCACCCCGCGACGGGCCAACTGGGCCCCGGCGAACAGCGCGTCGCCACCGTTGTTGCCGGAGCCGGCGACGATCAGCACCCGGGCGCCGTACGCGCCACCGCGCAGCGTCCGAAGGTCGCGCAGCAGCACCGACGCGAGCCCGGTCGCGGCCCGCTGCATCAACAGCCCGGGTTGCGCCTCGAGCAGCGGCGCCTCGGCGGCCCGGATCGTCTCGGCCAGGTACGCGAACCTCATCGCCTCACGCCTCGCAGACCACCACCGCGGCGGCGATGCCCGCGTCGTGGGTGATCGACAGGTGCACGGTGCCGATGCCCAGCGACGCGATGCGCTCGGCCACCGAGGCGGTGTAGGCGAAATAGGGCTTGCCCTGAGGGGTCTTGCGCACCTCGACATCGTGCCAACCGAGTCCCTCGGGGGCACCGAGCGCCTTGGCCAGGGCCGCTTTGGCGGCGAAGCGTCCGGCCATCCGGTTCATCGACGAGTCCCGCTCGGCGGGGGTGAACAACCGGGCCAGCAGCCGCTCGCGGGCTGCGGCCGTGGCGAATCGCT